>CEOR01022740.1_pt1 | contig 13030 bp, 5 predicted proteins | sample 530661 | NCBI WGS metagenome assembly CEOR01 (sample SAMEA2620836, study PRJEB7988) | marine metagenome | biome: marine biome (ENVO:00000447); feature: deep chlorophyll maximum layer (ENVO:xxxxxxxx); material: "saline water (ENVO:00002010), including plankton (ENVO:xxxxxxxx)" | depth 65 m
AGCGGACATTAACAACCTTGTTATCGGTGGAGGGCAGCGTGTCGGAATGGGAACAATGTCTAAGCGTTCGTTTATGTCGCTTGACCCCTTAGTAGAAGACCCAGAATTTGAACATGATGCTGTAGTTGCAGAACAACTTGAATCAGCTTTGCTTGTTTCAATTCAACAACAAGCTTCAGAAGGCATTATTCCGCCAGCGGACCTTGCTCGAATTATGGAACTTGTTGCAAACAACGAATACGAATTAGCTGAAGCAGTAGACAAAGTGCAGAAAGAAGCACAAGAACGACAAGCAACTATGGTTGAAGCTACTGCTGCAGAAGCACAACCAGGATTAGCAATGCCAGGCATGGGAGCAGAAGCAATGACAGAACCTGCAGCGGCATCTGAAGAACAAGTTGATCTTGGACAATTGTTGGGAGCATTGTAATGCCACGTAAAGGCGCTGGACAAAAAATTCAAACTGCTCAAAATCAACAATATGGTGAAGTAACTCAACAAGAAGAAGCACAGCGAGCTATGCCATTACCGCAAATGGCACAATTTCCTGCGCCCGGCGAAGTTGGTGAATTTACTCGGCCAACTGAACGACCAGGAGAATCAATTATGACTCCCGGTGTTGGGTTGCCTCCTAGGGCTCCTTCAATAGTTTCAAATGAAGCTGTAGCTGCGATGACTCCGTTAATGGAAATGGTGGCTTCGCAGCCGTTTGCTTCACGCGAAACAAAAAAGTTGTTGCGCCAAATTCGTATTGCCAACACTCGTAATGGAACGATGTAATGGGATTTTGGGACCGTCTGTCCAAAATCGCTGGCGCTGTTGTTGACCACGCCGAAGCATGGAAAGACTTGTCGTTTGATATAGTTCGTGCTCCATTTACTGACGATGAATACGAAGGTTTTGGAAACACAATCCTTGGCATCGTTCAAGATGATGTTGTAGGCGGTCTTTTAGGAACAGCAATTGGGCCTGAAGGAATTGGCGGGCAAGCTATTGGCGCTATACCTGAAGAAATACGGCAACCAGTTGGCACATTCACAACTGAAGTTTTAGGTCGTGTTGATGCATGGCAAGATCAGTGGATAGAACGACCGCTTTCAGCAGGTCTTTTAGGGTTCAACATGGCAACCCAAGGAGGACTTGGCGGTTTTTTTGATGTAAACGCATACCAAACTGCGTGGGAAATTGCTAGCGGTACTTCTGAAATTGATGCCGAACTTTACAGAAACGAAGAAGGCGGGGGACGTGGTTTAAGTTTTGGGCGCGCTTTGGCTCTTGCCACAATGCGAGTTGATCCAAGAGATCCTCGCGCAGTAGACGAAGTGGCACAAAGTTCGTTTTTTAATTTGTATTCTGGCGCATGGGATTTTGCTGAAACGTTGTTCCTTGACCCGTTGCTTGTTCCAGGTAAATACATGCAACTGGCTCGAGGGGGACGTTTAGCAGCGACTATGACAACAGATATTCCTCAAGCGTTGCGTCGTTCACGACGAGGAGAAATGAGTCCTACTCGTACGTTGTACGGAAGAAAACTTGGTGAAACTGAAATTCAAAACTTTACTTCGTCAAGGGCTCAAGAGGTAATTAACTCTAAAAACTGGAACAATTTAGATGCAGCTATAGAAGCGTTACCTATTTCTGAACGTATTCGTGAAGCCACAAAAAACACTGCCGAATATGAAGATTTGATAGGTCAACGAGCAATTGAAATTCAACAAATGGTTGGCCGTAAACGGATCAAACCTGAAGTAGCAGTTGCGTTGTCGCAAGCAACAAATTCTGAAATGCGTCGCAATCATTACTTGTACATGCTTGGTGATCAGAACGCTGTGAAAGCAGCTCAAGAAGCAGCATCAGAAATGGCTGCTGGTTTACGAGGTGATTATGGCATTCCAGAATATGAAGGGTTTACTCCTTTAAATCTGTTTGACGAAATAGAAAACGTAGAAAGTCAAATTGTGACTTTGCGTGACACAATTCGGTCAGGCAGTAGATCAGTTATTGGTGATAGGCGTCAAGGGTTAGTTGACCCAGAAACTCCTCTTGATCGAAATGATTTGTTTGATGAAATACAAACATGGGATCAAAACAAGTTAAAAGAATTTTTTGAAGAAACTTTGGGGCCAGAAGAAATAGAACGTCAATATTGGGAAGAAGGATCTGAAATTGGGTTTCTTCTTAGAGGCCAACAAGAAGATGTTTGGGATCAACAACTTTTAGATATGGCTCGTGAAGAAGCTTACTTAGCTTTTCCTACAGACGAACAAGTTGCTATAGAGCGTTGGTTTGGAGAACCAATACAAAGCACAGGGGATCCTTTTGTTGACAATTTACGGGCAGCAGCACCAGAACTAGAAGAACTTGTTGCGTTACGAAACGATCTTGTTAACGGAATTGACAGCATTTTAGCGCCAGAAGGTTTTGAACAATGGGACTTTGGATTTGTCTTTGACATTAAAAGTCGTTTTGATGCAAACCAAATGAACAACTACGCAACTCGGATTAGCGGAGAATACGGTAACCCCATTGCGCGGTTTTTAGCAGCTAACGACCAAGACACTTTAGATCTTGCAGATGCTGCGATAGATCAATATTTAGCTGATTCTCTTTCTGTCCGGCGAGGTTTAATTGACGAAGCGCAATCAAGAGGATTACTTGATGATTTAGGCGATGAAGCAGCAGCACGTCGGGTTCGTGAAGCAATGCGTACACGCCAAGCCATAAACAGACAAATATATGCACCTTTAAGCATTAGGGCAGGTAATTCTTTGTCGGGTTCTGCAACTCGTTTAATCGCAAGCCCAGCTAGAGCCGTTAAAGGAACTAGGTTAGTTCGTGCAGTAGATGAAGCAGTTGCACAACGTTACGTAAACTTTGATGATCTTCCTCGGTCTACTGCTCAAGTGCAACGCATGATTCGAGATTACAGTCGCATCAAAATTAACGGACAACGCTTGTTAAGCGCAGACGATGCAGCCGTTTTAGAAGGCAGATTTCTTCGTTTAGGTGACGCCGCATCACGCCGACAATTTTTTGAATTCACAACTAGAGATTTCAACAAAAAGTTAGCTAGAGCTGTTTTCCCAGAAAAAACAAAAGATTTCCCTGAAGGCAAAACGTTAAGTGAAGCAAGAACCGCTCTTGCCGCTGCATTAGATGACCGAATAGCTGGCGCAGAAAAAATGCTTGCAACTGGGAAACCTTGGGGTGGCCGTTTCGGTGCTGACGTTTTAGGAAGCAAAATTAGTTACATTGATCCTGATACTGGAGAAACAACTCGTCTTACTACTCCTTTAACTACCCGACAGCTTGCTGCTAGCAAAATAGTTCCCCGCTACGACTTGATTTATACAACGTTGCAGAAACTAGGGGTAGAAGAAACGTTAGGGACAGTTGGGAAAACATTGCCAGCTCGGGGAATTCGTGCTGTTAGGAACTCTTCGGTTGTTCAAAGACCTGCTCGTTTAGGAAGCGATGTCGCTAACGCAATTATGAACACATGGCGTCCTGCAGTGTTGCTGCGTCCAGCGTGGCCGTTGCGAGTTGTTGGCGACGAAGTGCTTCGTGTTGCTTCTGTTGTTGGGGCGTTAGGGCAACTTAAAGCTATGCGTCATGGTTTCAGCGATTACAGAGTGGAATTGTTGAAACGTAAAGGGATTGATGTTGAAGAATTAATTAGCAAAAAAATGCGGGAAGAGTTAAACATTCCCGATGAACCACCTTTAGGGCTTCCTGCGGTGTATCGTCACGTAGTTGATGACCCGTATCATCGGGAAGTTATCCCAGGGTTTGGGGAAACTCCTGAAGAAAGCGTAGAGAATTTCTTTAGGGCAATGTATGACCCTAATGATGCGTCTGTCAGATATCTGGCGTCTGCTGTTGCTGATGTGATTCGCGACGCTGACAGTTTAGCTGCACGTCGAGCAGATATAGAAGATATTGCTGCTCCTCCAGCGTTGAATGAGTTTGAAGAAATGGCGGCTCGTGGCGTATTACGCGAGCGACGAAATTATGACGAATTTGAAGAACAAGCTGCGGAAATATTAAGCGGCGAAGATATTCCTGAAGCGTGGGAGGCTCAGGGGCTTGAACCTACCCCTGAACTTGACAGCGACATCCCAATTATTGAGACTCTTAGATCGGAAGGCGTAGTCGCTTTAACCGAGAATCAATTCTTGCGACTTTCGGAGCGTTTAGAAGACGTTATTGACGCAAGAGGACCAGACACTCCGATACTTGAGACCATTGGAGATGGAGTTGACTTCCCTGAATTCATTGAAGAACTTCAAGAAGCGCGCCGTATAGCAAGACTTGAAGCAGGTATTACAAACCCAATTCAGCTGGGCCGCATCAACCGGTACAGTGAAGACGACATAGCGCAGTTCTATGTTGCTCGTCGAGGCGGAGATGTAGAACTCGGGTACGAAGAATACGTTGAAGATCTAGCAGCTTTGCGTAGCACAGAAAGTGAATTAATAGTTGACAGATTTTTTCAAGCAATGCGCGACGAAGCGGAAGCAGCAGGGTTCGGATCAGAAGAGGCAGCAGAAATTGCTGTTCGTAACGCAATCGCAAGAGAATTAGATGTAGAACCAACTCAAATTACTTCACAAGATCTTGAGCGTTACAACCTTATTTACGATAATCAACGGGCTCGCCGTTTCGGTAGAAATGTTGACGATGTAACTGCTGAACGTCACGCTGATGAAATCCAACAAGGAATACGTACTCCTGCCGCAACGATTGATGATCTCGCTACTACCGACGATCTCAGAGAATTTTTTGGTCCAAGTTCTGGAGGCGGTCAAGTTGTGCCGCGAGGACCAATGCTTGATTTGCCTGTAGGAGCCACTGTTAATGATTTAGTTAACGAAGTTGCTGATGCTATTGACGCAAACGATATTCAATCTGTTATTCGTTTAACTGATCAATTAGCAGAAAACTTTGATGATCTTGCTGCCCAATTTTTTGAAGATGAAATAACTCAAATAGGGCAACACATGGCTCCAGAATGGATGGAAGGCGTTGGGGGACCCTTTAATGAAATTCTTGTAGACGCTATTGAAAACCAATTTGGGTTTGAAACTTTTGAAGCAGCTATTCGCCAAGTTGACCCAGACGACTTTTTTGTTTACAACTCTTTCTTACAAGAATTTGGGGATGACGCCGCAACTAAACTTGTAGGCGATCTTATTTACGACGAATGGGGAAAGGTTGCTCGCCAACGAGGGCTTGCTGCCCGCACTCTTTTGGGTTACGGGCTTCTTGGGCCTTTTGGAGCTGTAAGCGGTTACGCTCTTGCTTTGGGTAGTCAACGACGTACGGTGCAACGACTGGCGCAACGCACGTTAGGGGAACGATTCGCTGATGATCTTGTTATGGAAGGCCGAAATCTTTTAGAACAAGCAGCGTACATTGAAACTATTCAAACGTTGGATGCAATTCCGGTAGAAGATTTAAACGATTTCCAAAGTTTGGCTCAGGGTGGCGCATACGAGGGCGTTAACGCTGGGATTTTCCAGTTCTCTGATCCTCAAGAATTTATTGAGCACATGATGTATCGCTCAGAAGAATTTACGAGCGATGTCAGTAGAGTTTATGAAAGTGATATGTCGGAATACGACATCACAATAGAGGGTGGGGCGTTTCCTGATGCGCGTGAGATTCGACGCACAGAGTCTTTGTATGAGATTTTGAAAGAGCAGGGATACGCAGATGAAGACATCGCGTATTTCTATGCGGCTCGGGAAGGTATTGAGTTTGGGGATCGAGATCAGATGTCTGATTTTGATCGTCGGATGGGTGAGTTGGATGACGAGTTGGAGGCCAGTGCTCGTCGTATCGCTGGAGATGACCGTGAAGGTTTTGAGCCTGAACCAAACACTTTGGAATATGAAATGGGAGGGTATGGGCCTTATGAGACTACTGATTTAGATGAAGAAATTATTGAATATCTTTTTGATGTAGACGAAAACTCAGAGCTTATAACTTTAATATCGGATGACGGGGTGGATAGCCTTGACGATAACCAATTTAATGAATTAGTGGATTTGTTGAGGCGTTCCGCTGATGTTGACCCAGACGAGCTTGTAAGAACCCGAAACTTAGAAGGCCATAGGCCAATTATAAATAACTATGGTGGGCGAATTAGAGATGACGATGCTGCAAGATTTACTCAAATAATAGAAAATGGGTACGCCAACGCTCACGCTAGATGGGTTGAAGACAAAAGTGCTTACAACGAAATAGCGTTTGAAAAAATGGTAGAAGAAATGGGGCCGGATTTAGACGCAGCAAAAGAATCGTTGCGTCAAGCTGGCGATCTTCTTCTTACGCAAGAAAAAACGTTGCGTGATGCTATTGCGCTTCATTACAAAGATGCTCCTGTTACTCGCGAAGCCGAACAAGGTTTAGAGATGCTTGATCGTGCTGGTGTCATGCTAGAAAAAGCGGGACGTAACCCTAGCTACATGGGTGGCGTTATGGTTCGTAACGCTTTCGGAGACACTAAAGCTAACCAAGAAATTTGGCGGGGAAGAGTTTCTGCTGACCGAACAGCGTCTCGTTTCATAGAACAAGGCACATCTCGGGTAAGAGCCGACATTGACGCTAACACTGAATGGGTTCCTATTGTTCGAGGCGAAGTGGGTGAACGCCAGTTTGCTAGAGCTTGGGAACGAGTGGTAAATCGGCAGTGGCGCGCTACTGGTGACGCTGATTTACCTGGGAACCAGTATTTGCAGTTGGTGTGGGCAAACACTGCTGACCCTCGTACTTACAAACAAGATCTTTTAGATTTCTTAGGTACAAACGCAGGATTACGGGTTCTTGATGATCTTGATGTCCCAAATATTCCTGAAGCTGTTAACGCTCTTATTGACGCAGTTTATGACACAAGTAATCAAATGTTGCCTCGGTTACTTCCAACAAACCGCACAGATTATGAAGTCGTTGATGAGTTTGTTAAATTGCGAGAAAAAATGGCGTCTGGGCGAGGACGTGACCTTAAGTGGGAATCTGTTACAGAAATTTTAGAAAGTGTCGGTACAGAACGTGCGGCTCGGCTTATTCAACGCAGCGGCATGGACACTACAGTTGGTCAAACTGCTGGGCTTTCTCCTCGCAACATGGTAGATGGACGTTTGAAGCGTTACGCCGAAAACGGGTTCCAAGTGCTTGCCACATTGCCAACAGATAATTTGACTCGTAACCCTTACTTCAGGCATCGATACCAAGCCGAAGTTACTCGTCGGCTTTCTGCTTATTGGGACAGCGACGAACAACGATATCTTATTGAGCCCAAACAACTTGACCGACTTGAAAACGAAGCGCGAAATCAAGCGTTAGAAGATGTTCGTTACCTTCTTTACGATTTAACTGAATCAAATCGGATGCAAGAAGTTATGTCAACGTTAATGCCGTTCCTTGGCGCATGGCAGGAAGTTATTAGTAGGTGGACAAACATTGCGGCAGAAAACCCAATGTACGTTGCAAGAGTTTTAGACAACTTTAATTCTATTCCTGTAACTGAAGACGAAAACGGTAATCGTTGGATGGTGTTCCGGTTGCCTCAAACAATTGGTGCTCTATCAGAAATTGGTCCTAATTGGCCAGGAGCTGGTGCTTTAACGAAACCGTTTGTAGGAAACAAACTGCGTTTCAGCAAAGACGGTCTTTCTATGCTTGCTGCAGGCGGCCCAAGTTTCGGTCCAATGGCGTTAATTCCAATGTCAGAAATGGCAATTGCTGAACCTAAATTGTATGACGCAGTTTCTTGGGCGTTTCCGTATGGGCTGCCGCAAGGTGTTTCTACAAGTAACCGTGCTTTAGGCCAGTTGTTTCCTGCGTGGACAAAACGATTGATAGGAACGTTTGCTGGTAATAACGAACGTGAACGCATGATGCTGCAAGTAGCGCAAAGTAAAGAAGTGCGTTTACGGCAGCAACCTTCGTTGTCAGGAGAATACCCTGACAGGTTCTCAGAAATTCTTGCTACGGACAAAGCAGTATTCCAACAAGAAGTGTTGGAAGAAACAAAAGCTTTAATGTTTGCTCGAGCGTTTGCTTCGTTCACAATGCCAACAAGTTTGCAAGTTTCTTCGCCGTATCAAATGTATATTGAAAACCTTCGGACGTTACGAGAACAAGACCCAGCGAACGCCACAGAGTTGTTTATCCAACAGCACGGTGACGAGTTTTGGGCTTTAACTTCACGGATGACTCGCACTAGAAACGGTGTGGCTCCAACGTTGGAAAGTATGGCTGAGTTTGAAAAAGCAGGGTTTGCTGGTCTTGTAGCTGATCATCCAGAATTAGGTGGATTGATTACAGGTTCGTATGGGTCTCAAACTACTGGGGCTTTCCACGAAGCCGTGTATCGTCGCCAACAATCTGAATCTTTAACGCCTGGTTCTCAAACAAAAATGCGCGAACGGGTGCCGCTAGAGGATTACATGGAAAGCGCAGATGTGTCGCAAGGGTGGGCAAAACTGTCTGATCTTTACGACATTAGAGATGCCGAACTAGACGCTATTGGTCAAGCTGGAGGTAATTCTTCTATCCGAGCCAACCCGCAAGTCCAGCAGTGGATGCAATGGGAAATTAGTCAGCTTGCTGCAGCTCATCCTGCGTGGTGGGATGCTTTCAATTTGAGAGATAAAGCTAAAGACCAAAAGCTTTTCAAAGGACTGTATGCCATTGTTGAAAACGAAACGTTGCGGTTACGTCCAGAAATTGATGTTTTGGTAGATTATTTGGCAGATCGAAAAGTAGCTGTGGCGGAACTAATGGAACGTAAAAACGCTGGGCGTTCTGGTTCTCTTGATGCACGGTCTAATAATGATGTTGCAGAATGGTGGGAGTTTACTAAACGCCAGTATCGGGACATTCCTGAATTTTCGGCAGTATTTACAAGGTTTTTAGAATTTGATGATTTAGATCCGCTTACTTGGGATTTGACTCTTAAGGCACAAATATGACAACAGAATTTCAGCAAAGACAACAAGCTGCCATAGCTTCAGGCATGGTGCCAATGGAGATGGGTTATAACGATCCTGTTCTTGGGAGTCGTCCTACTGGGCCTTTGGGGCGTGTACCAGGCGGAACAGAAGGTGCATCTGAAACTCCTTATGGTTATTTTGCTCCAACGGATGAAGCTGTTACGCAATCACAAATTGTTGAAGAGTATTTAGGTTTGTCTGTTGAAGAACAACAACGTTTAGCGCAAGCATTGTTTACTGAGGATTTAATGAAAGGGCTTGGAATCCAAGAAATTGATCAAATTTATGATCCTTACAATGTTGCTTACGCTATGAATAGAGCTATACAACAAGCCGAATTGTCGTTTAGTTTAGGCACTGCTGAAGGCCAAGAAATGTTGCCTACTTTAGAGGGACGTTTTGCTGGTTTCAGTGACGAAGCTTTTAATGAAGCGGCTGCTCGTTTAGTGGACAAATATTCGGTGTCTTATTTGGATAAGGCAACTCTTAATAATTTGTACACAAAAGCTTATAGAACTGAGGTAGGGCGTACGCCTTCTGCGGCGCAGTTACAAAGTTTTGTTGCTGGCATTCACGCTGCTCAGGACGCAGGTCAAAATGTAAGTCTTACAGATGTTTCGGCTCGGGCTGTGCAAACTGCTCGAGATTTAAATCCTGGGCGGGTGCAGGTGATGCGTGAGAATAAAGCGGCTCAGTCAATTATGCGTGCTTTGGAGAAACTGTAATGAATATCTTGGAATTTAAAGATAATGCTGTTGCTTTGGTTGAAGACATTATTGATTATCTTCGGAATACGTCACAAGAAGATGTTGTAAATCGCATCAGCAATTTTCAACCAAGAACGGGTAGAGCGCTTGCTGGTGCACGCGACACTTACGAAGTTGAAAAAGCATTAGCAGAAATTTTTGGGAAAGACGGGGCAAAAGCTGACCGCCAACTCACTGATGAAGCTGTAAGAGAATTAGAAGCGTGGTTAGCTAACGCTCCCGCAGAAGCCTTAGACCCTTCAGAAGATCCCAAAGACGAAGCTGAACGTTTAGCTGCTATCCAATGGTTCAAGAATGCGCCTAACTCGTTTACTGTTCCAGGTTCTGCTTCCATAATTGCTGCTCTTAGTGACCCTGCTCAGTTAAATGAAGACAGTCAAGAATACTGGGATTCTTTGCAAATAGAGGGTGAATCTGCCGTTCCTGAGTTTCTTGACCCAGATGAAGAACGGGGGGAGCGAACATTTCAGGATCGCGTAGATGAACCTGGTTCTGGTAGCCCAGCAATGTTACCTGAAATGGGTGAAGCAGAGGCTGGATTAACAGATGGATCTGGTGAAGCAGAGGCTGGGGTAACAGATGAATCTGGTGAAGGAGGGGCCGAGGAAACGTCTTCAATTGAAAGCGATTCTGATCTTGAGCCAAGTAGCGAAACAGACCAGCTTATGGGAGCTTTGGACGATGAAACGCTTGACGTTATTCGCGAAAAGTTTACGGCTGCAGCTTTTTTCGGTCAAGACCTTGAGAAGTTCAATGTGGAAACCCCTAAAGGGGTAATGAATGTTTTGGAGTGGTTGTCGTTACCGGAGAACGAGGGGATGTCAGATGACGAAGTGTTGGGCTGGATTCAAGGCACTCAATGGTTTGCGAACAATGCTGAAACTGCCAGAAACTTTGACATGGATTTCTTCAACGAAGGAGGGGCAGGCCGGGATGCGCTGATTGATACCCAGCGAGACGTTATTCTTCGGGAAGCTAAACTTATTGGTTTAAATTGGTTAGGGAGTAACCCTGAATTATTAAACGAATTAGCGACTAATGCTACTCGTTTAGGTTACGACATTTACGATGTTCGTAACGCTTTGCAAGGCGTCAATGATCTTGGTCCTGAAGAACTTGCTCGAGGAATGATTCTTTCTAACGAACAGTCTGTTCAAGATCTTGCGGCTAAATACTACATGCCTATAGGCACAGAAGATGCTTACGATGTGGCTTGGAGTATTTATAAAGGTGAAGAAAGTTTAGATTCGGTAGAAGCAATGTACCGAGAACAAGCTAAAGGTTTGTTTCCTTCTCTTTCGGGGCTTATTGATCAAGGTGTGTCTATGCGGGCATACTTTTCTCCGTACAAGCAACGCATCGGCCAGCTCCTTGAAGTACCTGACGTGGATTTAATGAACGATCCTCGGTTTCAATCAGTTTTGTTTCCTGCTTCAGGGCAGGGACCGTTGAGTTTGTCTGAAACACAAAAGTTTGTGCGTGGGTTGCCTGAGTGGCAGTACACGGAAAATGCTAGGAATTCGGCTCGGCAGATGGTTGATAACATTGGTCGTATGTTTGGGATGGTGGCGTAATGGCTTTCATAGATCCTGAGTTTTACCAGGGCAGTCCGCTTGAAGAAGAAACTGAACAACGAGTAGCCGCTGAAGAAGCTGAATTGTTGCAACAATTTATTGATGCGACTACTGACGATGATGCTGTTGATGATGCTGTTGATGACGTTGTTGATGACGCTGTTGATGACGCTGTTGCTGTTGATGGTGAACCACAGATACAAAACACTAGATATGACTACGACAACCCTCTTCTAAGAGACTTAGAAACTAGGTTTGAAGCTCAATCAGGACAAATGCAGCGACTGCTTGCAGATCAACAACAAATGCGTCAAGCAAACGCCGAATCTGCGTACGACATTGTTTACGATTTATTTGTAACGCAATTAGGGCTCCCAATAAGTCTTGTAGATGACGTAGAACAAATGCTTATTGACGGCGCTTCTGATCTTGCAGTCAGTCAAGAAATTAGAAAAACACAAGAATACAAAGACCGGTTTCCAGTTATGGCTGAACGGGCTGCTCTTGGGTTACCTCGTCTTAGCGAAGGTGAAGTTTTAAAACTTGAACGTGCTTACCGATCTACTCTTCGTCAAGCAGGTTTAGGGGAAGAATTTTATGACGAAGCGTCAGATTTCACTGCATGGCTTGTAGGAGATGTGTCTGAAGCAGAACTTCAAACTCGAGTTGCTTTAGCAGACGCTGCTATGAGAACCGCTAACGCTGGCACCAAAGAACAACTTGCAGATTTGTATAACATTACAGACACTGATTTGCTTGCATACTATTTGGATCCCAAAAAAGCGGAAGACGTATTTGAAGCAAGATTGCAATTAGAAGCTGCGGGGCTTTCAGCAGCAAGCATAAGAGCAACTGGCGCTGCTTTAGGATTAGAAACAGCAGAAGCGTTGCGTGAATCAGGAATTCAAACACGCGAAATTGAACAGCGTTTAAGCAGGCGTGTTGGCTTAAGCGAAGAATTATTAGGTTCTGAAGCTTTAGAAGCTGATGTTATAGCTGAAGGAGAATTTGGGACAGATGTTGCAGCCGCAACTGCTTTAAGGCGCGCAGGCGAAGAACGTTTAGCTGCTTTCCAAGGAGGCGGTGGCGCTCTAATGAACCGTACTGGGATAACAGGGCTTGGAAGAGCCACATAGTTGCATTGAAGTTCAAATCTTTTGTATAGTCGTAAGTGTTGATCGGCCCCTGCGGGGCGAGCTGTTTGACACCCCTCCATCTTGGTACCACCGCCGAGATGCGCTACAGGATAGGTGAGTGACATATGACAGATTCCGACTCCACTAGTGGTGAAACCGGTTCTGCCAGCCCAACCGAATCGAAACCTAATTGGCGACGTGATTTAGAGAACCGAGCGAAGGAAGCCGAACAACAAGCGGCGAGCTACGCATCGGAACTTGATAGTTATAAGCGTCGAGATACTTTTAGGTCAGCAGGAATTGATCCTGATGATGCTAGAGCAAAGTATTTTGTTAAAGCGTATGACGGTGAAATGGACCCAGATGCTATTCGCGCAGAAGCGGAAGCGGCAGGGTTTCTTGGATCGGATGCTCCGGTATCTAGTCCCACCCCATACATGCAAGATGCGCTTGATGCTGAACAGCGGATAGCGAATGCTGGCGAAGGTGGAGACCCGGTGTCACAAGCCGATCTGAATGCTCGTATTGCAGCGACGAAGAACCCAGAGGAACTT
>CEOR01019006.1_pt1 | contig 12926 bp, 6 predicted proteins | sample 530661 | NCBI WGS metagenome assembly CEOR01 (sample SAMEA2620836, study PRJEB7988) | marine metagenome | biome: marine biome (ENVO:00000447); feature: deep chlorophyll maximum layer (ENVO:xxxxxxxx); material: "saline water (ENVO:00002010), including plankton (ENVO:xxxxxxxx)" | depth 65 m
GCTAAATGGACTGATATAGCTAATCTTAAGAAAATGATAAGATTAAAAGATAATCAAAGTCAAGATGTTTTAACAAAGATGGGCAACAACTATCTAAGAACTTCGTCGAATGCTATTGAAAGAGAAAATCCACAGTTTAATGAATTAGCAGCTAGAAGACAGGTGCGTGCAACACTAGTAGATAAAGCATCTAATATACAATCACTAGCTTATGATGAAATGATACCGGGTAGAGTTTTCTTTAATGATATAAAAGAAAAAACTAAGTTAGATTTTATGAAATCAAGAGGTGAAAACGCAAACCCACAAGAAGCAGAAGAGTTTGCTGATAGGACTGTTAAGTTTATGATTAATGATCCTAGATATCAAACACAATTCAAAGAAGAGCTTACAAATTATTTTACTGGATTTTTAAAGAAACAGTATGTAATGGGTGCTTTAAATAGAAGAAGAACTGAACACTCTAAAGAAGATAAAAAAACTACACAAACTCCAAATCAGCCAGTGCGATACAAGCCTGGGATTATAGCTGATAACATGAAAAAATAAAACACATTTATTAACGGGTAACTAACGAAACAGTATGGCAGAAAATAAATATCCTAAAACCATAAAGGTTAATGGGCAGGAACTAATTGTTTATAGCAAAGAAGAGGAAGCGCAGGCTAGACAGGAAGCTAAAGAAAACAATGTGGAGGTAGAAGATATCTCAATAAAAACCGATGAATCGGGAAACCAACCAAGCTCTACAGGGGGTGCGAATGTAGAGCAATTAACTCAAGCACCAGTCAATACGGAGTCAAGCTTGGAAGATGGTTCTTTGGAATCACCAAAGACTACTGAGCAAATATTAAACGACTCAAAATCTCAACAAAACAAAGATAATAAAAAAGAAAATCAAATAGAGCTAGTTAAAGACGAGGCTAAAGATCCTATTGGTAAAAACGATCTAGCAGCGTTAAACAAGAAAAACATTGATGGTTTAGTAAAATATTTTAGAGATAATAAAAATGTTAACGCTAAAAGAGTTTCTGATACTTATAATAATCTTAGTAGTGTACCTAGTGTTCTTGTAACTCTTCCTGATGGTGAAGAAGTAAACATATTCAACGTTGAAGGACTTGATGAAGATAGCGATAAGTTTAAAGAACAAGTAGAGAAACTTCAGTATATAAATAAAAAAACTAAAGATGCTAGCAACAAAGATATTTATATAGCTAACTCTTTTCAACGTGACGCTGTTAAAATAAGACCCGTTGATTTAAATGCTATTAATGATAATTTTAGTAACGCTGGCTATACTGTAGAGCCAGTTAAAAATAAATTAGGCATGGAATCTATGCTGGCTTTTAACATATCTAAAGACGGCGTTGTACAACAAGAAGGTGTTGAAGCAAAAGATTTACAAAAGTGGTTTTATAAAAATTTATCTCAAGAAGATTTTAAAAAAATAGAAAAAGCAGCTGGTGAAGAAGCTATAAGCTATTTAGATTTAGTAAAAGCCCAGGAAAAAAAATCACTTCTTGAAGAAAATAATCCAGTAAAATTTGAGGAAAATAGACAAGAATTATTAAACAACGGTATATCTAACCAAACTCTTATAGCTGAACTAGAACTAGAGTCCACAACTGAAGAAGATGATTTTTCATTTGTTATGCTTGAACCTTCTAGCAAAAAAAGGACTAGTTATGATATAAACCTTATATCACAGTTTCTTAATAGTCCTATAAAAGAAGAGGTTACTGTTCCAAATGCCAAAACGATTAGTGGCACCAGTAAGCAACTTAAAGAAGTTGAAAATTGGCCAGCAATGAGACGCCAACAATTAGAAGATTTAAATAGCTTTTTAATAGATCCTGAAAAAACTCAAGGTGAAAAAAATGCTAAAATGAAAGAGGTTTTAGGTGGTATTATATCAAACGATGAGGTAATTAAAAATTTAAATAAATTATTAAATGAAAAAGTTGGTATTAGAGATGAAGATGTAGATAACTCTATAGACATAAAAGTAAATAATCGTAAGAGTAACTACTTAGAAACTTTAATAAAAAAAGATCCTAATGTTCAAAAACAATTAGCTTATCTAAATTACTTTAAAAAAACTAATCAAGGTCTTGTTGAGAATGATGATGGTAGTAGAAGTTTTAAATCTTATGAGGTTGAAAAAGAAGGTATAAAAGCTAAACAAGATTTACTACTAAATGATCTTAAGAAAAAACAAGAATCATTTACTCAAGATATATCAACCTACATGGATGGTTTACCCTCTTATATTCAAGTAAAATCTGAACAAGATGAGAATGGTAGAGTATCTATTAACGTTAGTGTAGCTGATAATTATATTGATGAAGAAACAGCTACTAGTTTAAAGGGTATAGATAGTGAACGAAAAAAATTATTACCAAAATTAAATAGTTTAGAAAGAAAAGTTGTTGGGTTGCAAAACCAATATGAAAAATTAGTATCACAAATAAACGCTGGAGATGATGATCCATGGAAAAGAATATTAGCTCAACAAGTTTATAATCAGTATCAATCAGCTTTTGAAGAATTATCTACTGAAAATAAAAAAGATGTAGAACTAGTAGAACAGTACAACAAAACCTTGTCTACTTTAAATAAACCTGATGATCAAAAAAGAAAACAACTACAAGAGCATTATCAAAAAGAATTAAATGAAAAAGTTAATTTATTTAATGAGTATAATGAAAACGTACAACAAGCTTATACAGAAATAACAACTGAGTTTAATGAATATGTTTCTAACATTCAAGATGTTGCTGAGTTAGCTCCTATATCTACTAAAGAGTATAGAGACATGGTTGTCTTGCAGAAAGACTTTAAAAACGGTGTAAATAGTATGATTTTTAGTATAGGCTCTTTAACTGGTAGCGAGTATTCTAAAACAAAATTAAAAGCTATTCAAGATGGTACTGCTAATCTTCTACCAACAATGTTAACTCACCAAGAGGCTGTAAAACTTGGTAGAAAATCTGAGTTTGTAACTAGAACTCTATCTCAACAAGCTACTCCAGCTTTAGTTGCAATAGGATCTAGTGCTATAGGTTTGCCACCTGTTTTTACAGCAGCTGTTTTCTCACTTAGTCAAGGTGGTGAAACTTTAGTTAGTTTGGAAACTCAACAGCAACAAGGTAAAGATGCTAAACTTGCTTTATCAAAATTAAATGAAGACTGGAAAAATGGTAAGGTATCTAGACAAGACTATTTAAAAAGAAAAAAAGAATTAGAGACAACCATAAGCCTTGGTGACATGTCTAGAAGGCAGATAGTAGGAGCTACACTAGCGGCTATGGCATCAGAGTTTGCTATAACATACGGTGCTAATTTTATTAACTTAGGTACTATAGGTAATAGTAGAAAGGTTATACAAGATTTAAGTAAGTCTGGAATGCCAACTATGGGTGAGTTAATAACAAGAAGTAATTTTCAAGCACTTGGGCAGTACTTAAAACAAACTGGCGCGGCTATTGGTGGTGAGGTTGCTGAAGAAGTTGCTATACTACTTTCTTCAGAGCTTAGTAACGGTTTAATACTTAAAAGAGACTTTGATTTTAGTCAAATAGATGATACTATAGTTTCTTCTATTATACTAGGAGCTAACATGAATGGTTTTTCAGGTGCATACAGCACGATAACAGCACAATATGCCACCAGAGAATCTAGAGCTATTTATCAAGATGTTAAATCTGAAATACAAAACGTGCAAAGCCAAATGGAGGGGTTAACAGATAAAAGATCTGATGCGCTATATAGAAAACAACTTCAAGCAAAACTTTCTAATTTGTTTGATCAATTAAATGTTGGTCAAGCGGGTTTAGAAATAGATGCTCTAGTAGGAGGCTCTGTAAGTTTAGAGACTTTAGTTAAAAACAGTTTAGATTTAGTAGATCTTCACCAAGCAGCTGGTGTTAAGCAGGGTATGACTGAAGATCAAGTTAATGATAAAGTTGAAAAATATTTAGACAAACTTGATAAAACAGATAAAAAAGCTGCAGACTCGTTTAGAGCTAGAATGGAAAACGTTAATGAAATAAAAAACAAAACAATTAACGATATACAAGAACAATACGAAGGTGATATACTTTCTGAAGGAGGTTTGGTTGATAAATTGTTTGGTAAAAGAGGTAGACAAGCTCATGACTTTTTAAATAAAAAGAATTCTGATTTTGCAGATCTTAACAATAGACAAAAGCTTTTGTTGATAAACATGCACGTAAAAAATAGCTTTTTAAAATCAGAGGCAGATAGAATTAAAAAGTATGACAACATAAGAGAGTTAGTAGAAAGAAACGTATATAATGGAAAAACTTTTAAAGAAGCTAAAAATGAGAATCCAAAATTAAAGAGAAATAAAAAAGCTGAAAACCAAGTTTTAGAATCGTTTGCTCAATCTACTATAGTTGGTGCCGCTGACGCAACAAGTATTTACAGAGGTGGTAAAGAAGCGGTGAGTTTAATACTAAAAAATAATCCTAATATTAAAGAGTTAAGCGATTTAGAAGTTGAATCAGATCTAACTGTAGAGCAAATAAAAGAAAAATTAGACGAGTTTAATATACCTGAAGATAAAAAGCAAGAAATTATACAGGGACTAAGTGATGGTAGTATAAAAGGTACTATATTTGATGGAAAATATATAACCACAGCTTCTAAAACAGCTGTTAATCAAGCTTTAAGAGATGGAAATATACTACAAGGAACTGTTTTTTCTCATGAAGTTGGCCACGCTTTAGATGCTATAACAATGAAAAGAGGTGAGATAAATGATTTTGCTATCAATCTAAATGAAGCTTTAAAGTCAGACTCAGAGCTTTATGATTTACACCGCGCCGTTGTTAACAGCTTAAGTAACATAGTTGTAGATGATAAAGGTACTAGGATGTGGGATGTAAAAAAGGGCATGGATGTTAACTCACAAAGTGATTTAGCTAAAGATGAATATACAAAAAGAGTTCAAGATCTGATGCAGCATCGTAATTTTAAAAACGCTAGAAAAAAAGCTTCTAAAATGAGTGGTCAAAGCACCATGAATATACTACGTGGTGTCGTTAAGGGGGATTATAAGTTTGATACACCACAAGATGCGATTGGTTATTTAGTTGATTATTTAGATTCTTTTGAACAAAATAAACTTAGTAAATTTATTGAAAGAAAAATAAAAGCAAAAACATCTAGAATAAAACAACTAGAAAAAACACTAAATAAGTTTGGTAAAGTAGAAGACGATAGTTATGTTGTAAAAGATAATGCAAGTACTGCTGATCAAAAGAAGTTTCAAGAGGCTTTATCAGAATACAACGATATAATGGAAAAACCTGGTTATAGAAAGTCCGCTGACAAAGGTCCTACTATAGATAAAATAGGTCAACACTACAGTGTTGAAGACTGGAGAAACGGTGGGTTCCAAGTAGCTTTAAACGTGATGCAGCAAGGAAAAATGCTAGATGGTCTTATACTGGCAGCTCAAGCTAAAGCAAACCCAAGTGTTCCAATGAAAAATAAACCTAAAGGCGTTAAGAAGCAGTTTATAAACGATGTGTATGCTGAGTTAACTAGTCATGTAAAAAACTACGATGTTACAAAGCATCCTAGTTTGTTTAGCTGGATAAACACACAGTTAGGTAATAAATCTTTAAACGTACAGAAAAGTCCAGAATTAGGTTATTCGCCTGATAAAATCAGTAGAGCTAAAGATGTTGACGCTAAAACAGAAGAAGGTGCTCCGGTTGTACAACTACAAGCTGACACCGACGCTGAAACGCGTTACATTGATAATATAGGTTTAAAAGAAACTGACACCGAACTGTATTCTCAATTAAGACAAGATATAAATTTAAATGAGGAACTAATGGATAAAGTTGTTCAGGTTGTAACAACAACTTTTGGCACTAGGCTTCCAGATGTTAGTGACACTAAATTTAGAATAGCTATTGAAAAAGCTTTTAAAGAGCAATTAAAAAAACCTATACAGAAGATGATAGGTGTAAGAGCTGATTATGATGCATTTTTAGTAGAGCATTTTCCAGCCGTATTTAATGCTTTATCAACAGAAACGTTAGTTCAAATGGAAAGAAACGTAGATCCTGAGCTAAGAATATTCACAGACTCAAGAAGAATAACAGAACCCACAGAGGTTGATCAGCTCATAAGCGATGGTTTACTACCTATGAACACTGTTCGTGGAGAAATAAATAGAACTTCTGGTCCTTTTTTAAATACTAAAAAGAAACTACCTAGTGACGCTAAAATATTAGCTTTTTTTAGAGGCACTAATATGGAAGCTGAGTTAGGTTATAAAGTTGTTGGTTCAACGCTTGGAACCAGAAAAGATGCTTTGGCTATGAATATAGGTGTTGAGCTTGCTTTTGATGCAACGTCAGAGGTTTTATCAAAACCTGATGTTCAAAAAAGAAGAAGAAAAGTATTAGCTCTTGATGATAAAACTCAAATAGATAATGAAAAAGCTTTAATAGCTAAAATAATAGATAGAGATCCAAATATACTGTTCTCTAGAGAGGGTAAAACAAACAAAATTCCAAAAAATTATACCGGAGAAATGTTTGGACAACACTTCGATCAACTAGTGAATGATATAATTTCAAGCAAAGATGGTGTTAATAGTTTTATAGATAGTAAGGGTAAACTTATAAAAGATTATGTTCATGAAATACCACAATTTACGGTAGATGTAGTAAATTCATTATATACAAACGGATCTATACCTACTACTGATGAGGTTCAATTTAAAAAAGGTATTGCAGCTAGTAACTTAGATGAAAAAACCAAAAAAGCTTATAGTGACGATGGTGTTTTAAGTAGAAACAATAAAGATGTTTTGGATAAAATAGATAGACAAATGAATTTTGTTTTTGATTTTCTTGGTGGTGACATCATAAATGAACTACAAAGACAGGGTAAGTTAGAAATATTTGCGTACCACCTTAGATATCTAGATCCAGCAAAGAAAAAAAGAGGTCTTGATAAATCAGGAGATTATTATTCTTCTCTTCAAGACAAGATAAACAGAGCTAAACAAAATCCAGATGGCAAAACTGATGTTGGTATAGATATTGGTTCTGTAAATGCTATGAACACTAAAATACAAGATAGCGTACTAAATGATGTTATAGAAATAGCTAACATGCCTATAACTGCAGCTGAAAAAAGGCAAATGTATTTAGACTCTATCGCTGATAGAGTTGTTGGTGCTAATAACGCAAACCCAACTTTAGCAAAACATATTGCAAAAACCTTAATAACATTAGCTCGAAATAAAACAATAGGTAAAGAAACTGTACTACACATACTTCAAGCACAAACTCAACTAGCTGGAGGTTTTAGAGCTTTTACAGATTTAGCTATGATTGATTTTAGAGATGGATCACAAGCTTTGTATGTAGATAAAGATGGAAACTACACTAACGATAAAAATAAAAAAGGAATAAGTGTAAACACAAAACACCCTCAGTTTAAAGAAGTAAAAAGTGTTTTACAAAAAGCTGGTGAATTAAAAAACTTAACCCCAGACCAAGTTGATAAAAAAGTAATTGAGCTTCTTAAGTTTAAAGGCGAGCACTTAACGCCTAACGCTAATACGATGTTAGAAATAGGCAAGTTAATTGATGATACTTCTGTTGATTTAGATAATGAGCTAGATAGAATATTCAATAGTCACAGTCAATTGTTAACATCTGATTATGTAACTAAAAAAATAGATGGTAACAAAACTTTGGGATTTGAAGGTTTAGGTAGAAATAGTACTCTTGGTTATGATAGAGTTGGAATAGTACCACAAGATAGCAAGTTTTTTATAGGACCAAATGGTGAAACCTTACAAGATGTTCTTGCTAATAAAAAGTATAAAGACTCTATAGTGTTGTTTTCTAAAGATGGTGGCAAGATATCTAACAACATTAAAAAAACTTTTATAGCTGAAGAAAATATAAGAAAAGCTATAGAAACTGGAGAAACAAATGGTATGTCTACTTTTGACTTTGACGAAACAGTTGGAGTAAGTGAAAACTTTATTATAGCTAATAAAGATGGTAAAACAAAACGTATATCATCTGCTAACTGGCCTAAGGTCGGTGAGAAACTAGCAGCTGAAGGTTGGCAGTTTGATTTTAGCGATTTTAATAAAGTAACTAAAGGTAAACCAGGACCATTGTTTCAAAAGATGAAAAATCAAATTGCTAAATATGGATCTGATAATGTTTTTATACTAACAGCTAGAGCATCAGAAAGTGAACAAGCTATACACGATTGGTTGAAAAGTAACGGTATAAATATACCTAGAAAAAATGTAACTGGACTAGGTAATAGCACTGGTGAAGCTAAAGCTCAATGGATGTTAGATAAGTTTGCCGAAGGTTACAACGACATGTACTTTGTTGACGACGCTATAACTAACGTTGAAGCTGTTAAAAATGTACTAGATCAACTAGATATTAAATCTAAAGTTGTTCAAGCTAAAATTAAATTTAGTAAAGATGCTGACGCAACTTTCAATGAAATGCTAGAAAGATCTTTAAATATAGGTAAAGAAAAAGTTTTTTCAGCAGCTGAAGCAAGAATAAGAGGTAGGGGCAAAGGTAAGTTTGATTTTTTCATACCACCATCAGCTGAAGATTTTAAAGGTCTATTATATAGTTTTTTAGGAAAAGGTAAACAGGGTGATGCTGATATGGAGTTTTTTAAAGAAAATTTACTTAAGCCTTATGCTCAAGGTTATAAAGACTGGAATACATATAAACAAAACATGGCTGATGATTATAGTAACTTGAAAAAAAGGTTTCCAAATGTTGTTAAATCATTTAACGATATAGTGCCTGGCACAAACTTTACAGCTGAAATGGCTGCAAGAGTTTATCTATGGAACAAATCTGGTATTGATATACCAGGATTATCTAAGCAAGCTAAAACAAAGTTATTAAGTTATGTTAATGCAAATGCTGATTTAAGAAGCTTTGCGGAAAACACAGCTGCTGTAACTAAAAACAAAGATGGTTATATAAAGCCAAGAGACTATTGGATGACAGAAACTTTTGCTAGTGATTTAGCTAACACGGTTAACAATGTTGGTAGGCAACAGTTTTTAGCTAACTGGCAACAAAACTCTGATATAATATTTTCTGAAAAAAACCTAAACAAAATAGAAGCTGCAAAAGGTCCTGCTTTTAGAGAAGCTCTTGAAAATATGCTTTATAGAATGAAGACTGGTAATAATAGAATGACAGGTACAGATAGAACTGTAAACCGATTTCAAAACTGGGTTAATGGATCTGTTGGTGCTATTATGTTTTTTAATATAAGATCAGCTGGGTTACAAACTATATCTACACTTAACTATATAGATTTTGCTGACAACAATTTGTTTGCAGCTTCTAAAGCTTTTGCTAATCAACCTCAATACTGGAAAGATTTTGCTATGCTATTCAACTCACCTATGTTGAAACAAAGAAGAGCTGGTTTAGCAATAGATGTATCATCTTCAGAACTTAGTAAAGCTTTTTCAGATGGTAGAGGTAAACCACAAGCTCTATTAAATTATTTATTACAAATAGGTTTTACACCAACACAGATAGCAGATAACTTTGCTATAGCGAGTGGTGGTGCTGTTTTCTATAGAAACAAGGTCAATAGATATTTAAAAGATGGTATGACTAAGGTTGATGCTGAAAATCAAGCTTTTTTAGATTTTCAAGAAAAAACAGAAGAAACTCAACAGTCTGCAAGACCTGACTTAATATCACAACAACAAGCTGGTCCATTAGGTAGGTTAGTTTTAGCTTTTCAGAATACACCGATGCAGATGACTAGATTAACTAAGAAAGCTATATCAGACTTAGTCAACAATAGGGGTGATCGTAAAGCTAATATATCTAAAATAATATATTATGGCGCTATGCAAAACTTACTATTTGGTACACTGCAAAGTGGATTAGCATTTATGATGTTTGGTTCAGATGAAGAAGATGATGAAAAAAAGAAAATGTCAACTGAAAGAGTAATGAATGGAGCTCTTGATACTTTACTTAGAGGTACCGGTATTTACGGAGCTGGTATTGCTACTTTAAAAAATACTTTATTACAATGGCAGGAAGAAAAACAAAAATCATTTGGCCAAAGAGATGATACTAGAATATTATTACAAGCTTTAAACCTATCACCACCTATTGGTAGTAAGATTAGAAAAATAAACAACGCTATTAAAACAGAGAAGTTTAACAAAGGTGTTAGTAAAGAGTTGGGTTTTAGAATTGAAAATCCTAACCTAAACAAGTGGGCTAATATAATAGAAGGTACAACAAATTTTCCTTTAGCTAGGATGGTTAATAAAGCAAATAATTTAGAAGAAGCTATAACAGGTGACCATGAAACTTGGAAACGTGTGGCTTTAATTGGTGGTTGGGATAAATGGAGTTTAAATGTAAAAGATGAGGAACTAGAAGCTGCTAAAGTAGAAGCTAAAAGAAAAAGAAAAGAAGAAAAGAAAAAGATAAAAGAACAAGAAAAAATAAAAAAACAAAAAGAAGAAGAAGAAAGAAAAAAGAAAGAAGGTATTAAAAAAGTTCAATGCTCTGGAATAAGATCTAACGGTCAAAGGTGTAGCATTATGATAGAAACAAAAAATGAAACAGCTCTATGCCAACATCACAAGACTAGAAAAGAAGGTGAGGATAAAGATGGTGATGGTTTGAAAGAATATAGATGCACAGCTACAAAGTCAAATGGACAGAGATGTAATAACTACACTGAAAACAAAAATAAAAAGTGTTATGCTCACCAATAAATATGTAATAATATAGTTATGGCTTATAAACAATCAAACAATCCTTTTAAAAAATCAGCAGAACCAAGACGAACGATAGGTCGTGGTAAAAACTTCAATAAAGCTAATCCTACTGGTACTGGTGCGGCTGCTGGAGGAGGTATGACACAAAAGGGTGTTGACGAGTATAAACGTAAAAATCCTGGTAGTAAACTAAAAACAGCTGTAACAACTAAACCATCAAAGTTAAAACCTGATAGTAAAGCTGCTAAACGAAGAAAATCATTTTGCGCTAGATCAAAGGGTTGGACAGGTGAAAGAGGTAGAGCAGCAAGAAGAAGATGGAATTGTTAAATTAAAATAATAAATATGATAAATTGGATAAACTCTTGGAAATCAAGAAACAAAAAAGATAGATACGAAATAGCATTAAGAATAAGTACATTAACAGTATTTGAATTAATGTTTTGTCCTTGTTGGGAATGTAAGAACAAAGGTAAATGCGCAAGATTTAGATTAATGATATTAAACTTTGGATTTGAAATATAATGTGCCCTTGTCCAGTATGCATGGCGGCAATAGTTCTTGCAGCGTGTAGTTACAAGTTATTAAAATGAAGTTTATAAACAGTGCGCAAATAGAACATAGAAACTCTTTAAAAGAAGGTAGAGTTGCTGGTGGTTGGCATGGGTCAACTACTAGAATAAAAATACTACATAGTGATTTTATTCCTGACGATGGTGGTAGAACATATGCTATTGATGATACGGGTGTAGGGTCAGAAAATCTTTTTGGAGAATCATATAGCAATCACACTTCATATGCTACAATACCAATACCAACTGGCTATAAAGCCACACATGTAATGATATATGGTAGTGCTACAGGTGCTGTAGAAGTTTGGGAGCATCAAATAAATTCTAAAACAGGTGTAAGTAAAGGGACTGGTAATGTTGATACTGAAATAGATATAACAGATGTTAATAGTAGTTCAACAAACTATTTGTTTATACAAGTGGCTCAAGGATCTGGAGATGAGATACATGGAGGTTACGTAACAATAGAAGCAATATAATAATTATGGCAGTATATAAAAATATAACAGGAGCAGCAACTACCGTTTTAATCACAAAAGGTGGTACAGTTAGTGGTGCTATAGAAAAAATACTAATTGCCAACGTTAATACCAGTAACGCTGTTACAATAACAGTAGACTTATATGATGGCACTAATACTTTTACATTAATAAAAGAAGTAGATATACCTGTAAAGTCTAGTTTAGTATTAGAAGATAACGTTCGTTTTAAAGCTAGTGAGTATAATTTAAGAATAACAACAGCGGGTACATCTCCTAATATATCTGTAATAATAATATAATATGGAGTTAGAAGTAATTAGATTTTCAAGTGGTACTGATAGTACTAACGGGATATTAATAGATAGAACAAGTAATAAGTTTTTAGCATACACGCTTGAAGATGAATATAGAGATGAAAAAAAATATGGCGAGACAAGAATACCTGAAGGAACTTACGAGCTGGGTTTACGAAAGGTTGGCGGCTATCATGCTAAATATGAAAAGCGTTTTCCTAATATTCACATTGGCATGCTTCATGTTCTTAATGTGCCTGGTTTTGAGTATATACTTATTCACTGTGGAAATACTGACGAGCATACAGCGGGTTGTTTACTCGTCGGAGACTCCCAAGAAAATAATCAAATCACGAAGGACGGTTTTATAGGTAAATCAACTCAAGCTTATAAAAGAATTTACCCAGCTATAGCAGAAGCTATTGACTGTGGAGAAAAAGTAACAATAACATACAAAATAATATAACTATGGCGTTTAAAAAATATGACTCTTCCTACAAAAGAACTGAATCACCTTTTACTCTAGGAGTAAGGAGACCTGGTAGTGTAGGACCTGGTAGTCCTCAGATAGATGAAATTGAGCAAAATAAAAGACTTAAAGAAAGAGATGAAAAGAATAAAGAAAAGCTTTTAGAAAGGGCAAAAGGAAGAATGATAAAAAAAGCTGAAAGAAAAGAAAGAAAAGCTAAAAAAAGAACAGAGCAAGGTAGAGAAAGATCTGCAGCTAGAAAAACAAGGAAAGCTACTAGAATAAGAAAAAGAG
>CEOR01121260.1_pt1 | contig 12802 bp, 23 predicted proteins | sample 530661 | NCBI WGS metagenome assembly CEOR01 (sample SAMEA2620836, study PRJEB7988) | marine metagenome | biome: marine biome (ENVO:00000447); feature: deep chlorophyll maximum layer (ENVO:xxxxxxxx); material: "saline water (ENVO:00002010), including plankton (ENVO:xxxxxxxx)" | depth 65 m
TGCTGTGAAGGTGGTATTCTTGACGGTATTGGCATTATTTTTCCTCTATCTCTACAGGCCTTACTGCTTTATCGACATCTTCCCCCATAAAACCTTTAAATTGAACTCCTTGTATTTGTGTTACTTTAGTTTGGTTCTTATCTTCAAGATCCATAATATCAGCTAATTTAAATAAAGCTTTTAGTTTAGTCTCATCTTTTTCAGAATAAGTAGCAATAGTTTGTATTTCTTTTAAAATGCTACTTTCGTTTATGCCTAATTCTTCTAAAACTGGTTTTAATTCTTCTTTCATAGCAGTTTTGATCCTCTCGGTTCTAATTAATTTAGATGCTCTTTGTATAGCATACTTCCTATTATTTGTTGGAAATGCTTTCAAATATGCATTTTCCATATCCATTCCTGATGTTAAATATAACACAAATAGTTGCTCATTGCTATTTAAATTTTTTCTATCTATTAAAATATCATCAGATTTCTTACTACCACTAAAAGAATATATATTAACTCTTCTAGATGAATCCATCTTAACGGTATTAGAAACAACAAAGGTACCAGTACAAGTACCAATATAGTCTACTTCACGTATCCTACCTTTAGGTTTGTACATAGTACCTCGTCTTAGTACTTGTATATAACACTCATCGTCTGTCTTTACCCAATCACCTACGTGACCATCCCTCCAATCCTCGATTACCTTTACTCCCAAAGGCAATAAGTCATCCGAATCGTAAACTCTGTGTTCTATACCATTTACTTTATATACTCGCATTAAGCACTAGCTTTTTTCTTCTTACTCTTAGCTGGCTTCTTGTCCTCATTCATACCCAAAGCGTCTTCTAGAATCTCTATTCTTTTAAATAATGAATCTATCATCTCTTGTGTAAAAATAGGTGGATGTGCTATTTCTTGTAATTGTTCTACAGCTTCCTCTAGATCTTCACATTTTTTATTTAATGTCCATGTATCTGCCATTATTCCTCCTCTTTATACTTCGTGTTATACAAATCGTGTAAATTCCACTGATTTAAATGTCCTGAATTAATTACATTTTTTAAAACTTCAAAACCTTCGTCTGTATAAATATCATACATCTTATCTATTTCATTGATTTGATCAATTAACTCATTTTCTGTACCAGCATTACGCCAAACCCAAGTCCAAAACAGATTTTGCCCAACAGTATCTAGTAAGCCTTTGTTTTTTCCAAATACATAATCAGTAGCCATCTTAAAGACACCACCCTTGTTTACCATATCTGGTGAAAAACTATGTTCTTCTACAGCCATATTATAAAGAATGTCTAAAGTTTCACCATCTGCATTAGTAATATTCTTTAAAAAGCTTTTTGTAATAAAAGGCATTTTGTTTGCCATATAACCCTCTTATGTTATAAGCGGCCCCAAGGCCGCGTCTCTCATGACTCCCCTATGTCATACATTTCATCCATAAGGGATACTGTTTCATCATCCCAATAGTCTTCCAGGTATAAATCTCCATATGAGAATGTCTTTTCAGTCTCTCTAAACTCTTCTTTTATACTCTCAATCTCAGCGGTGTTCTTATTATACTCTATAGTTAATGTATACACAGTATAACCATTTGGTTTAACTTTATCAGCCATATTAACACCTCCTTTAATTAAAATTACAGTACACTAGTTTACTAGTTTTTTTTGCCAAAATCAAGTAAAATCTTTTCTTGTAACTACCTTATTTATATGAATAACATACCGACCAGTCGGTTTATTAACAATCCGAGACACCAATCCTAAATTATAGCGAAGAGAGGTTTTAAAAATTACAGCATTTTAGTGCTTGGTCTTATTAGTAACATGCCCCCTTTAGTAAGGGTTTTCGCTTCGCGTTTTACGTTATTTTTGATTTATGTTTTTTTGTTTTAATTAATAGTTAAGGAGGTCTTCAATGACTAAAGAAAGCAATACACTAAATGTTCAGCCACTAGTACATGGCTTAATTCTAACTTATGCTCAAGGCATTCAATGTGCAATAGCTAAGCAATCAGCTTCTAGATATCCTAATCCTAGAAGAATGGAGCAAGCTGTTACTAATGGTGTTGAAGCTATAATGGGTCTAGCTGTGACTGCTAACAATAATGCACAACCTCAAGGTGGTAACTTATTAGCATCATTGGCTGGTATGTTGCCTCAACAAGATGATCCAAGAAAGCCTAAGGATGATCCAAGGTTAGTTAGACTTGAAACTAAAGTCCATAGTATGGAAGATGGTATCAAGACTTTGTTAAGTAGGATACCTGAGTAAATAATCTACCTATGGAGTTTGCCCATAGGACGGCCCCGAGGGAGGCGATGTGAAACAAATATCCCTTTTTTTTCTTTGTTTTTCTTATTATTTGGTATTGTATACAGGCATACATACATAAGTTACTTACAGTATTCGCGCATACAAGGTTAGCCATAATGTGTGTGTGTCTGTGTATAGTATATATAATAAACTTATACTAAACAACCGATAGATTTGGAGGATCAATAAAATGGTAAACAAACACCCTGATTTAAAACTATATGCTACAGATTTAGCTAATCCTGATGATATACCTTGGAGTGTTAATTATAATATGATTGAAGTTAACCCTGATGATATTAATAAGCTTAAAGATATAGCTAAAACGAAAGCATTTAAGAACTTGGCATTTGATGTCAATATAGAATATGATGAGGTTAATTATCGTTATTTAATCAACATGCCTGATGGGATGCCTGGTTCAATAGCTGATAAAGTATGGAAATTTCTAAGACCTAAAGGTATAGGGATGATATATCATTTATAATATTTGGTTAATAGTGATCACCAGCAATGTGCAAAGTATCACTAACAATCTTTAAAAGGATGGATCAATGATAGTAAACGTAATATATGCAGCAGTATTAATAACTCTATGTATTTGTGTGATGTGTGTAACATTCACAAGTATTTTCGTAATAATAATGTCTTGGAGAGAGCAAAAGCTTGTTAACTCAAAGAAATGTATAACATACAGAGATAAAACAAATATCATAGGAGGTAAGAAGTCATGACACAATATGATGAAACAATACTTCAAAGCAAAACAACTCAAAAATTAGTTGAATTTATAAAAGAACTATGGAAACATGCTGATAAACAAGTAATGTGTTCTGATAGTAATAATGCTACCAAAATGAAACATTTCTTATTAGAAGAGAAATATCATGTAATAGTAGAACTTGCTGAAAAAGCTAAAGATAAACGATCAATTAGTTATGGGAGAAGGCTATGAACGATGTAAGGTATTTTAGTAATAATAGAGGTATAAGTATCATAAGCAATCAATTTACATACGGTGGTACTGAAGGGCTTTATGAAATAGCTGTTATAGCCTGGTGGACAGATAAAAAGGGAAACAAAGATCATGCTGTGGATTATTCAACACAAATAACAGATGATGTTATTGGACATTTGACTATGGAAGATGTTGAAAAAATAGTTAAACGAATAAAGAAATTACCAGCAAGAGATAACAAGAAACCTCATCCACTTGAATTAAGAAATTTTATAGATCATATGCTAGATGATGAAGAGAAAGAATGATGGACATTGAAGATAGCATAGATTTATACATTGATAATCTTATTGATGTAAATAAACGTATTAATAAAAGCAAGACTAAGACAAAGATCATTAAATATGGAGCAAGCCATGAATCTACTTCCGATAGTAAAAGAAATACCAAAAAAAGAAGAATCAATAGTAACGAAAGAATACCTCTTATTGATAGACAACGAGTTAGACAGACTGAATAATGAAAAAGATAGATATGTAGCGCTATATACTGCTTGTAATGAATGCAGAGAAACATATAGACAAAGAATGAAGAAATATGAATGGATTGATAATAGCTTACGGTTCCTACTAAGCTTACCAAGGAAACTATTCCGACGCCTAAAGAGAATCCTCTCAGGCCGTAAATAAAATTGATCCACAGGGAATGGGTGTAACATATACAAGGGATGTTGCGCCCTGCCTCCTGAAACCAGGAGAAATATGAAAGAAATTGAATGGATTAGTAACTGTTGTGATGCTCCTCCAGCAACAGAACTAGAATATAAAGAAGAATTTGATGCTGAACCTATAGGTAGGTGCAGTAAATGTAAAGAAGGAGCAATCTTTAGAGAAGTAATAGATTTTTATTAATAAAGAACAAGGAGGCTATCATGCCAAACAACGATACAACAACAACAAAGATAGAATACCTACAAGGTAGTAGATTTGTTGAAAAACATGTCGAAAGCAGAAATCTAGGAGGCTTAAGAGCTGAATTAGATATTCCTGCTAATGCTGAAATTGCTGTAAATAGAGTTGATCAACCAGATTCTTATAGTATACAAGAAGGTGATCAAATCGCTGCAGTAGTTGAAGATAAAACTGGTGGACAATAAATTATAGGTTGGTAATTTACCTATAACAGTCGGAACAAGTAAGCGTATAAGGGGGGTATTACACTCCCCTTGTACAAATTGCTAAAGGAGGCAAATGGAAAATAATATTTTAACCTGGATTAATAAATCCAAGATCAAAGAAGTAGCAGAAGAGCTGTTATTAGGTCCTCAAGAAGATATATTGAGTGACATACAAAGATTTAATGAAATATATGATACCAATTTAGGTATTACTAAGCAATTCAGATGGAAACCTGGTACTTATGATAAGTATAAGAAAAGTTTAAATAAATTTCAATGTTTCGAGAAAAGAGCTAATAGTTTGCAAAGAATACACTATAGAATGGAAGATGTAAGATATAGATTAGGAAGAATGAAAAGCTCTATTGTTGATATTGAAACCAAATTATATGGATTAAGAAATGATGGTCAAATATTTCAAGACAATACTGAATCTTTAGAAAATGCTTTATCTATAATTAAAACATTATTAGAAGAAAATAAAGATATTACGTGTTTAATTAGAGAAAATGGAGACTATAACAATAGAACATTTGGATCTAAAGTAATAGATTTAATTGTTCCTATAAATGGTAATAAATTGTTTATTAAAACACCTGGAGCTGATTCAAAAATAGTCATGACACATGAATATCCATTTGAAATTGAAACTAGAATAACTGTAGGTTTAAATAAATTCTTAAATTACTTTATATCTTCAATAGAAATGCCTAATAAAGCTTTAAGAAACTTAGCTATGTCAGTAGGATCCAAACTACTAAACAATCCGTATAAAGTAAAACATCCTTTTATAAATAGAGGTTGGGATACTAATCCTAATGATTTATATGATGAAAATAACAATTTTAAAAACTATATATATTCTTGTATGGGGAATATGCAAGATGATATAGCTGGTCTTGTGTCAAGATTTGATTTATATAATTTAAAATGGTTATTAGAAAAATGGAATAGCAATTTTGTATTTAATGTTACTAATCCTTTAAATAGTACCAAGAAACTATATCACGGCAGTCCTGAGTTCTTAACAGATGATTACAAATCTATTAGAGGCAGTAATAACCTTGATGAAGGCAGAAATTGTACCTATAATGTAATTTGGGAAAGTATACCAGAAGGTACAGAACATTATTGTGATAAATATAAATGTACTTTAAGAGATACTTGTATAACATATAATATTCATATCAATTTAACTTTAAAACCTTTAGAAGAAGCTATGTTATATGAATTAAGTGAAGTATTTTCTGATGATATTAGAGATTTAATTAAACAATATAAATCTAGATCTAATATGTTTTGTAATAATATAGAAGATTTACAAAGATTGATTAATTTAAGTGAAGAAATTCATCCTAAAATCAGAACAATAGTAGACCAATATGTTGATATTGTAAATCATTTATATAGCGAAGGTTATCTTCATCCTAATCATAATGCTTATAAAAGAACAGAAACAAGAATATGTTTGTTGTGGGATGTGTTAATAAATGTTTGTAGCTTAGTCAATAAAAATCCAGATGTAAACAATATCATGCCAGACGATCAAGAAAAAGACAGAATAAATACAATATATCAATCTTTTGCCTGGGATATTGAAGACTTGGTAAATGATGTAGATTATTGTATTGAGTCTGCAGAAGACTTTGTAGATTTTGGAGTGCCTTATCCTGAAGTTAACGTACCTGTACCCGAAGTCCAAACAAATTCAGAATATCAAGAACCAACAAATAATGAACCTTTGCCTACAGAATGGGCAGAGTTTATGGCTAACAGAAATAGAAGACCTATATAGGAGGGATCAAGCAATGAATGTATTAATTAGTAGAGAAAACTGGAATAAAATTATAGCATATTCTGAATCAGCTTACAGACAATTTAAGTCAGAAATAGGTGGTATGGCAATATGTTATGAAAATAAAGATGGAGATTGGGTGATACACGATCCAGTGATATTAAAACAGACTATCACGGCAAGTAATACCCATCTTAAAAAGAAAGAACTTGCAATATATTATACAGATGCACATAAAAAATATAAGAAACATAATTATAGATTCTTATGGTGGCATTCACATCATACTATGCAAGCATTCTGGAGTGGAACAGATCTAGATACTATAGATGAATTTAAAGAAGGCGATTTTAGCTTTGCTTTAGTTGTTAATTTAAAAGAAGAATACAAATGTAGAATATCTGTATGGGAACCTATAGAAGTTCATGAAGACGTTGAATTAGAAATTGTAGATTCTGATAAGAAAGACAATGCAATAGATAAAGAAGTAAAAGAGTTGTGTGAAGAAGAAAATATTCGTACATATGGAAATGGCAATATGACTATATGGGGTAAAAATAACCAAGCACAATCACACAGGTCGCATCTTTCTCAGCAATTAGGAACTTCTCCTTTATGGGAATTAGATGTTGATGAAAGTTCAGATAACCAAGAAGTGTTAGAGTATTTAATAGACAAAGTTGATGAACTATTGCAAAAAATGTCTTATGGCGAAGAAGGCTTTAAAGGAATGTGTAAAGAGTTTAAAAAAATTAATACTAAAATGAAGAAAATAAAAGCTTCATTTAAATTAGATATTCCTAAGAAAGAAGAAGCTGATGAAATATATGCTTCTGATCCACAAGACTTTATAATACCTTCAAATCCTGAAGATAATGCAGCAATCATGGACTTAAACACCTATTTAAATGGATTGGCAGGTTTTCATGGCTATTACTAAAAAAGAAAAAAAACTAAAAGCAATAAGAAACAGGGTGTGGTATAAAGAATGGAGTGAAATGATTGAATTATCAGATACTTCAGATATCACATCTGTACTTATGAAGGTATTTAAAGTTTTAGATAGCAAGAAAGTATTCATGTATCACAGAAGTATGCTATGGTCTTTAGAGAGTCTACATCAGGCTCTCAAGGATCATGGTAAAGATAATGATGTTGAAAATATATCTAAAACAATAAAACGCTGTGGTTATGAATACAGCAAAGAGATAAAAAAGCTAAGAAAGAAAAAACAAGCACTTAGAGCAAGTGAAAGGAGGTTGAATTATGGGGATGACATCCCGTTTTGAAGGAATAATAAACAATATGCATGAATATAATTATCATGTATTGGGCTGTGGAGCGATAGGAAGTTCAGCTGCTATTCAATTAGTAAGAATGGGAGCTGCAGATGTTCATTTATATGATTTTGACAAAGTTGAAGACCAGAATATTGGTGTTTCTCAATATGGTCACAGTCATTTAGGAATGAATAAAGTGGATGCTTTAAAGAATATATTACAAGATATTAATCCTTATGCAAAAATAAAAACAAATAATCACAGATTTGATGGTTATGAAGAAGAAGGTAATGATATAGTAATATTAGGCTTTGATAGTATGGCATCTAGATTAGAAGCAATTGAAATTATTGCTAATGAAATGAAAGCTAAGCCATTTCTTGTAATTGATGGAAGAATGGGAGCTGAACAATACCAACAATATGCATTTCAGAATTTAACTGTAAATAAATATAAAAAGAATTGGTATTCTGATGATCAGGGAGATCCTGAACCATGCAGCATGAAAGCTACAAGCTATTGTTCAAATATGGCTGGAAGTTTTATTGTAAATACAATAAGAAAAGTACTAACAAGACAACCTTATGATACTAAATTTTATTTTAGTTTTCCAATAATGAAGCTTGGAATAAAGTAAATAAATTCGTATATTATAAGGCCAATTAAATAAAATAAATTCAACCTAGGGAGGTAAGAATGAAAGTATTATACTTTGACGTAGAACGAGGATATCAAACTCTTGGATCAAAACAATCAATTAAAACAATGTTTCAATATCCAGTATTGAGTCCTTCAAGTTGGAATGAATTTCAATCAATGATTGCTAAAATCTATGAAGTAAAGAAAGAAGAAATCAAACTAGATGTAGGTGGTTTAGAATTTAGCGAAACAGTTGAAAAAGTCACTCCAAAGAATAATTTAAGAGTAGATGCTGTAGTAATTGATACATTTTCTGAACTATCTAAGAAATATCAAAGAAGTTTAGTAAATAAAAATACAGGTGTTATGAAGCTTCAAGAATGGGGCAAGTTAAAGAATAAACTAGATACATGTTTAGAGTTTATTAGCAGAATACCTGGTGTAGTAATATGTACATGTCACAGTAAACTACAAACAATGGATGATGGTGGTTCTAAAATAGTTCCATATGTAGACGGATCAACTAAAGAAGATATATCCAAATGGTTTGATTTTGTATTTTATACAACTACAGTTACCAAAGGTAATAAAAGAGCCTATAAATGGGTCACTAATAGAACTGAAAAATATGACCACGCTAAAGATAGAACTGATTTATTAGATGAAGTAATGGATCAAGACTATCAAGCAGTAATAAAAGCTGCGCAAACTAAAGGTTTTGAAAATTGTAGAATATTAATTATAGGTTCTCCTGGAAGTGGAAAAACATGGAGTTTGAAAACTCTAGTAAAAAGTAATTCCAGTGCACCTACTGAAAGACCAAATGTAGCCACTGATTCATATCAAGAATCAAATGGTGTTACACCCGTAAACTAATCAAATAATCATGGAGGTTATAGAATGAGAACAATGACTCTCAAAAAAGGTGGGACTGACTTCAGCCCTGGATGGAAACAAGTAACTATATCAAAAGCTCAATATGGCGATTGGCAAGGTACTAAATATCTAGACATATGGTTTGAAGGATACCCTGAATCATTAAATGCAAGAATATATGCAAAAAATGGTCAAAACGGAGAAGAGTTCGCTATCGGTCAAGTTTTCAGATTTGCCAATGCTGGTATATCTGGTGGACTTGAAGGAGCTGATGGAACTACTGTAATGAGAATAGACGATGAAGCATCTAATTTAATAGGTAAACAAGTAAATGTTTATTTCTATAAAGATGGTGATTATTCTAGAGCATTAAAGCAAGTTGCTCCAACTGTGTTTACTAATGACGTTGAAGGATTCAGCGAAAATGATGTAACATTTTGGAAAAACAAAGCTGAGACATACTTTAAAGATTATGTAGCTACTAAAATAGCTAATGGTCATGATACTAGTATGACGGTAGATGCTACTCAGCCCCCATTCTAAGAGTTTCGGGAGGAGAAGAGAAAGGGAGTTTACTATTACAGTAGGCTCCCTTTGTCAAAGGAGAATTATGCGGTTAACTGAATATTTTGATTTTATTAAAAGAACTGATATAGGAATAGCGTCTAATCCTAAACCTTTAGATTATTATTATTTTAGTCCCTGGACTGAACATAAAAGACAAAGGTATTTATATCAGTGTGAATTAAGAGGTAAAAAACCTGTAAAATAGCTTAGCTGGCATACCTAAGGCAGAGGAGAGAAAGGTCTAGACGCTCATTATGCAAAGTATGCCAACATTTAAAATTAACACGGGAGGCAAATGAAAGAATATATAGCACCTAATGGTAAAGTATATGCAACTAAAGAATCTTATTTAGAAAATACTATTACCGAATTAAGATCACAACTTCAAGAAAAACAAACATATATAGATGCGTTGAAAAATGTATTAATTAAATGTAGAAAAGTATTTGACCAATTAAATGGTGATACTATAACATCGCTTAACTATATGAATAGATTATCAACAGAGATAAATAATATTATAGGAGATGTAAAACATGATTAAAGAGTTTGCATTTAGTATATCTAACAGACATCATTTTCAGGATAATACAAAAACAGCAGATTGGATGGGCTTAGATACTAATACATTTGTATCTTTGTATGATTATGATGAATATGTAATAGAATATTATGGAAGAAATAAAACATTATCAGGATTTGATGGTCCTATATATATGCCAGATGAATTTCTTTTAGATATAGATGGAGCTGATCCAGAAAAAGCAAGAAGAAAAGTTGTTGAATTAACAGTATTATTAAAAGAAATGTCTATTCCTTATAGACCATATTTTAGTGGAACTGGATTTCATTTAGGAATACCAGGGGATGCTTTCAGGTGGAAACCTTCTAAAGATTTACATTTAAAAGTTAAACATGCACTTAAAAATGCAGGAATATTTGAATTTGCAGATCCTTCTGTTACCGATAAAACAAGAATAATAAGATTATTAAATACAAGAAATACAAAATCTAACTTATATAAAGTAGAAATATTTGAAGAATGGCTATATGACAGTGTTCCAATGGAAACTATTTATGAACATGCAAAGAAACCGCAGAAAATGTCATTAGATAATTTAGTTTGTGAACCAGTTTTTAATATAGTATCTAAAGTTAAGAAAGACGATAGTGAACAGGCAGAAGTGATAAGCATTTCACAGGGAAGAGCTCCAGATCCAGCACATTATACATGTGTACAGAAGATGTTAGACAGCGTGCCCATAGGCAAAAGACATATGGTTGCATTAAGAATAGCATCTCATTTACGTTGGCGTTATCCTGAAGAAATCGTACGTTTATTAATGGAGCAGTGGAGAAAGCAAATCTCTCTGCCTGATTCACCTTTTACAGAAACAGAAATGTCTAATTTAGTAGAAGGATGTTATACTGGACATAATGGAGCAGGTTATAGATATGGCTGTAATGATCCTATTATGGATGAGTTTTGCAGCACTCAATGTTTCCTGTTTAAAGCTAAAAAGTCTCAAGATACTATGGATGCAGAAAAGATGGAAGATGCTTTAATTGACTTTTATAGTGACAATAAGAAGCCTATTAATATAGGTGCACCTTATGGTCAGGATTTCCCTGTATATCCAGGTGAAGTAGTTATATTACAAGCACCTCCAGCTAGTATGAAAACTATGTTATTACAAAATTGGATGGTAGATATAGGTAAACCAACATATTTCTTGGAAATGGAAATGTCTCCAAGACAGATATGGTCTAGATTTGTAATGATAGCTAATAATTGGACAGAAGATCAATTAATCGAACATTATAAAAATGGTAATGGTAAGTTAAAAGATCAGTTTAATTGGCTAAAAGTAGATTTCTCTAGCCCTTATCCTAATGAGCTTGAAAAACGTATAATAACACAACCTGTAATGCCTGAGCTTGTAATTGTTGATCATATTGGATTATTAAGATCTAAACAAAAAGATAATAATATGAAAGTAGAAGAAGCATCTCAAGCATTAATGGAAATTGCAGTAAAACATAATATAGTAGTATTTGCTGTAAGTGAGATTAATAAATCAGCCTTTAAAGAAGGTATGGATATGGCATCATCAAGAGGTTCATTTAGAATAGCTTATAATGCTAATAAACTTCTATCATTATCACCTTATAAAAATAAAGAAACAGGTTTGATAGAAATGTTGAATGTTAAAAGTGATAAAAATAGAGAAAAAGAATATCTTAATGTTAATTTAACAGTGAATAATGTGAGGATTACAAATGAAACATGATAAAATGTTAGAAATGATAAATCACATTTTTGATCAAGTACGTGATATGCATACTAAAGGTCAAAAAGAATATGCGATGGATGAAGATAATGTATTTGCTAACTTTGAAAGAATAGCAGAGCAAACTAGCTTTGATAAAAAGATGGTGTTGTGGATTTATCTTATGAAGCATATAGATGGAATAGCCTCGTTTTTAAAAGGCCATAAATCTCAAAGAGAAAATGTTGAAGGAAGACTAACAGATGCTATAGTATATTTATGTATACTATGGGCTATGATAGAAGAGGAGAAATAATGGGCAAAATGAAAGCAGTTTGGGCTAAATGGGAAAAGAAATGGCAAGAATGGGAAAAAGATCATTATTTTCATTCATTGCATGAATACAATAAACGTAACCGGGAGAAAAATGTATTACAACACGACAAAAACAACAGCAAACAAACTAAAGAAGTTCGCAAAAACAAACAAAAGACAAGATAAATTAATTTTGGAATTGTTTAAAATAAATCCTAAATTAGAACTTAGTCCGTTTGAAGTGCAAACAGCACTAAAAAGATTAAGATTGTTAAATGCTCCTATCACTAGTATAAGAAGAGCTATGACAGATCTTACAACACAAGGCAATTTAACTAGAACTAATACTAGAAAATTAGGGCCTTACGGCAGAGATAGTTTCTGTTGGAAATTTAAAGCATAATTATTTAATCGAGGGTAGTGTGGTCCTATAAAGGAATATCACTAAACGTTTGGAGGGGAGAGATTGGAATGTCTCTGTGTAGATTAGTAATTAGAGGAGGAAAATGATTAAGAAAGAATCACCATTCGCTATAGAAGCAATGAATCAAGCTGTAAAAAATAAGAAAAAGAAAAAACGTGTTACTTATAAAGATTATGTTGA
>CEOR01026530.1_pt1 | contig 12660 bp, 12 predicted proteins | sample 530661 | NCBI WGS metagenome assembly CEOR01 (sample SAMEA2620836, study PRJEB7988) | marine metagenome | biome: marine biome (ENVO:00000447); feature: deep chlorophyll maximum layer (ENVO:xxxxxxxx); material: "saline water (ENVO:00002010), including plankton (ENVO:xxxxxxxx)" | depth 65 m
TATAAAAAAGGTATAACCGAAGTTTTAGTTACAAAAAGATTTTCTAAAATAGGGTTTAAAGATATTGAGTCTCTAGATGAGAGAGAGACTAAGTATCTTACTTATGTTTTAAGAAAAAGGTATAGGGAGATACTAGATGAACAACAAAGAAGTGATTCTAAAGGAACTGAAAAGTTGCAGTAGGATAAGTAATATAAGAATATTGTTAGAACACTTTATAAGTCCAACAAATTTACATAGAATTATATTGTCTTTACAAGAAGAAGGCTATATGATAGCACATATTAATCATATGAACAAAGAATATTGCCTAATTCAGGACAAAAATGGTGTATTTTACAATTAACGCAAGAGCTTGCCCTTCTATGGACGTTGCAATAAATAGGCGATACTTATGTCGCAAAAGTAAATATAATCGCTTAGAGGGGCATTCTCGCAAAGAAAATTTTGGAAAAGTATGAAAAAAAATGAAATTAAGATAATTAAAGCATTAAATAAGTATTTTAAGGACGATAAACCAATATTATGTCCTAACCAGTATCATAGGTTTGACGCTTATAACAATAATTACATTATAGAAATTAAATATAGGAACAAATTGTATAAAGATTTCTTAATAGAGTTTGATAAGTATGCATACAATAGACTATATGCAGAGATTAATAATAAAAAGTTTTTATATGTCGTTGGAGTTCCTGAAGCAGAACATTTAGGAGCGTATAATATATATGTATATAACATAAGTCAACTAGACAAGTCTGGATATAAATACAATTGGCATATGAGAGAAATGCCTAAACAAACAGAGTTTGATAAGAATTGGAATATAGATAAATATGTTGGCTACCTAGAATTGTGGGCAGCAAAAAAAATAGGAGAAGAAATTGGCTAGTAAATCAAAAGCAAAAGGAAATAGATTTGAAAAAGAATGTTGCTCTATCGCAGAAGAGTTTGGGTTTTCTGCAAAGAGAGCCTGGGGAAGCGACGGACGTAGTATCGGTAAGTCGCCGGAGGTTGATATAGTTATTGGATATGAAGAGTGCACTTTTGATGTCCAGTGCAAAGTAAGAAATAAGATAGCACAATATATCATACCTCCAGAAGATTGTGATTTTACTGTACTTAAACAAGATAGAGGAGAAGTTTATGCTTGCCTTAAATACGAAGATTTGTTAAATTTAATAAAGAAATGTGAGGAGAATAAATGCGAACAGTAGCAGGAGATACATACAGACACCCAGATGAATACAAGAAAGACAAAGCTAACTTTGATGCTTTGTATTATTATATGCAACAAACAGACCCGGAGTCTTGCGACGAATGGTTTGATAAAGAAGCAATAGATAAGTTTGTAAATGGACTTTCTAATCCTCACTATAACAATGAGTTGTTTGGAACAAAAAGAAGTGAACAGATTTCTACAACAAGGATACCTACAAGATGTCAGAAGTGTAATAGACCTTGGGCAGTAGAATATATGAGCAATAGCTTTGAAGAAAATTATTTAGACCAAGGTCTCTATGCCAACATACGTATGGAAAAAGGAGACTGTAAAGAATGTAGGGAGGAAGAATGACAAAAGATTTACAAGCACTTGCAATACATAGCCAAGAATCAGAACAAGCTGTATTAGGTTGTATACTAATAGATGAGAATGTATACGACATTGTAAAAGATTTTATACCTGAAAGTGATGTATTTTATAACCTAAGAAACAAACAGATATGGGAAACTATGTCTGAACTTAGGAAAGAAAGAATACCAGTAGACGCAGTTAATGTTTGTTCTAAGGTAAAAGGAGAAGCTTATTACATAACAGGCTTAATAGAGAAAGTACCAACCACTGCTAACGCAGTATCTTATGCAAGACAAATGAACGCAGACTGGTTAAGAAGAAAGTTAGTGCAGCAGTCTCACGAGATTGCAGCTAAGGCTTCTGACAATAAGAATGATATTAATACATTGCTTGTTGATGTACACGATACAGCTAGCTCTTTGATTAATCTTGAGCCTGGACAAAAGTTTGATTTAGATTCTTTATTAGTAGATACAAAAGACTCTTTGTTTAGCCAACGAAACCTGACTACTACAGGCCTAGCATCACTGGATAATATTATATCCGGTATGACTAAGGGAGAAATCACCATATTTGCTGGACGACCTGGTAATGCAAAGACTACTACAGTTGCCAATATCGCTCGCAACCTAGTGTTGTCTGGCAAAAAGGTGGTTATGTTTAACAGAGAAATGCCCAACACAGAAATGATGAAGAAGTTTATTGCTATGGAATCAGAAGGTGTTACGTATCATATGTTAAGACATAACGCAGTAACAAATAAAGATATGATTGAAAAGAGTTTACAAGTTATTAAAGAAAAGTATACTGACAAACTATTTATGTTTGATAACATACGTAATTTAGAGGGAACTTTTAGAGAGATTAGACGTATAAAGCCTGACGTAGTTATTGACGACCATATAGGTCTTATAGAATATCCTGGTAATGATATGAGAGATTTACGATTAAAGATAGGAGATACATCTAGAAGGTACAAATGGTTATGTAAAGCAGAAGAGATGTCAGTAATACTTGTCTCACAACTAAATCGTAATATTGAATATAGAACAGAACGTATTCCTAAACTTAGTGACCTTGCCGAGTCTGGCAATCTAGAACAAGATGCAGAGATTGTAGCATTCACACACTATCCTTGGACTGTAGACTTTGAGAATGCAAGAAACGGTAGGTTTGGATTAGATATTGTTGTAGCTAAAAATAGATATGGCTCAACAGGAAAAGCAACGGTAGGATTTTCTCCAGATACTTGTACGTTATACGATAGTGTTGAGGAAGCAGAAATGAGTATGTCGGAAGCAGGAGTTCCTGGAAGTTTAAATGATATTCCTTTTTAATTACTCTGATTTTTTAAGAATATCTAATATTCCTTCAATATTCTTTTCGTTTTTTAACTTTTGAAAAAGTTTCTTTACATCGTTTATTTGTCTTTTAACATTCTTGTCAGAATATCTAGGATTAAACAAATCTTTCATTGTTGGTGAAGCTAAATTGTCCATAGTTTCACGAAACATACTTCTAAAAGCTTCTCTGTTATGTTTGTTTCTTATCACATTTGCTTTTTCGTCCAACAATAATGTTTGAGTATCTCTCTTTTGAGCTTCTCTTATTCTTTTTAGATTTTCTTTGATTGCTTTACGTTCTTCTTTTGATATCATACTACCAACCATATATTCATCTTCATCAGGAATATCAGAAGCTTTTAATTTCTTTCCTTTCTTTGTAATCCCTGCAGCAAGTCCAAGTCCAGGTACAAGAGCTAATCCAGATAGACCTGCTCTTCCATAGTCTCCTTGTTGAAGAGATATTAAACCACTTATTAAGTCTGCTCCCATTCCGACTGGCTCTAGTGGTCCACTTAAAAAACCTGCAGTATCTAGTATATCTCTAATACTTCTGTTATCAGAGTTTTTAGTTTCAACGTTTTCGTTTATAGATTTATTTCTCATTATGGTACATACACTTTCTCTTTCTGTTCTTTTAACAGTGATTTATAGTATCTTCTTTCCATTATCTTTGGACTGAAATCTGCGTAAGTTATTCTTAAACTAGGGTATCCTCTGTAAGTGTCCTCTCTCAATCCAAAAGCACTAGCAGCAACACCTCTTTCTACATTAGGTTCAGCAAAGACTGTGTTAAAAGCTTGTGCAACTTCAAGGGCTTTATCTAGCTGTCCAGCTTCTATCAGTTCCCTAATATACTCTACAGTTCTTTTCTTGTTGTTTCTAACTCTATCTTTAGTCATAGCTTCTGTCTCAAGAGGTCTTTTTGCAAGTCTACCAGGAATAGTACCAAAGATAGGTAATAGTTCTGCAACGGCTTTTCTAATAGGAACATCTTTCATATTTGGATATAGAGTTAAATTTTCAGAAAACTTATCTGCAGCTCTTTGTATTCTTTTAAAGTCGTCCCATTGAACAGGAGTAAGGAATCTTTCTATTTGTCTACGAGGACCTTCGTCATCTGCCATAACATCTGTAATCATACCAAAAGAACCTACATTTGCAAACCCATTTATATAGTCTTGCCAGTCTGGTTGTTCTAATAATTTTCTTCTATTGTCTCTTCCGTAATATTGTTCTTCTCCTGTTAGTAGCTTAGAATACTGTTCTCTTGCCCACATAACAGCAGGACCTCCAACTAAACCAGCCATACCAAGTTGTAAAATAGGCATAATATTTCCGTCTAATACTTCTCTTTCTACTTCTGCTTTCATATATGTAGCCTGTCTGTATCCAAATCTTTTAAACAGGAATAAAGATTTCATATTAGGGTCATTGAAAAAGAAAGGGTCTCTAGTAAAACTTCTTTGCATCTGAGAATCTAAAGCGAATTTAACCATAGCTCTTTGTATTTGTCTCTTAAGAGCAACATTTTTTAAACTATAGTTTCTATTTATAATATTATCTGCATTAGCAAGAATATCTTTTTCTCTTAGTCCCATTCTTTTTAAACTCTTTAAAGCCCATCTTTTTCTAAGTTCAGGAGCAGCAGTGTCCAATATACCTAGCCCAACTTTTTTACCGGTCAATATTTTAGTAAAGTTTATAACTAATTGTTCCGCAGTAGCCGCAGCTATAACTTGGTTTACTTCATTAATTTTTGTAAATCCACTATACTTAGCACCTGCTTGAGTCATCTTAGCTATACCTCTTCTAAGAGATTCTGTTTTATTAGTTCTTATTAAATCTGTAGCGTCTCTTATAAAATCAATTCCATTTCTAAAGGCTTGTCTTCTATCATTACCAAATAACAAGTCTCTTATAATTTCTTGAGTTGGATTTTCTCCATACTTTTGTAAAACAGAAGCTCCTTGTTGAAGGTAAGGGTCTGCTACCATAAGTTCTTCAAAAGCTGTACGAACAGTAGCTCCTGTTTCTCTAATATAATCCCTAATACCCATTCTGTTCTTGCCTTTTCCTACTGTAACATTTCTAGCTAAGTCAAACATACTTTTACTAGCAGCCATAGGACTTATTATCATAGATGATATCATAGTCTGAGTAATGTTAACAATAGGAGCAAAACCAGATGCAATCTTAGTTAACATCTCTAAATTATTTACTGACTGTAAAAATTTAGAAAGAGTTAGATTTTTATCAAAATTAATATCTCCAGTAAAAATATCTACTGCCATTTCAACAGCTTGTTTTTCAGTCTTTGCAGCATATCCTGGTATAAAAGAGAAAGGAATTGCCTGGTCTCCTATTTGATTTTTAAGATTATCTAACAATTTATAATTAGGAGTAAAAGCTCTAGCCATTTCTATTCTTTTTGTACTACCAGCTGTATAATCCTGGAATAAATTAATTATATTCTTTTCATATAACTCACTTCTTTCTAAAGCTATCCTTGTAAACTCTCCAGTTTTTACACCAGTATTACCTAGTTTTCTAGACTTTTCTAAAGGAGCAAACTGTTTCTTTGTTAAACTTTCTAATCCCATAGCCATAGTTGCATAAGCGTCATAAGCGTCTGGCTTTGTTCCGTCTGCTCTAGTCTCCATAAGTTTATTAAACATAGACTTAAAGTCATCTCCTTTTGCATTACCTTTTCTTTTTAGTTTTTTGTCAAAAGTTTTGACCAACTCTTCAATAGCTTCATTTAATTCTTTTCTAGTTTCTTTTCCGTAGTTACCATCTAATCTCAAATCTCCTGCTATTTTTTGAATCTTATCTTCTATTTGTCTTGTGCCGTCAAATAACACATCAAGAACTTCTTTTTTAAACATAAATGGAACATATGATTCAACGTAATCTGCAACATTAATACCTACATCTTTAGCATCTTTAAATATTTCGTCTGTGTATTCTTTCATTCTAGGAAGAAATTCTATTTTGAGTTTTAATTTATCTTTTTCCGCTTTAGATAAATTTGGGTTGTTTAACTCTTTTTTAAAGTCATTAATTACAGTTTGTCTTCCTTTGGTATTTTTATTTAATCTATCTAATTGATTAATTTTATTTAAATCGTCCCAAGCTTCTCCACCTGTCAAATATTTTTTCCACCAAGACGCAGTAGCTTTTCCAACAATAGATACGTCTCCCATACCTACTATCTCATCAAGCTTTGCGTATCTTCCAGCAGTTTTATTTTGAGCTCCAACACTTACTTCGTCTAACATTCTTAAAGCCATTTTAGCGTGCTTGCTATCTAGCTGAGAATATGCTGGTTTGAAAAAAGTAAGAGCTCTTGAGAAAAATCCTTTTTCACTATTTAATAAACCGGCGGGATTGAACAGTCTTGTTACATTATAAACCTTAGAATTTTTGTTTACAAACTCTCTAATATATTTAGCGTCATCTATATATCTAGCAAGAACAGCTTTGGTAGAGTCGTTCATATCTTTCAAAGTAACTTCTTTACCGTCTCTTACCATTTTAGCTATCTTTTTAAACTGAGCTTCGTTTGTTCCTTTAACTTTTAAGCCTGCAAGATATGCAACAGCGTTATCCCAATCACTTTTATTATACCCTTTTGTTCCTTTTTTAGCATTACTTTCTAGAACTTCAATAACTTTATCATTTCTAACTTTGTCAAACTTTGTTATATCTCCCTTTCTTTTACCTATAATGCTACCATAATCTTTTTTATACTCATTAGGTCTTTCAACATAATAGTCAAAAAACTTTTTAGTATTTCTTGCGTCTAATTCTAAAGTTCCAGCTTGTTTACCGTCTCCCTTACCAACCTTTACTTTCATAGTAATGTTGCCTTTAGCATCTTGAGCTATACTATCTTGAATAACAGCTACTCTTCTACTACCTATTGCTTCTTTAGGAGCTTTTTGCTTAGAGTCTTTTAAACTTTCTTTAACTGCTAAATTTGTTCCTTTAATTACTGGTCCGACAGCTCCTCTTGCAGTAGGATTTAATAAGTCGTAATTTATTGTACCACCATATCTTTCTGCCTTAGCAGCTAGTTCAGTAAGTTCTTTAGTTTCAAAGTCAGCAAATTCAAACTTTAATTTTTCATTAATCTTTCCCTTTCCATACGATAGAGTTCTTCCTGGTATTGATATAGCTCCAGCTAAAGCAAGTCCAGTAATAATGTCCGCACCTTCAGGAGCTCTTCCTTCATATACAGGTCCTTGAAGTGCAGCGAAAGTCATTGATTCATAGAATAGACCAGCACCCTTTTTCTTTCCGGTAACAGTTTCCAATAATTCTAATCCTCCTTTTCTAATTGTGCTACCCTTTTTTTCTAATTTTGATATGCCAGCAGAAGGAAGCGCTCTCAACGCTCTAGCTGTACCTCCAGTTAGTCCCATTGCTCCGCCTCTTGCATAATCTTTTAGTTTAGAATTACGCATAACTTCGTTCAAAGCAAATGCTTTTAGTGCAAAGTTATCTCTATTAGTCCAGGTTCCTCCCAAGAATCCTCCATTTTTATCAAACTCTCTACCAGTCATAAGTTCAATAGTATTACCAGATTTCATCATCTCATCTCTTGTTCTGGTTGCTGCCTTATATAATCCGTCGTGTGTACCAAGAATTGCCATTTGAGGTAGACCTTGTTCTACAACATCGTCTACAATAGTTCTTGCTGTTTTGTAAGATATGTTTGTTCCTCTCGCTAATTGTGCAGCAACTCTTCTCTCTACTAATCCTTTTGATGCTTGTTTACCAGCAATTTTAGTTAACGCAACTCTACCTGCAATACTAGCAGTTCCTCCACTTGTAGCCATTAAAGCCAAGTCTTCTTTAGAAGCAAAGAATGCAGCTATTGTTGCAACAAAATCTTCTACTTGATTAGGTGGAGCATTTTTTAAATCATAGTATTTTCTACCAGTCATCATCTCGTGCATCATACCACCTAGTGATTGATTGTATGCTTTTTTATACCATACAGGCACAGAGTCCCAGAATCTTTCTCTATCTGCATCTCTTTCTTCCTTAGTCATATCATTGTAAGGCTTGTAGCTTCCAACGTTTTCTGACTGACCTCTAGGTTGTAACTGTAATTTAGGTTTATCAGTTTGATTTAGAGACGTTTGTCTCGGTCTTAGTGTCAATGTTGTTTGTGGCATTATTATTTTTTGTTAGCTTCTCTATATAACTGTTGTATTTCTTCAAAAGTTACTGGAGATTCTGGGTATTTCTTATTGTACTCGTCTATTTGAGCTTGTATGTTAGCCTCAGCTTTTATTCTTGTTGCGTTTCCAGGAACATTACCGTAGACTTCTATACTTCTAAATCTATTTGCATTGTAATTTGTCAGACCGCCACTATATAAAGCTTTCTTATCTGCTTCTTTCTTTTTGTTTCTAGCTTCAGTCTTTGCTTTTTGTTCATCAGTTACAACTACTGTTTTTATCTCAGGTTTAGCTTCAAACTCGTCTGATATTTGAATCATAACTTTTTCTGGAATACCAAATTTAATTGCTTCTTTCCTTAAAGCTTCTCCTTCTAACTGTTTTCCGTCTTTTGCTTTTATAACACTTAAAGCATATACAATATTTCTTGAATGTTCTACAGCTGAGTCTATAGGAATATTAGAAAGATGTGTAGTTCTTTCTTCTACTTTGTCTAGAGTTTCATACCATTCTCCTAAGTAAAGTTTTGAAGAGTCTTCAGCTAGTTTACCTGGGTTATAATTATCAAAATAGTATGCATTAACTTCTTCGCTTGTCGGAGCTTGGCCATAAAGAGGATTACCTATATTGCTTCTTTCAGCAACTATAGCTTCAGTAATTTCTTTTCTAAGTTCTGTAGGAACTGCACTGTAGTCAACAGTTATCTTAGAATCTTTGGTAGCCTTTTGAAGTGTATCAATAGTTGACTGTGCATACTCTGGTCTTTTATAAAAATCAAATCTTGTGTCATCAATTGTTTCCCAATCGCCAACAAAACCTTCAAACTCTGTTTTGTTAGTGTCGCTTAAAGTATTTTTAATATTAGCAACAGCAAAATAAGCTTTACTAATCTCTGCTTCAGTAGAGCTTTGATTTGTAGAAGGGTCTAAATGAATCTTATGCTCATCGTATGAAGCATCTGATGAAATAGTTGCTCGTATTTGTTGTGTTATAGCTCCAGTCTCTCCTATTCCAAAGTCTGATGGCTTTCTTCCTGATTTAAGTAGATATTCACCAGCTCTGTCATACAAAATTGCTTTCTTCTCAGGGTCATCTATAAGTTCTGCTTGTTCTAAAATTGTGCTAGCATTATTAAAAGCCTCTGTTTGAAGTTTTTCTGTCCTAGCTCGTCTTGCTTCTTCTTTATCAAAATTAAATTTATCTCTAGCTAAAGTATTTTCAATTGTTCGTTGAGCTAAAGCATCATCTCTTACTTGCTGTCTTTCATTTGCAGCTTCTTTATCTGAAATAATTCTAGGTAAAGTTTCGTTTAATAATCTGTCTACGGCTGTTTGTCCAGGCGTAGTTGGGTATAAAGGATTTCTTGCCATTATACTGTCTCCTCTTCGCTGCTTTGATATTGGTTATATATAGCATTTGCTAATTCTGCCAATTGGTTTTCATCTAAATTACTATGAGCATTTTGAACAAAGGCTGCAAAAGCTGCAGATGAATTAGTTAAGTCTCCAAACCTTCCTTGATATCCAGATAATTGAGACGCTGTCATAGAAGCTCCTCTAGGTTGTGCTGCATATCCTGTATTATAATCTTCAGACTGTTGTTTATTTGCTCCAGATTGTAATAAGTTTAATGCTATATTAGATTGATTAGATATAAAGTCCATTAAAGAACCTTCTAATATTCCTATTTGCTGACCTATTCTTTCTTGGACTCCAGCATATCTTTGTTGTGTTTCTTGTCCTAAGTTTTCTAAATTTTGTCCTTGTCCTTCTCTTGTAAGTCTTCTTCTTTCTGCTTGTCTACCTCCAACAAGACCAGATGTACTTTCTTTTCCAGTCATACCTAGTAATGTATCTTGTAAGTCTGCTTGCATTCCTTGAGTTCTTGAACGAAAACGTTGTCCAACATCAGACAATAATCTAGATTGTTGGTCTTGTAAGGCTGCCATAGATTGTTCATAACCGCCTACATCAAAAGTTCCAAAGTATTCAGAATATTCTGAACCATAACCAAATTGTTCAGCTGGGTTAAATAAGTTAAATCCTGATTGTCCCGATGCAGATAAAACATCTTCTACACCAGAAAACTGAGATTGAAATCCACCTCCATAAGTAGTTGCTCCATAACTAGGAGAGCTTCCACCTCCAGTGTTTCCACCTCCACCAGTACCACCTGGATTGGTATTGTCTCCACCGCCAGTTCCTCCAACAGTTCCTCCGCCTCCAGGCTTAATAACGTCTGGGTCATTAAATCCAAAATTAGATGAAGTAAATCCTCCTTGATTACCAAACATCTTAGGATTGTTTTGCACAAAACTGCCTTGCATTTGTTTTAATAAATCGTCGTACATTGACATAATTACAATCCTTTCCTTTGTGTGTTATAACTTCTCATAAATCCTTTATTTGTACCGCCAAACAAACCACCTTTCGCTCTATCAAATGGGTCGTTAATATAATCTGTTAGTGTAAATCCATCTTTACCACCTACTTGATACTCATAAGTTTGACCTAGAGTTCTAGGTTTAGCAGATTCGGTTTCATCTCCTCCAAAGAATCCTCTTATATCATCTCCAAAAGCATTTTGAAAACCGTATATATTATATGCATCGGTTAATGCATTAGTCTGATTTAATAAACTTTGTCCTTCTACAGCATCTGCTAAAAATCTGTTTGTAGATGCTATGTCTGCACTAAATTCTTTTCTTGCTGGATTATGAAACTTACCGCCAGGAAGACTGGTGCTAATAGTTCCAGCATAAGGTTTAACAGAACTTCTTCCTAAAGACGAAGCCAGTCCACCAATTAATGCTCCGCCTACAGCTCCTAGTCCAGGTACAAAAGATAAACCAGTTCCAAGAAGACTTCCAAGCAATCCTCTTCTGCTTCTTTTTCTTTCTTTTTTAGCCATTGCTCTTTGAGCTGCTTCTACGTCATCTCTATATTTTGACCTTGCCTCTCTTAGCTGTTGACCTTCTGTTTCTACATCTATACCTAAAGCACTTCTACCTAAGTCAGATTGTAGTTTTTGTTGAGCTTTTAATCTTCCGATTAGCTGTGCAAAACTTGCCATTATAATTTTCCTTCCGTTAAATGTAAAAAATGTTCTACACTACCAGCACCTTCTGCTGTGTTGTAGTGTTCTTTCCAATACTTTGCTAGTCCTTCTTTACTATTCTCAATAGGTTCTGGTACACGCCAGTACTTAATCCTACAATGCAAGATACCAGCAGCAATATTAGTGCGAAGAATCCAGTCCCAATTATCAAGTTGAGGGTCAATAAAGTGATAAGGGTCAATACCAAGAATATCTGAAGCAGCTTGCATAAGTTCAGGACGAGCTGATATAAAATTTTTACAGTTGTCCACAGCTGTCTCTGGCTCAACTTGCCAAAAGCTTTTTGCCGGACCTGGGCCAATTTGTTCAATGTATTCGTACTTACTTTCCACAAGTCCAGTTGCGTAGACAATATCCAAAGCTTCTTTCTTCGCATACTTATCTCCTAATTGAATGCAAACGTCCTTAATTAGTGATTTTATTTGAGTATCTTTAACGCTCACACTGTCTCCTATTAAATTTAACGTTATAAACACAAACAAGATGTGTATAATCTTCATCAGTACAAGGTACTAAAAATTTGTTATTTATGTCAAGGTTTATCATTTCAGTATTAAACTTTCGCCGTCTGGGGCAACTTCAAACTCTCCTGTTAGTACGCTTGAATCTCCAGCAGCAGGTACAGAACCATAGAAAGATTTACCAGTAGCTACTCTAACACCATCTTTAAATACCTTTATAGCATCTTTAGCTGGTTTTTTTACATCAGAGTTCTTAGCAAATGTTTTTAATTCTTTTTGTTCTGCTGGTCCTTTTTGTTGAACAAACTCTAGTTCAAACATTTTACCAAATTCTTTTCTAATAACTTTAAGTCTACCATTATGATATTGTATAACTTCTTCTCCATTCTTCATTTCGCTTTTACCAACAGCTCCACGTTTTATTTGTTTATTAGTACCTGCTATTCTTCTACCTTTAGTTAATGACATTATCTTTGTCCTTTCGCTCTTAATATAACTGATAAATCTTGCAGTTCAAATGTAGCACTTACAGCTCCAGAAGCTTGTATTTGTAATGATTTACCACCTCTGTTTGCAGTTGCTATTGTAAATTCTTCTGTTCCCATACTAGTCGCATTTAATGCATTAGCATTTGTGTCATCTAAAAATATGTCAGAAGGAGCAGCTCCATCTAATCCAGCAGATATTACAGCCGCGTTTCCATCTTCATATGTAGCATATATAGAATAAAATCTTTTATCTACAGAAGGTAATTCAAAATCTATTTCTTTCGTTTTTATATCTATAGTCTGTGCTGCAGGTGTAGGGTCATATCTTTTAAACGTACCACTATCTGCTAAGCAAACTAATTCTTCTCCATATACTACAAAGTTACTTACCTTGTCTCCTTCTAAAACACTAGTGCTATTTATATTTACAATAGAATTTGTTTGTATATCATACAAATATCCTACAGGACTTGTATCGTTAGT
>CEOR01006925.1_pt1 | contig 12577 bp, 10 predicted proteins | sample 530661 | NCBI WGS metagenome assembly CEOR01 (sample SAMEA2620836, study PRJEB7988) | marine metagenome | biome: marine biome (ENVO:00000447); feature: deep chlorophyll maximum layer (ENVO:xxxxxxxx); material: "saline water (ENVO:00002010), including plankton (ENVO:xxxxxxxx)" | depth 65 m
CGTTCTCACAACAACATTTTAGGAGAATAAACTATGTGTATGGCAAGTAAAAGCAGTCCTCCACCCCCTCCTCCTGCACCTGAACCTGTAAAACCACCAAAAATGGTAGACAAAACGTATACAGCAGACGACCCAAAACCAAGAAAAGGTAAAAAAGCATTACGTACAGATATGTCTATAGGCGGTACAGGCAGTACTTCTGGATTAAATATCCCAACTTAAAGGTTTAGTTATGCAAACAGGATCATTAGCAGCAAAGTATACAAAAATGGCGGAAGACCGAAGGGTTTATCTGGATAGAGCCAGAGACTGTTCTGAGTTAACTTTACCTGCACTTATACCTTCAGAAGCATTTGGAAGACACGATGATTTATATCAACCATTTCAATCTGTTGGTGCAAGAGGAGTAAATAATTTAGCAAGTAAATTACTATTATTATTACTACCACCTAATCAACCGTTTTTTAGATTAAGTCTTGACGCTGGAACAGAACGAGAAATGTCTGAACAAGCAGGTGTAAAAGCAGAAGTAGAAAAATCATTAGCAGAATATGAAAGAAGCGTTACTAAAGAAATAGAAAACAAAGCATTAAGACCATCAATTTGGGAAGCTTTAAAACATTTAATTGTATCAGGTAATGTATGTTTATTTTTCCCTCCTGAAGGTGGGGTTAGAGTTTTTGCTTTAAATCAATTTGTAGTACAACGTGCGCCTGACGGCTCAATATTAAAAATGATTACAAAGGAAGTTGTAGCTAGACAATCCTTACCAGAAGATCATCCTGAATATAAACTAGAAGCTACTGATGATGTTGATGTTTATACATGTATATATAGAACAGGTGATAAATATTATGTTCATCAAGAAGCAGGTGGCGTTTTAGTAGAAGGATCTGAGGGAGAATATCCTTTAGAATTATTACCTTGGATACATTTAAGAATGATAAGTGTAGACCATGAATCTTATGGTAGGTCTTTTGTAGATGAATATTTAGGTGATCTAACATCATTAGAAGGCTTAATGAGAGCTATGGTAGAAAGCGCAGCGGCGAGTTCTAAAGTAGTTTTCTTAGTTAAACCTAATGCAACAACACGTAAAAAAGATTTAGCATCGGCTGAAAACGGTGCAGTTATAACAGGGTCACCTGATGACGTACACAGTTTACAAACAGAAAAATTTAATGATATGCGAGTTGTAATGGAAGCTGTAGGGCGTATAGAAGAAAGATTAAGTTACGCTTTTCTATTACACGAAGCTGTTCAAAGAGACGCTGAAAGAGTTACAGCCACTGAAATAAGATATCTTCAAGAACAAATTGAAGGTGCGCTTGGTGGTGTTTACAGTGTTCTATCTCAAGAATTACAATTACCTTTAGTAAATCAGATCATGGATAGATTAACAAAAGAGCGCAAGCTTCCAAAGCTTCCTAAAGAAAACGTAACGCCAGTTATAATTACTGGTGTAGAAGCACTTGGAAGAGGGCATGATTTAAACAAGTTGAGAGGATTTTTACAAGATGTAATGTCTCTTGCTCAGATTAATCCTGAAACAATACAACGAGTAGAATTTGGTGATCTTATAAAACGCCTAGGTACTGGTCATGGTATTGATATGAATGGTTTAATTAAAAGTGAAGAACAAATACAAGAAGAGCAACAGATGATGCAACAACAAGCTATGCAACAACAAATGATGGATGCAGCCCAACAATCTGCTCCTGGGGTTGCTAGAGAAGTAGCTAAGAATTCTGCTCCTACACAACAATAATAGGAATATTATGGAAAAAATGAAACTAGATAACCTTGAAGATGAAGTCTCTTTATCTCCTACTGAAGAAAAAAAGGGGAAAAAAGAAAAAACTTTACCTAAATGGCCTGGGGCTGAAAATGCAAAAACAGGTGTAGAATATCAATTAGCCAGCGGAAATACTGTAAAGCTCGGCACTAACAAACTGTTTTAATAATGCCAGAACATATTATTAAAGAAGATGAACAGACTTCTGAAGCACCAGAAGAAATTTCACAAGAGGAAGTTAAAGCTGAAGAACAAGAAAGACCAGAATGGCTTCCTGAAAAATTTAAATCTCCTGAAGATATGGCAAAAGCTTATGGAGAATTAGAAAAAAGTTTTACTAAATCAAGACAAGAAGATGCTCCTAAAGAAGCTGAAGCAGAGGAACAACCTGCTGAAGAAAAAGAAACTCTTGAAATAAAACCACAAGAGGAACAAGCTAAAGAAGTTGTTGAAAATGCAGGTATAGATTATGATGCTTTAGCAACGGAGTATGCAGAAAACAACGGTCTTACTGAAGAAACATATAGCAAATTAAATGAAGCTGGAATTCCTAAAGATATTGTTGATCAATATATACAAGGACAAGAAGCTATTAGAGATAATTCTCAAAAAGCTATTTATGATTCTGTCGGTGGACAAGATCAATATAAAAATATGGTTGGATGGGCTGGGGAAAATTTATCTCCACAAGAAATTCAAGCATACAACAACGCAGTAAATTCTGGTAATCAAGCAACAGTAGCACTGACTGTGTCAGGTCTACAAGCTCGATACCAAACTGCTAATGGACGGCAACCTAGCTTAGTGCAAGGTCGAACATCAGCAGAATCCTCTGGTAGTACATATCAAAGCAACGCTCAAATTGTTGCTGATATGAGCAAACCTGAGTATGAGTCAGACCCAGCGTTTCGTCAGGAAGTAGCTGATAAAATTGCAAGATCTGATATTTAACTATAAATCAAAATACATGAGATCCATTATGGTGGGTAATCTATTGTTAGATGAAAAGTTATATTTTTTTAAACTTAATAGTAAAGGAATAATCTAACATGGCAAATGCGACCGTTAGTAGAATAGGTCAGGTTAATGCGGCAGGTGATGCAGATGCTCTCTTTCTGAAAGTATTTTCGAATGAGGTATTAACATCTTTTGAGCAAGCAACTGTGACCAAAGGAAAATATCTAGAAAAAACAATAGGCTCTGGGAAGAGTGCAACTTTTCCTGTGCTTGGACGTTCTTCTAGTTCAATACACACTCCAGGTAATGAAATCGTGGGGTCAGCTTTAAATCACAATGAGAAAGTTATAACTATTAATGATGTTATTATAGCTCATCACTTTATTGCTGAGATCGACGAAGCCAAGAATCATTATGAAACGAGACAAATTTATAGTCAAGAAATCGGGAGGGCGTTAGCTTTTCAGGTGGATAAATATGTAATGCAATCAATGGTGCAAGCTGCTATGGCAAGTGCAAATGTGGGCGATACAGGCTATAAAGCAGGTAGTGTGATTACAGATGCAGATGCTGATACTTCTGCAACATCTTTAATTGGATCTTTGTTTGACGCAGCCGAAAAGCTGGACGATGCCTATTGTCCGTCGGAGGATCGATTCGCCTATATGCGTCCCGACCAATACTATCAACTTGCTAATGCATCTAATGCAGCAAATGCTGATTTCCGTGGTTCTGGTTCTATCGCTTCAGGTACAATGCCAGTAATTGCTGGAATTAACATTGTTAAAGTTCCACATCTTCCAACTACAAACATAACAGGAACTGGCGTAGACGCAGGTGGTTCTGGAGGTCGTCAAGCAGTTGACGCTTCAAACACTGTAGCACTAGTAACACATAAATCAGCCGTTGGTTGTGTAAAATTAATGGATGTATCTGTAGCTTCAGATTACGATCCAAGAAGATTAGGCACATTAATGGTTGGTAAAATGGCAATGGGTTTTGGAGCTTTGCGTCCAGAAGCTGCTGTTCAAATACAAACTGCATAAAATTTACACTACTCTCTCCTAGTGTAACTTTAGGGGAAGCTTCTTTTGAGGTTTCCCCTTTTTTTTAATAATGGAATATTCTCATGTCAACAAATCCTACTACAGAATTAGAAGCGGTTAATATAATGTTAAACGCTATTGGTGAAAGCCCAGTATCAAGTCTGGATGACCCTAGTCTTGTTGATGTGGCATTAGCTAAATCAATTTTAGATGAAACAAATATAGATATTCAATCTAAAGGAACACATTTTAACACAGAAATTAATTATCCATTAACAGCAGATACAGATGGAAATATAAATGTACCTGCTAATTGTGTCTTTATAGATGCTGTAGGAAGCTCAATAGATAAAGATGTAGTACTAAGAGGTACACGTTTATATGACAGAAAAGAAAGAACATTTACTTTTGATACAACGACAACTCTTTATGTAAACATGACGCTTATACAAGCGTTCGATCAAATACCACAATATGCAAGACGTTACGTTACTGTAAAAGCAGCAAGACGTTTTCAAGCTAGGGTAATGGGTTCAGATACTTTATTTGGTTTTACTCAAGCTGATGAATCAGAAGCTCTTGTAACTTATGAACAACAAGAGTCTGCAACTGAAGATAACAATGTATTAAATGATTCTTACTCAGCATCACGCATTATACGAAGAGGTGTTGGAAGAAGAAATGAGAGGTACTAATGCTAGTATCAGATTCAATTCCAAATCTTTTAAATGGGGTATCACAACAGCCCGCTACATTACGTTTACCTAGTCAAAGCGAAACACAAGTAAATGCATTATCATCCGTAGTGAGAGGATTATTAAAACGCCCACCATCTGAACATATTGCAAAAGTTTTAAGTAGCAGTTTATCAAACGCAGCAATTCATTTAGTTGATAGAGACTCGTCTAACAGATATATAATAATTATTACGTCCGATGGCTCAACTTCAAATATCTATGCATTTGATTTAACAGGTGCATCAGCTACTGTAAGTACTCCAGTAGGAACTACTTATTTAAATTGTACTAACCCAAGAGAAGATTTAAAATTTTTAACAGTTGCTGATTATACTTTTATTGTTAATAAAACAAAAACTGTAGCTATGGATGCATCAACTTCAAGTGGATCAATTCAAGATACAGTTCAACAGTTTTCAGATTTACCTTCAAGCACTACAGTAGGACATATATATAAAGTACAAGGTGATGACACAAATGCTTTTGATGATTACTACGTAAAAGCTAATACTACTGATGGTGTTTTTGAAGAAACTATAGCTCCTGGGGTTACGTTTTCTCTTAATGATTCTACTATGCCCCATGCATTAGTATTAACATCAGGATCATTTTCTTTAAATCAACAGTCTTATACTGATAGAGTTGTAGGCGATTTAGATTCTATTCCTAATCCTAGTTTTGTAGGGCAAGAAATTAATGATGTGTTCTTTTATAAAAATAGATTAGGTTTTCTTTCTGAAGAAAATGTAGTGTTTAGTCAAGCGTCTCAATTTTTTAATTTCTTTGGAACAACAGTAACAGACGTACTAGATGATGAGCCAATAGATGTAGCTGTGTCACACAACAAAGTTAGTGTTCTTAATAGTGCTAATCCGTTTAACGAGTCATTAGTATTATTTAGTGATCATACACAGTTTACTGTTGATACAAAAGGTTTACTTACTCCAAAAACAATATCTATAACATCTACTACTGAGTTTGAAAATAAAAGTAATGTTCATCCAGTTGCCGCTGGGCCTCGTTTGTACTTCGCAGGTGAACGTGGAAATTACAGTGCAATCTATGAGTATTTTGTAGATACAGATGCTATAACAAAAGATGCTACAGAAACTAGTGGACATGTACCAAGGTTTATACCTAAAAATATAACTAAACTTACTGCATCATCTAATGAAGATATTCTATTTGCTTTATCTACCGATTATGCAAACAGACTTTATGTTTATAAATGGCATTGGAGTGCTGGTGATACTACTGTAAGTAGAGCAAGTAAAGTACAATCAAGTTGGTCATATTGGGAATTCAATTCTGCGGATACTATTTTAGATATATCAGTATTAGAAAATGATTTATTTATGGTTGTATCTAGATCAGACGGTGTGTTTATAGACAAGATATCTTTGCAAACAACAGAAGATACTTCATTAACATACAATATTCGTTTAGATAGAAAAACCTCTTTATCAGGAACATATAACGCAGGTACAGGAAAGACTACATGGACATTACCTTATGTCTATGATGGCACAATGAAAGCTGTAAAAAGTGGATCATGGACTACACAAAAGGGTATTGACCTTAACGTAACACGCCCAACTACTTCTACAGTAGAAGCTGTGGGTGATTATAGTGCGTCTGCGGTTATAGTAGGTATTCCTTATACATTAGAATATACGTTTTCAAATCAGTATGTACGTGAGGAAAAAGCTGCGGTTACTTCAGGCAGACTACAGTTAAGAACATTTACACTAACATATGAAGATACAACATTCTTTAAAATACAAGTTACTCCTGAATTTAGAAGCACCTATGAATATGAATTTAATGGGTTGTTTTTAAATGAGGGTGCAAGTGTATTAGATGCGGTGAGATTAGACGATGGTACTTATAGAATTCCTGTTCAAGCTAAAAATGATCAAGTAACAATCAAAGTTATCTCAGATAGTCATTTACCGTGTGCTTTTCAAAACGCCGAATGGGAAGGGTTTTATACTTTACGTTCTCGAAGGATTTAATATGAGTGGTGGTTTTGTCAGGGATGCAGTAGAAGATGATGCAATAGCACTTGCTCCTAGATTACGTGATATTGATAAATTAGAAATACACGCTATGAGCGGTAATGAACCTCTCGAAGCATTGCTCTCTCATTTTGAAATTAAAACACCTGTACATAAATCTATAGTAAGAAACGATGGTTTAATATTAGGAATGTTTGGAGTATGCGATTGTCCTTTCAAAACGGGCTATGGTGTTCCTTGGCTATTAGCCAGTGAACCCCTTGTAGACCATTCTAGAGAGTTTTTAAAAAATTGTAGGAAATGGGTTGCTGAAATGCAGAAGCCCTACCCTGTCTTATATAATTATATTCACACTCAAAATGCAGTTGCTATGCGCTGGCTTCAATGGTGTGGATTTGATGTAACTAAACAAGTTGAATTTGGTAGAGATAAAGAACCTTTTTATCTTTTTATAAAGGAAATAAATGATGTGTGATATAGCAACAGCGTTAACTATTGGTAGCAGTTTAGTAAGCTATCAACAGCAACAGCAACAGGCAAAAGCACAAAGACGAGCAGCAGATGCTTCATATGCTGTACAAAGAGAACAAACATTACGAAGGCTAGAAGAAGAACGTCAAGCTACAGCTCAAGCTAATATGGATACATATAGAGAAGCTATGGCACAAAAAGCAACAGCTTCAACTTCAGCAGGACAAGCAGGTGTAACAGGAATTTCAGTTAACAACCTGCTAAACGATGTGTCTTTTGAACAAGGTGTTATTACTAGCAGAAATCTTGGCACTTTAGATAACCGTTACAACATGACACTTGATGAACTAAACGCACTTCAAACACAAAGAGTGGCAAGATATGAAGAAAACCAAGGCCCAAGCATGTTAGGCACAGCTTTAGAAATTGGTACAGCAGGTTATTCTGGAATGAAAAAGAAGAATCCAGATTGGAATCCTTTTAGTGTATTTACTTCTCCGTCTACAACAACAACATCAAGAAAAACAACGGGTAATCCTTATAGATTAGGAGATTATTAATGGCTGAACAAAGAGTACAAATTAATTCATTACAAGGACTACGTAATGTAAGTTCACCTTCTGCAAGAGCAATAGACCCTTACTACGAAGTTGACCCTAATAAAACTAGTTTAGGTCAATTAGTAAATTCTTTAAAAGCTATTAATCCTACTATACAAGGTATTGTTGATGCAGATATTGAAAGACAAAGAGATGCAGATGCACAAGCAGCAGAAATTCAATTTGCAAAAGACTCATTAACAAATGACCCTGTAAAATTATCTACAGGTGAAATGCATCCTGATCAAAGCTGGGCATGGACAGTAGGCTACAAAAATGCGGCAGGAAAACAAATCTTTCAAAAATGGCAAATAGAAAAGAATAGAGAATACCAAGAGAAACTTAATTCAGGTGAATTTGATAACAATCCTGATATGTTTATTGGTTGGTTAAATCAGTCTAAAGCTGAATTGTTTGAACAAGTGGGGTCAGATAAATATGTTATAGGTGGCTTTACAGATCAAATGCGTGGCTATGAAGCCCAGTTAATTTCTGCACATTCTGCTAGTAGTTACAACCGTGCTTATGATAACAGAGAAGCATTAGCTATTAGTAATGTTGATGATGCTATAACTTCCTTTTTAGAAGGAGCAACAACTTTTGACAAAGCGTTTGCATCTATAAAAGAAGAAGTTGAAACCGCATATCAAACAGGTTTTAGAGGAGAAAAAGGAACAGGTTTAAATGATAAAGTTGTACAGGCTATTATTGATAAATCTGTAGCTGAAATGAATCCTGCACTTTTACGATTTGCTGAGTATAAAGAGTTATCTCCAAAACATGAACGTGATATATTAGCAGCAAAAGAAACAATTGAAAGATTACAAGAAGATATTATTAGTGACAACGCTAGGTTAACAGCAGAAGTCAATGATCAAACTCAAGCTCGCATACAACTTGATTTGATAGAAGAAATATATGTAAATGGTAAAGGACTTGATGCATTAACTGTTGGTATGCGAAAAGAATATATCAATGCTGGTGGTAAAGTCTCTGAATTAGAGTCTATGATTAGTGCGTATAGATCAGCAGAAAACAATAAAACTCCTGCACAAACAGTAAAAGCAGGATATTACCAAAACAAGATAAATGACGGTATATCTCAAACAGGAACGCAAGACCCTAATTGGATAAAAATTACTAGAGATGAACTTTTAAAATCTGTTGCGGAAGGTGAACTACACCCTAATGATATTGGAGGTTTGTTTAAATTATTAAATGATTCAGAAAAACTTCAAGGTTTTATTAATGATACAGATGTGGAAAAAGAATTAAAGAATGCACAGACCGTTCTTTATGGGGAAGAGAGCTTCTTTACTTTAGCCGACCCAACGGAACAAGCTAAAAGAAATGATACTCGCAATCAATTTATAGCAGAATTTAATACAAAAATTCAAGAACTAGAAGCATCACAAGATACACCTGTAACCCGACAGCAAGCAGCAGATATTGCAAGGCAAATAGGACAAGGTTTAATTGAATCTATTCCTGAAGCTGAACGTATTAAAAATGAAACGATACAAAGAAAAAGGGTTGAAAAAGCAGAAAGATTTAGAGTTTCTAAACCTGAATATTATTTAAACATAGATACTATAAATCCTGAAGATCCAGAAACATATGGTGAATATGCTGTAGAGCATAAGATACCCGCTTTTAATAAATTAAGCACTGATATGCAAACCTTTTTAATAGCCGCTTTAGAAAACCCTGAGGAATTAGTTCGTATACAAGGCGTTACTAAAGAAAGATGGAAGTGGGTAGAAGATGATATAGCACACAGTTGGTACTATTGGGAAAATGCATACGATGCAAATGTAATTCCTGGGTATGACAGAAATCAATAGGAGAAGTGAATGGTACAAGTACTTGATAAAAACCCCTTTGGAGACAAAGATAATAACACTGAACCTGTACTACCTTCAAAAAAAGTAAAAAAGATTAGAGATGAAGATTTATATATAGATCAAGACTGGATTTCTTTTGCAAAAACTTTAGATCCTGTAACCGATACTATTCAAGACATTGCAAATGTAACTCCTCAAACTGATGAAGAATATGCAAGACAGCTAATAAAATGGTTTGGTCAATTTCATTATAATTTAATTGAAGGCGGAGAAACACTTTATGATACTGTAGGAAAATGGAGTGATGAAGAACAGCTCGCTTTTGCTAAAGCATATAACAAATATGAACAATTAGAAGATTTTACAGCCAAAGGTTTTTACCGTTTTGGTAAAGGTTTAGTTTCAGATCCTACTACATATATTGGTGTAGGGTTTTTAGCACGTATTGCAAGAGCTACAATATTAAAAGAAGGGGCTAAACAATTTGTTAATAATATTCTTTCAAAAGAAAGTGCAAAAGCTGTAGCTGCAAGTAGTGCTACTGGTGGTGTTTACACAGGAGCATATGATGTTATTCATCAAAATGTTAAAATTAATACAGACATGCAAAAGCAATTTGGATATGGACAATTTGCTACATCTGTAGGTATTGGGACAACAATTGGTGGCATTTTAGGGGGTACTACCTACTATGGCGTTAGAGCGTTAAGAAACAGTGGTTATGGAAAACTATTTAACAAACCAGAAACTAAAGTAAAACCTGAAAAAGAATTAAAAGTTAAAGTTGATAAAAAAGAACAAACAAAACCTAAAGTTAAAACAGAAGAAAAACCAGTTACTAAAGATCAAATTGATACTAAGCCAGAAAAACCACCAGCTAAATTTGATGAATCACAATGGGAATCTGCATCAGAATCTGTTAAAGGTGCATTGATGCGTGAGTTAGATTTAGGTGGAGATATAAGACCATCTAAAGGACATCCTATAAATTTAAAAAGAATAGAAACTACTGATCAATTGAAAAAAGCTATATATGATATGGCTGAAAATATTAAAATAAAAGCAGATAAAATTGATAAAGGTAACAAAAAGACTACGGTTGTATCATTAGAAAAAGCTGTAGAAAACGCTAAAAAAGAAATACGTAAAATTAAAAAGGGAGATCCAAAACCAAAAGATCAAACTTTTAAAACGGAAGGTGGCACAGTTGTTAATGTCACTAAACTATCAGAGTCTTTACGTAAAGCTAAACCTAGATATAATTTCGGAACACGAAACATTAAGTTAACTTTTACAGATGATGTAGCAAAAGCATTATATATAGTTTCTGGACCTGGGAAAAGTAAAGCCCATGATCAATACATTGCGTTTTTAAAAGAAGCGGGCGTAAAAGATATTGTAGGCGAAGGTAAAAAATTACGAGAAAGTATAAAGTCTCAAGCAAAAATAGGTGATAACGCTAAAGTTGAATATATCAGAAATGTTAAAACTAAAGAAGCTACAACTAGAACAGACGCTTTAAAAGGAGCTAAAACTGAAGTTGAAAAATTAAATGAATTATTAGGTGTAGATAAGAAAAAGGGAAACGCCATCTTTCAAAAATTAATAGGAAGAAGTCGTGACGATGTAACCTCACTAAAAGATATACAAGCAAGAGCTACTGCTATTTATATGTTAGTAACAGATAAAGCTACACAATTATTTAACATGGCAAACTCTAAACCATTAGGGCAATTTACTAACATTGAAAAAGCTAAGTTTATACAATTAAAAGAAGAACTTGATGCTGTCATGGTATTAGATACTTTGTATTCTAGGAATTTTTCTAGAGCTTTAGGTAATAGAAGAATAACCCGTGGACAACAAACTCTTGAAAAAATGTTTGAGCAAGTAACTGATACTACTATTGCAGGAAAAGCTATTCCGTTAGAGCAACAATTTAATGCTATACATAAAGCTGTGTTAAATTCTAAAGGTAAAGACGGTAATATTAATGTAAAACTTTTACGAGAAAATACATCTTCTAAGTATATAGTTCCAATACTACAGCATTTAAATACCTATAGAACAGGTGCTTTAATAAGTGCGGCAAGCACTCAACAAGCTGCTATAATTGGTAACCTTATAAACATGTTTGAGATTCCAATTACTAGAATGCTGGGTGCAAGAAAAGCAGGTTTACATCTTGAAGCAAAAATAGAATGGAAAGCACTAAGTTCATATCATTTGTATTTCCATGAAGCTAGAAAACAAGCTGTTGAAGCATTTGCAAGAGGAGAAACTATTACTGATCCTTTTAAAAGTGTTGTTGAAGAAGTAGGAAAACGTGCGCCAAACAGAAGAAGAGACAGATCTTATGCACGAGTAACGGCAGCTAGAGTATTAAAACCTTACGAAACAGCATCTGATGCAATGATTATGTATGATGAGTTTACTAAAACACTAGCTTATAGATCATACGCTTATGCGGAAGCTTTTATAAAATATAAAGTTCATCCTGATTATAAAGGCAAATCTGATAAAGAACTACATGAGTTAGCTATTAAATACGTTAAAGATATTACTGACCCTGACACAGGCAGAGGTTTAGATCAACGTATTATAAAAATTGCACAAGAAATGACTTATACATCTGACATTACAGATACCGCTATAGGTAAAATAGTAAATCTTGGTGCGAACAGCATGGGCGGAATAGGACGGCTTCTTATCTTTGCTTTTGTAAAAGCTCCTATGAACATTATTTCACGTGGATTAGAATTTACACCTTTCAGTAAAATTGTGTCACAGCGTCAATTAATGACTAAAAAAAGAGCAAAAATAACAAAACAAACACATGAAAACAATATGGATATGTTGAAAAACCAACATAATATAGACCCTGAAATACGTGATTTAATTAAACTTCAGCAAGGAGAATACAAAGAAGCTGCTCTTAGATTCCAACAATTAAAATCAAGAAAAGCTATTGGTTATAGTGTGTTTGCTTTAGCGTCCGTAGGAGGGTTTGCAGGGATAGTAGATTCAAATCCAAGTTGGAACTATAGCACACAAGAAAAAAGAGTATGGCGAGCAGGTAACAGACAGCAAACAATCAATCTTGGGGACAA
>CEOR01020623.1_pt1 | contig 12537 bp, 9 predicted proteins | sample 530661 | NCBI WGS metagenome assembly CEOR01 (sample SAMEA2620836, study PRJEB7988) | marine metagenome | biome: marine biome (ENVO:00000447); feature: deep chlorophyll maximum layer (ENVO:xxxxxxxx); material: "saline water (ENVO:00002010), including plankton (ENVO:xxxxxxxx)" | depth 65 m
TTGTACATTTATTAAATCTACTTATTTAGACAATCCCTTTTTACCAGAAGAAACTATAAAAGAAATAGAAAGGCTAAAAGATTTAGATAGTAATTATTGGGCGGTATATGGATTAGGAAATGTGGCAAGTGCAACCGAGACAGTATTTCGTAATTTTGATATATGCGATAATATACCAAATGAATCTACTTTAATCGCTATTGGGATTGATTGGGGGTACTCTAACGACCCAACAGCGTGTATAGAGCTATATAGGTTAAATGATGATTTGTATGTAAAAGAATTAATTTATACTAAAGGATTAACAAATCAAGATATAGCTAATAAGTTAAGAGAATTAAATGTAAACAATAGGACAGAGATTATATACGATAGTGCTGAGCCTAAGAGTGGAGAGGAGCTAAGGCGTATGGGATTCTTAATGTACCCATCTAAAAAGGGAGCAGATAGTATAAATATGGGTATAGATGTTTTAAGAAGATTTAAGATAAACATTTTAAAAAGTAGTATAAATGCTATAAATGAATTTAAATACTACAAATGGCTTACAGATAAAAATGGAAACATAGTAAACAAACCAGCCACAAACCAAGCCGATCACATTATAGACGCTGTTAGGTATATAGCCTTAAATAAGCTAATGACAAATTATAGTGGTAAATACTATGTATTATAAACGATTATTAACTTTTTATATATATAATAAATGAGTAAAGAAAAAATAACACTAAACATACCTACCTCATGGAACGAAGTAAGTATAGGAATGTATAAAAAATTTACTGATTTACAAAAACAAGATATACCTACTGATGAAAAAAATGTAAAAGTAGTATGTATATTATGTAATGTAGATGAGGATTTATTAGCGAGATTTCAATACAAAGATTTAAAGCTAATATCTAAAGATTTAGCTAAGCTATTAAATAATGAGCCAAAGAAAGAGGCTAACGATTTAATAAAGAGAGTAGAGTTTAATGGTAAAAAATATGGGTTTATCCCTAATTTATCTACTATTAGTTTAGGAGAGTATGTTGATATAGAGGAGCTATCAAGAGAGCCATATAAAAACTTAAATAAAATAATGAGTATTTTATATCGCCCAATAGTAAAAGATAATGGTACAAGATACTCAATAGAAGAATATAAAGCTGATGATGAGATTTGGGAGGAGTTTAATGAATTTCCAATGTTAGCCGCTTATTCAGCCTTAGAGTTTTTTTTTTGTTTAAGCAAAACACTACCAAGCAATTTAAACAAATATTTGAGGCAAGAAGTGAGGGAGAATTGGAACAAGAGACACGAACGCTTGAGAGTAAATGGGGTTGGTTAAATATTGTTTTTTCGCTATGTAATGGCGATATACTAAATGTAGATAAAGTAACAAAACTAAAGCTATACACTGTACTGACTTATATGTGTTATACACAAGATAAGCAATCGGAGGGCAATAGTAATTATAATAATTTTAAATAATGGTAACATATAAAGAAATTACTGATATACTTAAAACAATAGCTACTAATCATTTTTTAATAAATTCATTTCATAATGGATTATTAGATGAGGTAGATATAGAAAAAATGGATAGTTCTAATTTTCCAATATTGTACGCTGAGCCTACTAATGCTAATATAGATACAGGCGTATTAACATATACTTTTAACATATATATAATAAATCAATTAAAAGAAGATTTAACAAATAGAGATACAGTTTGGAGTAATACCTTAGAAATATTACAAGATGTAGTAGCAGAATTTAAACAAAACATATCTACTCAAACATCAGGAGGAGATAGTGGTAAAAAATATAGCTATGTACCTAATGAAGTAGTATTACAACTTCCCATAAGTCTAACACCTTTTACCGCCCGATTTGCCAACATTTTAACAGGTTGGGAGGCTACAGTAAGTTTAGATGTAAATAATACTAACAATCTTTGTAATGCTCCTGTAGAGCCATCAGATTATAACCCAAGTACTTAAAGTTATGATGTATTTATTTTTTAGAGAGCCAACAGGAAAGATACTTAAAGTACCAAATAATTACTCAGTAGCTGATATTACAAAATTTGGTACAAATGTAGTAGCTAAAGGTAAAGCGATATTAAGTAAATATAGAGGAGGCTACAAGGCTACAGGTACATTATTAAATAATTACTCTTTTAGTTCAAAGTTTACAAAAAATGGAGCTGTAATATCTCTTAACTTTGGAGCGGCTGGTTTATATTGGAGATTTATAAATGAGGGAGTAAGAGGAGCTGGTGGTCATACAGGTAGCGGTAGATTAAGGGGGGTTGGTAGTAAGTTTAGTTTTAAGCCTAATGGTAAAATGCCTCCTACTAACGCTATAAAAAGATGGATAACTGTAAAAGGTATATCTCCAAAAACAGGGCAAACTATTGACAGTATGGCTTATGGTATGGCTACAGAAATTAAAAGGAGAGGGTTGTATAGAACTCAATTTGTAGATAAACCTATAAAGAGCGAATACAAAAAAATACCAGACACTTTAGTAGAAGCTATGGCTATAGATATAGATACGCTTTTAGAGAAGTTACCCGATCCAATAATTAGGGTTGATTTGAAAGGAATAGATTTTACAACAGGATAAAAAAATAAATATGTCAACAACAATTACACAAAAACCTAATAAATTAGTAGCGGCTAATAGTCCTATGGTATTTATAATATCTGAAAGCGTACCAGCTACTTATAACGCTTTTAAGTTTAGATATATAGCTCAAGTGTTTATAGATGGGGTAGAAAAATCAAGATTAAAAATACCTAAGAACGCTTCAAATGTTGCTATAGTAGATATATCTCATATAGTTAGGAGCTATGTAGAAACACAGGAATCTAATGTAGGAGATATAGGAACAGATACAGCTAATGGCTCTATACATGAGCTTGGCGTAAGCATACCAGCTAATCTATATTCACAAAATACTAATCAACTTGTAAAGGTAGAGGTTAAAGCTGGTTTTGAAAAAGCTGATACCGCCTTATTAGCTCCTACTGAAACACTAAACCAAGATAACGATACTATATACGCTATACCTGCGACTACTCCATATACAAAAACAGCTACTAATGTAGGAGGTTTAGATATAAGTGGAACTAATAATCCTTTAAAGTTTTTTGAAAACAACTCTACTAACGAGGAGCTATATAGCGTATTTACTAACGCTCCTAATGTTCAGTATGTTAGAGGTGGTAGCTCAACATCTGACAACAAAGATTTACTAACTATTTGCTTTAAGCAAGGGGATAGCGGAGCGAGTAGTTTATTGGATTTTGGAGATGATATAACTGATTTTATAGTAAAGTATTATAATGCCTCTAATAGTGCCTTAAACTCAGTTACTGTAACTTGTAACGCCACAAATGGAGGGAGTACTCCAGCTCTCGCAAACACCACAGAAGAATCTATATTATATTTTGGTTGTGGCACAAGGAATTTTGAGCAACAAACTATAGATGATGACTTAAAGCCATCTGATTCAGGTAACAATGGTTGGGCGTATTATGTTGTAACAGGGCGTAACTCAAGCGGGGATAATTGTACTAAAAACTATTATTTTTTAAGATATGGAGCTATACAAGATGGCTTACCAGCTATTGGTAGTACATTTACACAATTTAATATAAGGAATACAAGTTGCACAAAATACCCTAATATTAGGTTAGCTTGGCGTAATAGGTTAGGAGCTTGGGATTACATGAATTTTAGAGGAAAAAGTATTAACACTTTAAATATACAAGGGCAAGAGATGGAATCAGTACCCGGAACTTGGGATAGTGCTACTTACAATTATGAGAATTACGATCGGGGTAAAAAGTCTTTATTTAAAACAGCTGATAAACAAATAAGCGTAACATCTGACTTTTTAACTGAGGAAGAATCTATCTGGCTTGAAGAATTATTTACATCTATTAACATACAATTAATAGATGATAACGATATAGTATATCCTGTGGTAATAAGAGAAAGGAGTTATACTGTTAAAACTACTGTAAATGATAAACAATTAATACAATATCAATTTACATTAAACTACTCTAACCCAATAAGAACTAATAGCTAAAAATGAAAGTAAGATTAGTAGCATATCGTAGAGAAACCACAACAGATGATTTATCTAACTTAACACAGTTTGAGTTAGATTTACAATCAGCTCCTCAAATATTCGCTAACTATAATTGGTTAGATATTAAAGAGCCTGATAAAAGAAAATCAAGTTTTAGTCAAACAATTAAAATACCTTTTACTGAAAGGAATAATAAATTTTTTGAGAGTTGGTTTGATGTGAATAGTGATATATTAGTATTTGACGCATACAAAAAATTCCCAGCTATTATATTTGTAGATAGCGTACCACAACTACAAGGGTTTTTACAGTTAAAGTCTATATATGTAAATGCGAGAATGTATGAGGTTGTAGTATTTGGTAATTCAGCTGATTTATTTAGTGATGTAAAAGGCAAGTATTTAGAAGATGTATTTACAACAGAATTAGAGGGTACTCCGGGAACTTTTGTAACAGATACAAGTTTAGACCACACGCTAACAAGAGAGAATGTTATAAACAGTTGGCAAAATGGACTAACTACTATAAATAGCGTACAAGATAAAGATGTAATGTACCCTGTAATAGATTATGGGCATACTACAAATCCTTTTAGTACAGGTATGTTTAGTAGCTTTTCAGGTTTACAAGATATAATAGATGATAATGTTATAACAGGTTTTAATTGGTCTAATATTACTCAATTATTTGGTACGCTTACTCCAAGATTATTAAAACCAGCTATACGATTACAAAGGCTTATATATATGTTATGCTCTAAGGCTGGTTATAGTATAAATAGTACATTTTTAGGAATTAATGGAGATGTTTTAGCTGATGATGTTGATTTTCATAAAATATTCATGACTTGTGCTACTGAAAGTACTTATGTTAAAACTACGCCTATAGAGGCTTTTCAGGCGGTAGGAGCAGCAAGTCAAAATATAGATTCTTGTACAGGAGAAGATTGCTTAACCACAATACCTTTTACTTCAACTAATTATAATGGAGCGAGTTATTTTATCTTAAATCCCGGCACAGATGTACCCGGTAATGGATCGGCTTTTTTTATTCCTAATTATGGTAATAATGGAGAGGGTTTAGCTTTTGGTAATCAAGTAGTATTATATGATATATCTTTATCTATAGGCTGTCCAGCTAATGAGAATGATGGTACGCCTTTAAATAATTGGCAAGTACAACTCGCTATTTATACTGTTTATCAGAATGGTACATCGGCTTTTTTATCGCCTCAAACTTACGCCTTTAATACCAATAACACAGCTTCAACAGTAAACATCTCATATACTCCTAATGTGCAAACATCTCCCGGCTCATATAACTATTTATCTATATGGTTTTCAGCTTCAAGTACTACTACTTTTACAGTTCAGAATCCTGAATGGACTTTAGTTAATAATGGCTCAGGGTTTTATTCTGATGGTTTTGAAAATGGAACTGTAACAATGAGGGCAAATATGCCTAAAATAACTCAGGTAGATTTTTTAAAAGATATTGTAACAAGATATAATTTAGTAGTTTTAAATGACCCAAATAATCCCACACAACTTACTATAGAGCCTTATCAAGATTATATAGCTACAGGAAGTACCCAATATTGGACTGACAAACTTGATATATCTAAAGAGGCTGTAATAAAAACAACAGCCGAGCTACAAAATAGAACTCTCTTACTAACTGACCAAGAGGGTAATGATATGATAAACGAAAGATACCAAAATACTTATAATAGAGTATATGGTAGTATAGAGGTTAAAAATAGAAATGATTTTGCTCAAAACGATTTTAAAAATAGTAGCGTATTTTCTCCCTTTGTAGTTCATGGTATGCCAGACGCGAGTATTTTTGGCGTATTAGGTGGCGTTTCATCTTGGACAAAAATACCTATACACTACGCTGGGTATGTTAATGATAATGGAGAGTGGTCTGCGAGAAGTTCACAAAAACCCTCTTTATTTTATTATAGTGGAACTCCCTCTACCTTTGCTGGTTATGATGGTTTTAATGGCGTAGCTTGGGATTGGGCATTAACACAGGCTGACTATGGTATAACTAATTTCTCTTGGGGTTATTCAGATGTATCGTCAATATTAGGCTATCAAGGATTCCCATTATGTTTACCTTATAATATAGAAAGTGGAGATACTACAAACCCTTTAGATTCAGATAATCCTTTATTAACTACTAATAATATGTTATTTTGGACTTGGTATAGTGCTACATTTTACCCATCTGGTTTTTTTGGTATTTGGGGAGGTAATGTATTTGGAGAAAATGTAACTCAAAATGGATATTATAATAGATTTTGGAGGCAATATATAAACGAGGTTTATGATAATGAGGCTCGTATGATGGAATGTTATGTCAATTTATCTCCCGGAGATATATTTGAATTTGAGGCTAACGCTTTTAAAAATCCTGTATATATAAAGAATACTTTATGGAGGGTTTTGAAAATACAAAAACACTTAATAGGGGGTAACGAAAGTACAAAAGTAACACTATTAAAAGTATTAGAAAAAACTAATTACGATTGTTATTTAAGTCCTACAAATTTTACTCCAGCTGGTAAAATACAATACACAGCCTCAGATGGCTCTTTAACATTTACAACTACTAATACTTGTTGTGAGGATTTAAATGAGAATTGGACTTTTGAAGAAACTAACGCAAGTACAGGAGAGGGTAACTGTTGGCATAATCAAGATTCTGTATCAATAGGAGGCGGAGATGGTACTGATGTAGACCCAACTGTACCTCAACCTATGCCTATACTACCTCAATTACCTAATACACAAACTAACTTTATAGGTGTAGATGGATTAAATCAAAAATTCCAAAACATAGTATATAATTTAGAATCCTCTACAGATGATAACTCTACGCCAAATTACTTTACTGTTATGGGTAGTAGACCATTTGTATTACAAGTACCGGTAAATTATTTAATAACAATGAGAGTTGAGGTTACAGGGGAAATAGTTAAAGGCTCTAACATGGGTAAAGTTGGATTTTTTGAGGTATATGGTATATGTAAAAACAATAGCGGGGTATTAAGTCATTTAGGAACAACAGGAGGGGATTTAATAAGAGAGCAAAAAGATACAGGATTTGCTACTCCAACTTTTAGAGTTAATGTTTTAGAAAGCTCTACCAATGTTTTAAATCTAAAAATAATTGGAGGAGATTCTCAATCGTATCAATTTAAAGCAAAGGTAAGCGTAACAGCTAAACAGATTAGAGGTAACACAAAACAGCTCTCAATACCCGATCAAGCTATTTACCAAAATTCAGATTTTATTATGTATCAAAATGGAGGATTATTATTATGGAATTAAAACTAAAATTAATGGGTATGTTTATACCAAAAGTACTACAAGTAGTAACTAAAATTGAGTTATCTGGCAAAGAGTTTGATTTTGTTTATGGTATAGATGAATATAGTAAAGATTATAAAACTTTAAAAAAACAATTTAAAAGATTATTGGCATGTCAATCACAAGAGAAATAATATTAAAAGTAGATAGTAAACAAGCTCAAAAAGGCTTAGATGATACATCAAAGTCTTTAAGTAAAGTAGGTAAAGAATCTAAAAAAACAGGTAGTAGCTTTGGGGGTATGGGTAAGGCTTTAAAGGGAGTTGGTATAGGTGTAGCTATTGGAGGATTTGCTATGTTATTTGACGCCTTTAGAAACAACCAAAAAGCCTCTGACTTATTTGCTCGGGTAATGGTAAGGGTAAATCAAGTAGTAAGTTTTTTTGTAGATATATTAATAGGAGCTTTAGAAGTTGTAGATACTCTTACATTAGGTTTATTTAATTTATCTGGAGCGGCTGATACAGGAACTCAAGCTCTTATAAATCAAAGAAATGCTGTAGAGTTATTAAGCGCAGAATTAGAGGGAACAAAATTACAATATCAAACTTTAGCAGAAACACAAAGACAGTTAAGAGATGATGAAACAGCTTCATTTGATGATAGAATAGCGGCTAATGAAGAATTAGGTAGAATATTACAAGAGCAATTAGAAGTAGAAAAAGAGGGCGTAATGGAAATCATCAAACTAAGAGAGATGGAGTTAGATTATGATTCTGATAATGTACAAAAGAAAAAAGAGCTAATAGAGGCTCAAAATATGTTATTAGAAATAGAGGAAAGAGTAAACAGCCAAAGATCGGAGCAACTAACCAACGAGAAGTCTTTAATTAGAGAAAGAGACCAAGTTAGGAAAGAGGCTTATGAGAAAGAGATGGAAAGGGTAAAGAAAGAGAAAGAAGAAAAACAGGAGTTATTTGACGCTATATCTCAAAACTTAGAAGATGAAAAAGAATCTTTATCTATCTTAGAGCAATTAGAACAAGCTGAAAAAGATTACCAAGCGGCTTTATTAAAGACAAATCAAACAGTAACAGGTACAAGAATACAAAGTACTGAGGAAATGATTAGGCTACAAGAGGAATTAAACTACTTACAAGACCCAAATAATGTACAAAAATTTTATGATGAAAGAGGTAGAGAGGAGATGTCAGAATATTTAAAAGGTAATAAGGAGGTAAATAAACATGTCGAAAAATTAATGCAAAAGTTTGAGGGAGCTTTTAATATAAATTTCTTTGATGACCAAGATTATGAGTATCACTTTGACGAAATTAAAAAAGTATTTAGAGAAGTTCAGCAGTTACATAAATATATAAATGAAAGGGGAGATATGACTGAGCAAGAAATAGGTAAAGTACTATCAAGATTTGGTTATCAGGCGGCAAGTGGTAAGTTTTTGGTTAGCGTACAGTTACAGCGTACAGTACAGGAAATGTTTGCAACTTATGAGGAGGACGCTATACACTTTTACGACGCAATTTTAGACGCCAGATATGATTTTGAAACTAAATCTATGGAGAGTACTGAGAGAACTATGAAAGAGGAGGCGGCTTTAATTATTGCCGCTTTGGAAGAACAAGATAAAATAGTAACTAATCATAATCAACAAGTAACAAATAATGAGGGAGCTGTACAAACTGAAAGAGAAGATTTATTAGAAGAATACAATAGGACAGTTTCAGGATTATATGCTGTAGCTGAGGAAAAAGTAAGATTGTTTAGGCGTGATTCTATGTCAGTAGAGATAGAGGATATTATGGAACAATATAAAGAAATTTTTAAGTTAGCTGAGCATAACGCCGAATTGACAGAGGCTCTTACAGAAGAAAGAGAGAATGCTGTGGCTGAAATAATTAGGAAATACGCTGAGGAGGAGGAAAGAATTGAAGAAGAAAAACTACAAAGGGAGGCTGATTTAAGAGAAAGGGATTTACAAAAAAGAATAGAGTTTGCTGAATACACAAGAAATACAGATAAAAGTGAGGCTGAATTAAAATTAGAGGAAGATTTATTAACAGAAGAAAATAGATTTAAAGAGCTATACGCTCAATACGAGGGTAACTACGAAAAACAAGAACAATTATTAGAGGCTCATGAAAAAAGGAAAGAGGATATAACTAAAAGATATATTAAAGCTGAGCGACAAATGAAATTAGACGCGTTTCAACAAATAGCGGGAGACGCTAAAGATTTATTTGAGCAAGAGGCGGCGGCTTACAAACACTTGGCGGCTGCCGAAACTATTATAGCTACTTATTCAGCCGCAACTAAGGCTATGGATTTTTGGAAAGGTAGCCCTATAGGAATAGCTCAAGCCTCAGTAATCGCTCTTTTAGGAGCTAAAAACTTAGCTAAAATATATGCGGTAGATACAGGAGATGGTGGTGGTAGTGGTAGTAATGGAGGTATAAGTGCAAGTGGTGGAGGTGGAGGTGGAGCGTTTAATCCAATAGGAGGAACAGTATCTACGCCTTTAAATGTGTTTGGTGGAGGAGAAAGTAACTTCCCTCCTGTTCAGGCTTATGTTGTAGAAAATGAAATAACAAACTCACAAGCTCTACAAAATGAATTAGACTTACAAGCTACCTTGTAAACAATATTAACAATTTTATATATATAATTATAATGGGAGAAAAAAATAAAAATAAAAAGAAAAAATTAGTAGAATTAGTAATAGACGAAAGAGCTGAAAGATTTGGAGTAGAGGCTATTAGCCTTGTCGAATTTCCAGCGATTGAATCGGATTGGGTTTTTTTCTCAAAAGACAATTTCTTATCGTTAGCAAAATTAGACGAAGAAAAAAAGACTTTGGTAGGAGCGGTACTTATTCCCGGTAAGGAGATACCTCGTTACAATCAGGAGGAGGGCGAGGAGTACATAGTTTACTTTAGCGAAGAAACTATAAAAAAGGCTCAAGAGCTATTTATGAGCAATCTAAGAAACAATAACACTACTTACGAACATAGAGAATCACTACAAGGATTAAGCGTTGTAGAGAGCTGGATTAAAGAAGATGAAAAATACGATAAATCCTCTCAATTTGGATTTAAAAATATGCCTCTTGGTACTTGGTTTGTAAAAATGAAAATTGACAATAACGAAGTATGGGAAAAAGTAAAGAATAAAGAAGTAAAAGGCTTTAGTATAGAGGGGTATTTTACCGATCGTTTGATAGAGGCTACTATGAATAAAACCAACTTTAAAAACTTAATAGATAAAATATCTGTTGTAGGAGCTTTAGATGGAGAGCCTTTATTTGCTACTAAAATTGAAGCTGAGGCATACGCTAAATTATTTAAGAATTGCGAGGGTTATCATGAGCATAAAGTAGAGGGAGTGATTAGATATATGGCTTGTACAGACCACTCACAAGCTACAGAAATGTATAAGAAAAAGAAAAAGAAAAAAAGATACACAAAAGAAGAAAGGTTAAATGATGAGGATTTGTTAGATAGAATAAGAATGATAATAGCTAAAGATGAAAATGAGGAATACGCTTTAATGAAAGAGTATATAACTAAACAGGCTTTAGCTAAATACCCTTTTAGACAATGTATCGCTGACATGAAAAAAAAATATGGTAAAAAATCAGCCGCCAAAATATGCTCAGCAATAAAAAGAGGTACAGTTAATAGGTAGGCTGAAAAACAATATTAAATAAATTATATATAACTATAAAATCATTTACAATGAATAAAACTTTAGAAAAAATCAAAACTTTATTATCAGTAGATAACAAAGAATCAAAAGAAGTAAAAATGTATGCTGAGGCTATCTTAGAAGATGGTAGAGTAGTTGCTACAGAAGATGAAAAAATGGCTGTTGGGTCTGAGATATATGTTATTTCTGATGATGGAGAGGCTTCGCCACTTGGAGAGGGTACATATACTTTACAAGATGGAGGAAAAATTACAATAGATACAGATAGTAAAATAACTGATTTAGGAGCTGATGAGGAGCAAAAGAAAGAGGAGTATGAAGAAAAAGAAGAAATGGAGGAACATGAAAGTCCAGCCGAGAAAGCGGATTGGGCAAAGTCTTACGAGGAGTTAAAAGATAGAGTAGAGGAGTTAGAAAAAAGAGTATTTGGAGATGATAAAGATGTAGATGTAGAAATGTCAGAAGAAGTAGAAGAATCTAAAGAAGAAGTAGAGGAGGTAGAAGAAGTAGAAGATGAAAAATTAGAGATGTCAAAAGATATGGTAAATAGTTTAGTAGAAGAAGTGGAACACTTAAAAGCTAAATTAGTAGAATTTGAAAAAGAGCCAGGAGCTAAGGGTTTTAAACACAATCCTGAATCTACATCAAAAAAAGAAATAGTTAATATGTCAAAACTTTCAACACAAGAAAGAGTGGCGTACTTTATGAACAGAAATAAATAATAATAATAAAAAAACTTTAATAAAATGGCGAATAAAAAATATAATTTTGCTGATAGTGTTACTTCTAACTACGCTGGAGAGGCGGCAGCTGGGTATATATCGGCGGCTTTGCTTTCGGGTACTACTATGGCTGAGAATAACATAACTTTCTTAAACAATGTAAAGTACAAAGCAAATTTAAGAAAAATAACTATCGCAGGTACAGCTGGTAACTTAATGGCTGACGCTACTTGTGGTTATAATGATTCTGGTACTCTTACTTATGCTGAAAGAGTATTAGAGCCAAGAAATTTTGATGTAAATATGACGCTTTGTAAACAAGATTATTTATCATCTTGGGAGGGAGCTAATATGACAGCTGGACTTAATGGAACAGTACCTCAAGCGTTTGGCGATTATATTATAGGTCAAACAGCTGCAAGAGTATCAGCTGAAATAGAAAAGTCTATTTGGGACGGTACTACTGATGAAAATGGTCAGTTTGATGGTTTTAGAAAATTATTACTTGCTGACGCTGATGTAAATGATGTAGCTGGAGCTACTACTTTATCAGCTGCTAATATCGTAGCTGAAATAGGTAAAGTAATGGACACTATACCTACAGCTGTTTATGGTAAAGAAGATTTAAGAATCTTTATACCTACATCAGCTTATAGATTCTATCAACAAGCTCAGGCTGCTC
>CEOR01022578.1_pt1 | contig 12511 bp, 22 predicted proteins | sample 530661 | NCBI WGS metagenome assembly CEOR01 (sample SAMEA2620836, study PRJEB7988) | marine metagenome | biome: marine biome (ENVO:00000447); feature: deep chlorophyll maximum layer (ENVO:xxxxxxxx); material: "saline water (ENVO:00002010), including plankton (ENVO:xxxxxxxx)" | depth 65 m
GCCTCACCAAAATCGACACGCCGACATACCAATCGCATAGATCCGAACATCGATTGTTTCAGTTTGATAAACGACTACCGCAACAAGCGGTTATCAAGATCGGTGGTCTCGAAATACGAATCGGCGGTGGTGGGCGAGGGGCTCAGAGTGTTTTTCCACCGAGCCTTCATGCGAGCGGGGTTTCATATCGCTGGAAATATGGTCAATCACCTGATGATGTTGATGTGTCTGAGATTCCCGCAAATCTGATGCAAATGATCATCAACAGCAACGGGACAACAACATCACAAGAACCAGCTCGCAATTATTTACACAAAGAGATCAAGTCTGGCGATCGACACACCACTATGTGCAGATTGATTGCTGGAAATTTGGTTCGTATGTTGGATCCTCACGACCCCAGGGAGCAGCAAGACGCTCTGGCTGTCGCTCGATCACTTAACATGACTCAGTGCAAGCCACCACTGGAACAATCAGAGGTCGAGTCGATTTGGAGAGGGCAACTTCGGTGGGCGATTAAGGTTCGTTCAATGGGAGGGGGGCCAGAGTTTCTTAAAGAAAAACTTGATCAACACTTGTCTGGTGAGGACGAAGAAGCAGAGGCCGAAGCAAATGCCGGCTTCACTGGTTCGTTCACATTATCCGGACTTGAATTCCGAAACGATGAGTGGTGGCCGGGTCAGTGGATGCTCAAAGTAATCCATAGTGACCCTGTGAGTTATGTTCTCACGTTACCAGCATACGGGTCTGGTCAGAATCAGACTTTTGTTGATGTGGTTTTGAATGCAGAGCAGTACAGGTCAGCTTCAATGGTTGCTCAGGCTGTTCTGGAAGCGACTCACACGGTAATTCTTGATGAGATACCAGAAGAATGGGCAGTTATCTGGAGCGGTCGCGGGGCGAGAAAAACCAGTCCAGCAGTTCGGGGTTTGAAAGCAAAGCTGATGGATGTTGCTCGTCGCCAAGAAGCTGCTGCCGAGGCGCTTCGTTACGCACGAGTGGCTGAATGGTTTCTTGGTGCGATCACCACAGTTCCAGCACCTCGCCCTGGAGACGATTCCGGCGAGCCATCGGCCGGCGGTTTCCCAACGTGGGTAAAACAGGAAGACGGCGAATGGGAACTTTGGTTCGGCTGGTCAACCGTTTGGGAGCAGGCTGATCGCGGCCGGCGAAGGATTCTTGAGGGAGACCAAGCTGATCTGAAACGCCGGGTCTTGGCCATCACAAAAGAGGAGGATTTCCAGACAGGGAGGCATGTGACTGATGGGGGCGTTCGAAAGAGGTTCATTCGGTGGACTGAGAAACACATACGAGCCCTGGAGCGGCTGGCTGCTGGAGATGTGCCGACCGTTCCGGCTCCAGTTTTGAATCTGCCTGAACCAGCGGTTAAAGATAGGCAAGTTAGGAGGGCGAGTGAGGCGGTCGAGGCCAAAACCTAAACCCGCCTATATATATAGGGGAATTGGGTACAGCACGCTCATTACCCCTTGGTCATCCGGTCATCCGGTCATGGGTGACAAAAGTGCTTAAAAAATAGGGGTTTTAGACTGACCACATTCCAGACCACATTTCGCAAGGATGCTAAAAATGGGCAGAACACAGATTGCAAGGCTCGTCGGGGGGGCAGGAACGGGCAAAACGACAGAATTGCTTCAAGTAATGGAAAAAGCCAAGGCCGGTCTCGGTGGCTCTCCGTTCGCTCTGGGCTTTGCCTCATTTACGAGAGCTGCACGTGCTGAAGCTGCTTCTCGTGCCGCAAGCGCGTGGGGGGTTCCTGAAGACGTACTACAAAAAGATGGCTGGTTCCGAACGGCTCACAGCGTTGCCTATCGCCAGCTTGCAGTGAAGAACGGCCAAATGCTATCGAGAAGCAAAGAGTCTCAGCGATGGCTGGCAGATGCACTGGGTGTTTCTGTTCACGTGATGATTGATGACGACTCAGGCATGGCTCGATACTCCGGAGACCAGCACACCGTAAAGGCGATTCAAGCATGGGAGTTGAGTCGAGCCCGGTGTGAACCTTTGCGAAAGACTGTCGAGTACTTGGTGCGGACGGGTCAAGAGCCACCAGCTTGGGGCTCGGTTTGCCAAATCGTGAATCGATACGAGAAAGCGAAGAGAAGAGACGAACGATATGACTTTTCTGATCTGCTTTCCAGATTTGCAGGCATTCGTTTTACCGTGGACGGGGTTGATAATGTTGAGCCAGAAGGTGAATGCCCTCCATCTGTAAAAGCATGGATATTTGACGAGGCCCAGGATTCGAGTTCTTTGGTTCATAAAGTGTGCCAGCGGCTAGCAAATAACGATATTGTTCAGTGGTGTTACATAGCCGGCGACCCGTTTCAAAGCATTTTTAGTTTTGGTGGATCTGATTCAAGTCACTTCATGAACTGGCAAGCAGATAAAGAGCGAATCATGCCACAGTCTTGGCGTTGTCCTAAAGCGGTTCTCGAATTGGGTGAAAGATGTCTCCGTGGAATGAAAGATGGATACTGGGATCGAAAGATCGCTGCTGCTTCACACGAAGGGGTGATTAAACAGGACGGTGGATTCGAACACGCCCTATCGAAGCTGACTCCAGAAACCGATGCTCTGATCATCGCTCGCTGTAAATACACACTGCGAGATTACACGGAAACGCTTACAAAAAAGGGACTTCCTCACAGAATGATTAACGAAACTGGGGACACGAAAATACTTCGTGGCTACAAGGCTTTCTGGGATCTTGAGCATGGTGAACCTGTTTCTGGTGAGGATCTTGCGTGTGCTATTGAAGCCACGCCAACGAGATCCCTGAATGGTGCGTTAATGAGGCGAGGGGTGAAAGCCAGTTGGACGAAAGACGACACGATGGCAAAAGACTGGGACATGGTTCTGCCCTCTGATCTAAAGCAGATTGGATTTGAAGACGCCCTGGTGAATCAAATTACTGAAGGCCGGTGGGCCGGGCTGATGCACAATGCCGAGAAGTGGCGTAAAAGCGCAGTCAAGTTCGGGGCTGATTTGGCTACACAGCCACATATTAGGGTTGGAACTATTCACTCAACAAAGGGAATGGAAGCCGAAACCGTTGTCTTATCAACAGCCATTTCTAGGCGAGTGAAGGAAAGCCAAGAACGAGATCCGAGACAGTACGACGAAGAAAGGCGGGTTGAGTACGTGGGTGTTACCAGGGCGAAAAAGAATCTGATTATTGCAAACGATGATTCCGAGAATTCAATGAGGTTGCCGCTATGAAACCATACGTCGAAACTTACCCTTTTCTTTTTGAAGAAGGCGAACTGAGAGAAGCCACGGGAAATAAAAAGAAGAAGAAAAAGAAACCAGAGCCAAAACCAGAGCCAGTTTCAGCTCCAGTTTTGAATGACGAAAAACCTGCGCCTCGTTTAACGCTGGACGGGATCTATGAATGTAGAAGATGCCAAGCCCAATACTGGGACATCGAATCAGAGAACGATGGATACTGGAATCTTTATTGTATTTTCTGCGGGTGGACAGCCAGGGAGGTTGTTGTGGATCATGCAGTGATACTGAATTCAGAAGAAAAGTTTGTAATGCCAAATGGAATCCACAGGGGCCGATCACTTGACGAAATTGCCCATCTTGAAGGCGGGATGAAGTACATCGAGTTTATCGGTAAAAAGCCCCCAAATAAACTTGTTGAAAAAGAGATAAAAACTTGGCTTGCATCAAACAAGGCTCATCAATAGACTACCGATCTACACAATGCGAAAGGAATCGCCGTGCTAGTTATCACAAGGAAAAAGGGTCAGAAGATTTCTATTCCTGAATATGGAATCGAAATATCCTTATGCAAAGTTCTTCCTGATGGCAGGGCTAGAATTGGAATCAAAGCTCCGCGAGAAGTTTGCATAGTGCGGGAAGAAGCGAAGCCTGTCGCAGTCTCAAACGGAGGCACTCGATGGGTTCAGAAATAGTTATTGGTGATTGCGTTGATAAGCTAAAAGAAATGGAAGCCGAATCCATTGATCTAGTTGTCACGGATCCTCCCTACAACATTGGCATCAATTACGGCTTTGGCGCTAAGGCCGATAAAAAAGAAGACTACCAGCACTGGTGTTCTGTCTGGCTATCTGAGTTGCACAGAGTTTTGAAGAAAACGGGCTCGGTCTGGATTGTCAGCGGACAGGACTACGCCGCCTGCATTGATATTGAGATACAAAAAGCCGGCTTTCATTTTCGTAACCGGATAACGTGGCAGGAGCGTTTTGGTGTTTATTGCCGCAATAAATTCGGCCGCACCAGTCGGTCTATTTTTTACGCAACAAAAAGCAAGCTCGGGTTCTGCTTTAATCGAGAGTCGGTCTTGGTTCCGAGTGACCGCCAAGTGAAGTATGGCGACAAGCGAGCCAATCCGGAGGGAAAAGTTATGGGGGATGTGTGGGACATTCCAAGAGTGTGTGGGACTTTCAAAGAAAGAGTCCCAGGCGTCCCGACACAGTTACCTGAAAAACTAATCGAGAGAATCATTCTCGTTTCTTCACACCCAGGGGACATCGTACTTGATCCATTTCTGGGGTCGGGAACAGTTTCTTATGTCGGCGTGAAGAACAAAAGAAACACTATCGGAATTGAGCTAAATTCCGAATACGCCGCCATCGCTACCCAAAGGCTACTGGCCTACACAACAGGAGCATCAAAATGATTCCGGAAGGATCTATAGACGAGCTTGCCGAACTGAACCCAGAGGCTCTCGTACCAGAAGGACTTGATGATGCCTTCATTGGTTACGTCACGACAGCCAGCCAAAAACACGTTGCAGCGTACTGCTTAAAAACATGCGCTCGGATTATCGCCAGGGAAAACAACGTGAGCATGGAGTCGGCTCTTTCAACGATGCACGAAACAACAATGCTTTTGGATGTTGAGGACGCTCCTGTTTTCGTAACAACATCACCGGACATTCTTTTCTTGTCGAAGGAGGTGGATGATGAAGGGTATTTCAACGAGTCAGACTTTGATGACGACGATCCGGAAGAGGATTAAAAAATACATGAATGAGGTGCTTTCAAAAGAGATGATCGAGAACGGGATTCGTGTAGCAACCGATCTTGAGAACGCTTTTCGTAAAGCAGCCGAAGCCTACAAAGTGTGCGAACGGGCGGGGCTCGCACTGACAGCTTTTTTACTCGCAGAGAACTTAGGAACATACAAAAAACAACTTAGAGAAGTTCAGGAGGAGTGGGATGTATCGACCCCATCAAGAGCGAATCGAGACGACAAAGACGGCGGACGCTGTAAATCCTAAGCATTACTCTGACCATCCATCGGGAGTTGAGTGCTACGAGATCACGCAGCATCACGATTTTTTAGTTGGGAACATAATCAAGTATGCCTGGAGGTGTGGAAAGAAACAGTCCGCAAGCCGTTTAGAAGACTTGAAGAAGTGTGCTTGGTATGCACAGAGGGCAGTTGAGCTAGAGCAGGGAAAGGTGAAGAAATGAGCGAAAAAGAATACGAAGATGAGTTGAGAAAGATGTGGGGAGATGACACTGTTCGGATCATTGATATTCGAAATCGCTTTTCGCTCACACAACATGCGGTCGCTCAGGAATCGCATCGGTTGCGTCTTGGAAAAAAGAAATACGCACGAGGGCGAAAATTACAACCTGATTACGTTCCCACGCCAGAAGAAATTAGAAAAGAGTGCGAAAGGATCCGAGAAACATGGGACGCACTAACCTATCTGAAAAGGGCTGGGATCCCAGTTGAATCTGTGGTCGCTGGAGTCAAACAGTTCGACTACAACAGCAGCAACGGCACGTTTACCTATGTCGGCCAAGAAGGCGCTTGCGCAGTGGATGAGAGACCGCGACACGAGTATGTCGCATCCCTACGCTTGAGGCGACTTGATGAAATCAGAAAAAAAGCCGGCTAAGAAACCCCCTCTTGAAAAAACAATAGTTGGGAATGTAATTAGCCAGGCAAAACGTATGGGCTGGTTGCCGATAAACATGCACGGCAATCAGTTCAGCTTAAAAGGCTTACCAGATGTTCTTGTCGTCAAGGACGGCACGGCAGCTTGGATGGAGGTGAAGCGCCCTGGGCATCACCCCACTCGAATTCAAGAACACAGAATGAGGCAGCTATCAGATTTTGGCTGCCGAGTCACTGTTGTTTTTAGCGCGGCAGATGCGAGACATTTTCTGGAATCAGTAGACCCCAGGAACTAACGTGCTAACCCCCAATAAGAAAAGATCGCTTCGTCGCTTATGGCGTGGGGATCTCACTAACGACGAGATTTGCGACGAGCTTGATTTTACGAAAGATCAGCTTGAGGAGGCTCGTGTTCTTCTTGACCTACCAGAAAGAGAAGAACCGGATGTTTATGTGCCTACCCAAGAAGAAATCCGTATGGCTTGTGCAAGGATAAGATCGGGTTGGAGCCAGTCAACCAGGGAGCAACGTATTGCGCATCAGAGTATTCGCTATGGAGTAGAATAGTCTACAGAGGGACACAATGCTTTCTAGTATCAATTTGATGGTCGGCTCACGCGAAGCGAAGCTCACACTTTACTCGGGAGACCAAGTAATCGAAGAGGAGAAGTGGACTTTCAACGACGGCGCTGCAATATCTCAAACTGAATCCGACGAGCTGGCCAGTGTTGCTTTTCACGACTTATATGACTTTTTGAATTTCGCAGTACACGGCGATGCAGATGAGTAGTCATCAACAAAAAGACCGACTGAATTTAACAAACAAACTTCGAGTAGGAGACGACACGACGCCAGTTTTTGCCACGGTGAGGGACAAACGAACTGGGTGGGGCTTTTTAACCTCAAAACCGCGTAGCGAATCAAAGCAGTATCAGCAATTTCTAAACCGAACCAGGAAGGACAAAAACAATGGCAAAAAGTGAAGACGAATTCGGCATGTTCGACATGAGCATATTCGAAAAGATCAGGCTCCTTACGGAGTGGACACCAATGCTCGCACGTTTACAGACGGTAATCGAAACAGAAGACCCGCACGATCGAGCGGTCGCAATCGTCGCGGCTCTCAGGTGGGCCGCAGGAAGAACAGAAACAGAGATGGATGACGAGGCGCTCGCCCATGTTGAGTCTGTTTTATCAACAAAAGAAGGAGAGGCAGCTTTTGAGTGGATTATCAAAAAGATTGGAGAAGCTGAAGAATGATGGGTTTTACTTGGAATCAAATTGGTATGGCCGCACTAGCCAGCGTGCTAGTTTTCTGGCCCACCATATCAAAATTATTTTCTGGCGTTTTTTCTTGGCTAAAGAAAACAGGCGAGAAAAAGACCATCGAGCCCGAGAAGGTTACGTTCCATCAGTCGTTGATCGCATTATCGACGGTACGAAAAAGACTCGTCGATGCAGGGGGGGTTGCAAGCGATGCCGATAGCGCGATCGAGGTTCTTACTCATGCACTTTTGGAGGGATCTGAAAAATGAGTTTTTCTTGGAGGGTGCTGGCCGCCGGCGCAATCCTTTATTTTGCGTTCGCCGGACTACCAAAGATTGAGGTTTCAGAAGTGATTACCGTCCCCCCAAGCTCAGAAGAGACGGTCGCCCTGGAGCCTCTCTCAAAACTGGTTCCCAGTATGTTCCCCTACGACAGAGATCATCTGAACAGCTTGTACGAAGCAATGGGGATAGTGCTTTCGAGAGACGCAAGGCTCGACAAACCGTTGATCGAAACTACGGAAGATTTAGCTGTCATGCACGCCGACACACTTCGACTTGCGATAGATCAAGAGGATATCGGGAAAGTCCCAGGGCTCGGAAAAGCAATCGATTCTGTGTTCGCAGAAATTCTAGGCCCAGAAGTAGCCCCGCTTTCTGGTGAAAAACGAAGACAGGCTATTCGGGTTTGCGAGCTTCTGTCATGGAAATTTCAAGTGGGGAGAGGCTGATTTGTTTATTCGTAAATCAAAAAAGCATCTGCGAAAAAACAAGATGACTTATCGATCTCATTTTTCATTTGCGTTTTTCCACGGGCTCAGGTGTCTGGTGGCCGGGGCATTTCTGATCATCCACGCAGTTTTCCCGTGCTGGTTTCGTCGGATAGGCAGCAGGCTGGTTACGCGGTTGGCTCAGGATTTTACCATCCATCGATCGAAATGAGGTTCCAGTGTTTTCAGCGAAGTCATTAAAAGACATCTACGACTCTGGTTTTGTTGGTGCATCAGCAGATCCACGAGCAGATGAGGAATTCGAAGATTCAATCATTCGTTCTGGGGGAAACCCAAACGGTGCTGAAATAGCTCACCAGTGGGAGTTTGCCGACAGCGGGAAAGGGAAGCTGGTTCTGCCTTTTCTTCATGTCGAAACTGTTTTCCCTGGGTGCTGGCCAGGGCCTCCGCAAAATCGAGGTGATTGTGTCGCAAAAGGCTGTGCGAATGCCCTTCTTCTTACTACGGCGTGCGAAATTGTTGAAGCAAAACCAGATGAGATAACAGGCAAGGTCGAAGGAGCCCCGCAGCTTTCACGCGAAGGGGTCAAAAATATACCGATTGCATCAGAATCACTTTGGGCATGGAGGGGTCACGGCGGAGAGGGCTGGGTTTGTTCAAAAGCAGCGATGGTTTCTGGATCAAAAGGGTTCCTGGTTCGAAAACCATATCCAGATTTGGGAATAGATTTAACAAAATACACAAAAGAAACGAATCGCCTGGGTGGTTCCAGGGCTCCAGGGCGAAAGTGGTTAGAAGAATCTCAGAAACACACAGCCCGAACGGCAACGACTCTCAAAAGTAGAGAAGAAGTTCGTGATTTTTTGCACGCCGGCTATGGTGTTTTTAATTGCAGCAATCTTGGTTTTAGCTCGACTCGAAAAGCCCCATACGGATTTTCGTCACAAAAAGGCCGATGGGCTCACAGTCAAAGTCTTATTGGATGGGACGAACGACCCGAAACCGTAAAGAAATTTGGTCAGCCTTTAGTCTGCTGGCTGAACTCGTGGGGAAAATCTTGGAACTCGGGGCCGAGGCAGATTTACAAAATGCCTTACGAAATTCCACACGGTTCATTCTGGGCTCTTTCCTCGACCCTGGATCAGTGTCGTTGCATCGCTTTATCTAGTGTCGCCGGGTGGCCGGCCAGAAAACTCCCTTCGTATGGAGCCACGGGAAATATCTAATGAATAAAAACAAGATTGAAATCTGCATCTACTTTTCGCTCCTTTTAATCATGGGGTCGCTTTTGGCGATCCTTCTGGGATGCACGCCGGTCGGAATTCCTCCAGGGCTTACTTGGGAGGGGAAGATTGCTGCCTCCGGAGCTTACATGCGAGTCCAAAAAAGAAACAAAACGATTCCCGATTCTGTCCCTGGTTCTAAATGCAGCTCGTGCGACGGCACTGGAAAAGTGGGCGACGGAGTTGTGTCAGTTACTTGTCGGGCTTGCGATGGAACTGGCATCACTCAAGAGGAAACAATCGAACATTCCGAAATAAAAGTCCCCCTGGTACCTGGGGTAGAAGAGACAAATCAACAAAAAAGTGATGTGAAGAAGTCTGTTTTGGTTCAAAAAAGCACCTGCGAGGATGGAAAATGTACGAACCAGTAAAAAACTATGTCCGTTGTCACGGTGGTTTGCGATTGGCAGTCCAGGGGAGACTGCGCGACAGGCTCGTTGAGTACGGAGTCGAACACTGGCCTGATGGCGACCGGGATTTGCAAGAAGTTTTGAGAGCCAGGATGAGAGTATTTATCAGAAAAGAATACGGCTCGGTTATTGCGACTTTGTTAATTTCCGCACTGGTCAACATGATTGTGAAACTGATGATCAACTGGTGGCTGGATCGACAGTCGAATCGGGTGTTGATGAAAGGCTGGTATCTGCGTGCCAAAAAGACTTCGTAGCTATCGACCCAAAACTAGAACAGAAAACCGTCCTAATTCTTATCAGCGAGGATACGGTTCCGCCGCTTGGCGAAGAATCCGGCTTGCAGTTATTGCGAGAGATAAAAGCCAGTGTCAAATCTGTGGCCGAATTGTGTCAGGAAAAGAGGCGCACGTTGACCACATAATAGAAAAACCGAAAGGAACGGACGCATTGACTAATCTTCGTCTTTTGTGCCGGGTGTGCCACTCAACGCGCCATTCCACGGGGCAAACCCTTTCTTGACTTGCAGTCTCAAGACTTTTTTCTGAACCTCACCATACTGGTGGCTGAGTATTCGTGACTCCACCAACATATCGAGCCACTTGTCGATTTTATACGCTGTCAGTCGGTTCTTTTTCTTCTTAGCCATTTCCCCACCTCGCTTTTAGCATTGCGATAGACTGCTTCCGCATTTTTTCACGGTTGTAGCAAACTGGATTTCCCTGTGGTTTGATTAGTCTTTTTATACGCGGTATCTGTTTTTCACGAAGCATCCTTCGAGATCCAACGGAAACAGTTTCCACGGAACTACGCTCAATAATTCTACAAACGGTTGTCCTTGATGTCCCGACAATATCCGCAACTTCTTGTAGGGTCAATAAATCGCCTACTTTTGTTTTCGTTTCTGGTATCTCCCTGGCTTTCTTCAAAAAAGCAGAATACTTTTCGCCGAATATGTCCTTTAGATTTGATTTGCAGACGTAATTCTTGTTGCCAACCCGATAAAGGCTGTCCTTTTTTTGTGCCATCCTGCTCACGGTTCTCCTGCTACACCCGAGAACGTCGGCAACCTGATCAATGTCAACAATACTTTTTGTAGCCATCACGATAAAACTCCCTTCTTTTAGTTTACACGATCCCCCTACGAATCCTCTCTCATGTTGTCCCCGTGGAAACTGCATTGACTACGAGGGCAACCAAAGTCCTCTTCGTGTTCTTGCGACGACCTATCGTGAGGCGTTACCAGATTTGATCTTAATTTTCCTTTTAGGCCGAGTGTTTTTCTGCGCCTACGTTGAGAGGGCGTGCCGCACACAGCCACGGCTTCAAAAAACCCATGCGGGTCAGGCTTGTGGCCCGACTTGTGCTTCATTCCCCTCACGAAACATCTGGTTTCATAAATAATAAGTTTTTCTAATCCCAAGTCAGGCACTTGATTCTTCTGACAAGTAGCACAAAGCCTGTACTGATTGTGGCACACGTTACCACAATGGTCGCACTTATTGGTGAATCCCATCAAAGCATAGAAACTCATTTCAGATACCCTCCACTCCGCATATCAAACTAACTCTATCTATGATGTCTTTCGCTTTTTCACTGTGGTCTGAAAGCAAAAGTAAATGCCGAATCTTTATTGTTTCCACGTTGACCAATTCACCCCATCGATTCTCGTAGGCGTAAATTTCTGGATGGGCAGGCAGCAATTCCTCATCGACGGTTCTGATTGCCTCTTCTCTGCATTCACTTAGTTCTTTTGCAGTGATGGGAAACAAACCAACTTGGGACATTTCAATGTAAAAATCTTTAGTCATGCTCATTCTCTTCCTCGATTTTTCGTATTAGGTTTAGCATTGAATTTGGTTGTGAAAGCAGAATAATTACATCGCCGAGTTCAACTTCGTTTCTCGGATGCAAACCGCTTTCCGGATACTTCCACACGAACTGCTTCTTCGAAAGCATTAGCGCGATGGTGGCTATCAAAAGCCCACACGTTTGGCGATGCGCAACAGTCGCTTGGCCAACGGATTCCAGAGTGATCGGCCCACGCCAATCTTTGAACACCATCGAAAACAGTTTTTTCGTCACGGGGTCTAAATCAACGCCGGCTTGCCTTGCCGAATCGGCTGCTCTGTAAAAAGTAGCCATCGAGACCTCGGGGGTCAGTTCAATGCGATCGGGGTAACTCGATTCTTCTTGAGCGCCCGGCCCGCGATAAACCAGTGTGATATCTGAAGTCTCGAATTCCAGAGGTTTTTTTCCGAAGTACGCTTTTAATCTGTTTTTATCCATTACAGCGGTTCCTTCCATTTGTATTCCACGTGATCGAATTCAAGGCCAGCCATAATTGCGTCTTCGTCCTCAATCACAATGGGATGATCGCCTACCTGATTCATTTCGAGCCCGCGATCTTCCCGCAAGGCTTTAATGCTGTCCCAAGTCAGCACGTACCCCATCAACTCGAAATTATCATCGATAACCAACATCTCGCCTTCTACGAAGTTTTGCTGCTGGATTTCGCCCAAATAGTATCGAAAATCCACACCTGTATTTTCTTCGAGCCACTCGGCGGCACTTGCGTTTTCTGGTTTACTCATATCTCTTTCACCTCTTCCTCTTCCTCATTAACGTCTTGAAAATGACACTCTGCAACAACTTCGTTTACGTCATGGAAACTGATAGCGTCCCGGTAAACATCCAGTTTTGTTGTCGTCTCGATACTCTCGCCCTCATCGTCGCAACGTAAAACCACTCCGTTTCCACAGAGGGGGTGCGCGAGCCAAGGTAGTGAGAAAAATTTCGTCTCAGGGGTCAGGGAAAACAAACCCTCATCATCGACAAAAAGATCGTCCGGAACGTCCGGATCGGTAACTACAGTAAAAACACGACACCCGATTTTCTTTTGGATGTTCTTGTAGTCCCCG
>CEOR01009266.1_pt1 | contig 12465 bp, 21 predicted proteins | sample 530661 | NCBI WGS metagenome assembly CEOR01 (sample SAMEA2620836, study PRJEB7988) | marine metagenome | biome: marine biome (ENVO:00000447); feature: deep chlorophyll maximum layer (ENVO:xxxxxxxx); material: "saline water (ENVO:00002010), including plankton (ENVO:xxxxxxxx)" | depth 65 m
ATGTGCATCAATCTGTAACTATTAGCGATAGATCTGTAAAGTTATCCAAGAAACAATTTACTTGTCCTTCACTTCTACAAGATGGAAAGTGTCTAGACTGTAGAGCGTGTTGGAATCCTAGAGTAAAAACAATAGCATATGTAAAACATTAAGGAGATTATAGATGAGTAAAGTAAAACTATATAAAACAGATTATGTATTAGTAGATAGAGAAACACAGAAACCTATAGAGTCAATAGATGTAGTATATCATTACAGCTCTCTAATAGAAATACTTAACGATATTACAAATAATGGTGGTCATAGACCTTTTAGTGAGTATATTCGTGTAACAGACTTAAAAGATGAGTATAAAAGTAAATATCTAAACTATGCAGAAGAAGTATATAAAATAATAAAGGAGAATATATATAGATGAGAAAAGGTAAATATCAAGGTAATCAACCTACAATAGAAGAGATGGATATTTTATACAAAGCAGAAGAGCTTATATGTACAAATAAGTTGGCTAATTTGTTTTTTGATGAAGATTATACAACCTTTAACTTTAAACCTGAATGGAATGTAAGGATTACCTACCCTTATGGCCATAAACATATAAGGTTTACTATCGAGTACAAAGAAAAGTGGGTATCTGTTTATCTAGATACAGCTACAAGATGGTCTATGCACTATGAAGCAGTAACAGATACTGAACTTAAAGAAGGTAGATGGTATATGGAAGAAAAAGATGAAATGATGAAATGGATTGAAGAATATCTAAGTGATGAATAGATGAAAAACAATCACACAAGGAAACCAAAGTCAGAGCATATAAGATGTTCTACTAATGGGTGTATAAATTATTATAACAGTCTATATAATTATGTAGATGGTCTATGTAATCCATGTAGACACAAAAAAAGAAAGGCAGATAATGTCAAAGACAAGAGTAAGTAAAAAGAAATCTAGAATGTTTGCACCATTCAAAGATAAAGAACACTATGATAATATGAGAGATGCAACTTTCAGATCTATACCTAATAGACACCATTGGGATATTGAGGTGCTTGTGCAGATGGTTATATCAACATATATAGAGAAACCATATACAGCAAAGGAGATATTCAAATGATACAATATATTGTAGCAGATGTATCTCTTGGTATGTCTATGTACTTTTGGTTTATTTATCTATTTTGTGGAGTAATTGTTGCACTAGTGATACAAGGGAGTTTATTCAATGATGAGTAGTATGATAAAAGGTAAAGAGAATATAGATATATTTAGACTAAAAGTTCTTAGGAGTGCTTTGTATCTAGAAACACAAGGTATAAAAAGAAGAGGTAGGTCTGTATATTCTATAGTAAAAGAAGAGTATAACTTAAAAGGCTCTAAGCAGAAAGTCTTAGATCAATTAGATGAAATAATATATAAGGAAGGTTAGATATGAGTAAACATGAAATAATAAAAAAATTAGAGAATTTATCTTTAGATGCAAAAGATATTAGAGATGAGGTAGATTGTCTTATAGATGAAGCTGATTCTATAAAAGATCAGCTTTACTGTGCTAAAGATAGAGCAGATCAACTAGCAGATGATATATTAGAAGTCGCAAGAGATTTCCATCAATATAAAGGTCATGTAGATGAAGATAAGCTAGAATCATTGCTTGAGTTGAAAGACTTGGTATATGATTGTATGTCAAAGATAAAAAATCATAGAAGCTCATCTATAAAAAGAAAGGAGGAAGAGCTTGATAATTAAAAAGAAATTAGCCAAAAAAATGATACATGATCTACATGGTAAAGTATTTGGTGCTACCTTCATCAAGAAAGATGGTAGTATTAGAAACATAAATTGTAGAACAGGAGTTGCTAAGTATCTAAAAGGTGGTGAGAAGAGATATAGCTATGATAACCTACTCTGTGTATATGATATGCAGAGTAAAGGTTATCGCACCATTAATATAGATACACTTAAACAACTTAGAACAGGAGGTAATACGTATCATGTCGAATAAAAAACCAAAAATAAAAAATAAAGACAAAATAAGAGTAACTATAATCTTCTATATAGATGATGGAGATTTTACTTTTGAGGATATAACCCTTAAAGATTTCGATGCATGGTTAGAAGACCACAACAAGTGTAGACAGAAAAATGGGGATAGAGTTGAAGTTAAAGATGAGTTTGCAGTCTACCATAGAGAGATATCTTTAAAGGAGTTCTCAGAAAATATTCTATAAAGTTTACTTCCTTGTCTACAGAGAGTCATTAGTCTATCTAGTGGCTCTCTTTTTTTTATAATTTTTTTTAAAAAAAATAACTTTTTTGAGAGATTAAAAATCTTAGGGCGTTATATTTTTAGCCTTATATTTTTAGGCTCATTATAATTTTTACCTTACAAAATTAATATTAAATTTTTGTTGCATCGTATTACTATTTGGGGCGAAATTAGGGTTAATGGCAGGAGAAAATAAATCATTATTAGGGTTGATTGAAATGGTAATTGAGGATTATATTTTTGACCTCAGAGATAAGAATGATGAACAGCAAGATCATTCAAAATACACTTATAGAGCAAGTTCAAGTGGAATGTGTATGAGAAAAAACTTCTACTCAGCAATGACTGATACTGAAGAAACAAATAAACCTGATAGACGAACATACAGATTATTTCGATTAGGAGATCAGGTTCACGATGACATTCAGAAAGCATTTGAACAAGCTGTAAATAAAAACAAAGAATATAAAGTATAATATATAAGTATATATATAATAATTATATATATATATAATATATATAATATATATAAAGAGGGAACATTTTGAATTTTAAAATCAAACAAGTGTTTTCTGAATTAGTTATTGACCTACATCCAAAGTATCCAATTAAAGGTCACGCTGATTTAGTATTGAAATTAGATGTTGATGGTGAAGAGCAAATTATGTTACTAGACATCAAAACAATAAATACATATTCGTATTCTAAAAAGTTTGGACATAAAAAGAATCTTGATCCAAATGCACAAGAACACCACAAGTTTCAAGTTGGTACTTATGCATTAGGCGTTGAGCATATGTTTGGAAGGTGTGATAAAATCTTTATGCTGTATTATAAAAAAGATAATTCATTCCTAAAATTGGAAGAGGTTGACCACTCCTATATTGACAAAGCTAGAGAGTATTGGGAAACAATGCTAAATAAGGAGCGTAATGGGTTGCCTAAGCTCGAAAAAGGTATGAGTCCTGTGTATGATTGGGAATGTAAATATTGTGCCTTTAATGAGCAATGTGAAGAAGATAACAAGAAAGGGAAATAGTGAATACTGAAATTATGAAATTAACAAAAAATGCATATGACAAAATAATTGACAAGCACACGCTGTTATCAGAGTCAAAAACACCCTCTGCTTACATTGAGCAAAAACAGGGATTTGATTATGTTGATGAGGCTTATATGAGGCATATGCTAAACAAGAATTTTCCAATTTGGAGTTGGGAAATCAAGAATTATGAGTTGTTAGGCGATAAATGGATTATCGTTCAAGGTAGACTAACTATTGAGGAATCAGGAATAGTGAGATATTTTGATGCAGTAGCATCTCATAGGATAGCAACAAACAGGCAGACAGGAGATTATGTGGATATTGGTAATGATATGAAATCTGCAAATTCTGATTGTTTTAAAGTTGCAGTAAATAGGCTATGTAATATTGCTGATGATGTTTATAGAAAACAAATTCAGGATCTAACTTTGACATCTCAGGATATATCTATCCTAGATGATAAATGTAAAAAGTTGAGTGAATTAAATAAAGATGACATATCAAACAAAGTTCAGCAAAGCATAGACGATGGTAAGATAAACAAATCTAATTTTAAATCATCATGTTTGAAGTTAGATGCATTAATAGAGAAACACAAAAAGGAGAAATAAGAAATGGCTGATGTAAGCACATTTGATTTAGACAATGACTTTACTGTTGGAATATACGATCCACTTGAAGATGTTAAGAAAGAGATACTTGTACCAAAGCAGTTATATCCTGCCCACATAACTGAGGTTATTAGAAAAGAGGTTAGAGTTAAACATCAATACAAGGCTCTAGTATATAACTGTAAAGTTGAGATTGCTACAGAGTGTAGTGATGAAACATATACTGCTAAAGATGGTAGAATTATAAATGGTAGTAATTATGTTGGTAGAGTGGTGAAGATGAAAGGGATCTTTATGTTCTTAACACCAAAAGATGGTGATGATTTCAAAGCAAATTCAGGTGCTAACAAAGAGTATCTTGAGTTCTGTAATGCAATAGGACATGAACCTGAAAAAGTTCAGATTGATGTAAATGGAGAAAAGAGAGAGGTATCTCAATTCCCTGTACTATCTGAAGATGATATAAAAGGTAGACCAATCATGGCGTACATTGATGATTATAAATGGAAGAACAGAGATGGAGAATGGGTTACTACATCTAATGTTAAAGGTTGGCAATCATGGTCTGAGGGTGGACTAAAGGTAGATGACTCAGATATACCTTTTTAATTGTAGCTGTCTAGTAGAGCCATGCTAGGCAATCCTGATATCACAAAAGAGGGAGTAGGTTTTTCTATAACCTTTCTTTCCTACTCCCTAGTGATATGTAGAAAGATAACATGAGTGAAATAAAAAAAGTAAGTGATAAAGAAAGTTTTAAGTGCCACCAATGTACAGAAACAAAATATGGTGCAAAGTATATTTGGAATACTCCTATAACTAAAAACACATATGAGTTATGTAATAGTTGTTGTACAAGAGAATTTAAAAAAATTAAAAAACAGATAGATGAAAAATACAAAGGAGAATAATGTTAATAGCAAAGATAAAAATAGATAGTAGAGGTAGAGTACAGTTGCCTTCATGTTTTGTAAAAGCAAATGGTTGGAATGAAAATGGTGAGATATATTTGAAGAATCACACACACAAAGACAAGGTTGTACTAGAGTATGTAAAAGATAATACACTCAAGGAGGTACTGAAAGATGAATTATCGAACAGTATCAATCAGCAGTAGCTACTATATATTTTGGCAAACAATAAATAAGAAAGAAAAGGTTTATGTCTATAAAATCTCCCCCACACTCTCAAGAAGCTGAAGCCTCTGTTCTAGGTAGTATGATCGCAGATTCAAGTTGTATACCTGTAGTCAAATCAGTAATAGATTCCTCAATGTTTTATAACTCTTCATGTAGAAAGTTATTCGAACTAGTAAGCGATATGTCTGATGACAATATAACAATCGACTTGGTATCAGTTTGTTCTGCGATTACTCCTAGTATGAAAGAATCAGGTGTTACTCCATATTTTGTTTCTAACTTAGTTACTGAATCTCTTGTTGAGAATTATGAGTTTCACTCTAATATTGTAAGAGATAAGTTTCTACTTAGGAATATAATTAATAAATGCAGAGGTATCGCAGATGCATCATACGACAGCATGAAAGATGCTATGTCAATGCTTACAGATACTCATCAGGAAATAGGATTTCTTATGAACACTCATTCAGAAAAAAGTGATTCTATTGATGATTTGGTAGATAAGACTATAGACAGTATTGCTAACTCAAAAGATAGCTTGGTTTCTACAGGATTTATATGTATTGACAATCTATGTGGGGGCATGACTAAGGGTGAGATCACTATAATTGGTGGCAGACCATCTCATGGAAAGACAACACTAGTTATAAATATGATTAAGGCTTGTATTGATCAGGGTTTAAAGGTTATGGTTTTCAACAGAGAAATGACAAATGTTGAAATGATAAAAAAGCTATTAGTCCTTGAAAGTGAAAAATTATCTTATCTTAAAATTAGAAGAGGTATGATAGGTGATCTAAATGATAGTGCAGAGATCAATAAGACTATGAGCAGAATAAAGAAAAAGTATAATAAAGATAAGTTTCAGATGTTTGACAATATACAGACTCTTGAAAAAGCTAGTGTTGAGGTGCAAAAGTTTCAGCCTGATATTATATTTGATGACTTTATTCAGCTTATAAAACCTAAGAATGCCTCGAAGGATAGAAGATTTCAGATAGAGGAAATAGTTCATACTTACAAATGGTTAGCAAAATCTACAAACTCAGTAGCAGTATTGGTATCTCAACTTAACAGAGGTGTTGAATACAGAACAGGTGCTGATGCAAAACCAAAAATGTCAGATCTTGCAGAGTCAGGATCAATTGAGCAGTCAGCAGAAAATGTTATATTTGTATACTATCCATTTAAAGTATCACTTGATGAGAACAAAGATAGTAAAAACAAGCTACAGCTAATAGGCAGTAAAGTAAGATATGGTGTATCAGGCACATCAGATGTAGGCTTTGATGGTGACAAAGTAAAGATATATCAATCAGAGGATCATTATAGGAAATCAGGATATGGCACATAAATTTACTAAGGAGTATTGGGATAAAGAAACTTATGGTTGGTATGCAGTACCATTTCTTTATTATACTCCAAAAAATAATGTAGATAAATCTCATCTAGATCAAACATCTTTAAGATATTGTGAGTCTTGTGATAATGTATATGAGGCTTTTTGGATGGGTGGTAAATACAAATATTATAAAATATTTATATATGACCACTTTCCAAGATATGGTAAAAAGTTAACTTGCCCAAAATGTAGAGGAAAGAAAGTAAAAGAATGTATAGAGTATTAGATGATTATTTAGATATAGATGTCTGCAGTTCTCCACAAATAAAAAAAGAGGAAACGATGAAAGAAGTTTATATTGGCGTAGATATAGGTAAGAGTGGTGGTGTAGGTATTATCATAGATAATGGAAAAAAGTCCTGTAGGAGAGCCATTAGATATGTTCCTGACCATAATATACTTAGAGATACTATAGAAAGTATTACTGATGGAGTGAATGGATATCCACAAGTTTATTGTCTTATAGAAAAAGTACACTCTATGCCTAAGCAAGGTGTTAAGTCTACATTTTCTTTTGGTGAAAACTATGGGTTTTGGAAAGGACTTCTCTGTGGTTTAGATATATACTATAAAGAGGTAACGCCTCAAGCATGGATGAAATATTTTAAGATACCTAAATTTAAAAGTAAAAAAGATAGAAAGAACTATATAAAAGCATTGGCACAAAAAAAGTTTCCAAGTGTTAATATGAACTTATATGTAGCAGATGCTTGTATGATAGCTTTATATTGCAAGGAGAACTTTTATGACCTTTAAAGAAAGAGGTGCTATTGGTGAAAAAGCAGAGAGTAGAGCAGAGTCTTATTTTTCTAAAGCAGGTTATTTTATTGCTAGATATGGATTAAACGCTAAAGATGTAAAAGATGCTTATAGAGTTTGGCATCATATACCTTCTATTTTAACAGGAACTCCTGATTTTATAATGGTAGCTAAAGATATTCCTTATTTTTTAGAAGTTAAGTCTTGTGCTGATTATCTTAAAATGAAGATGCATGATATAGATATATATAAGAAATGGAATAATAAACTTTTTCCTGAAGTCAGATTACTAATGTTCGTATATTCTACTAGTAAAAACGAACATTTTATTTTTACATTTGATAAATTATTAAGACTTGTAAGACAAAATAATTATCCAATAGAAAGATATAAAAATAACAATAAACCTTATTATAAAATACCTGTGGAGGATTTAGATGGCTAAGAAGAAAAGAATTACAGATGAGTTAATAACTAATGTTGGATTATTAAGAGCAAGAATTGTTTCAAGGAATCAACATATTTTAGATTTATACAAGCTACAACTTGAAGATATTAATGATTTACAAGATATTATGAGTGATTATGAATTAGAAAATACATTAGAAGAGTGGTATCTAGATGTAGTAAAATTAATGTCTACTTTAGGTATCGAGGGAAGTAATGATAGATTCAAAACCACTTGAAAAATATTACCATACTTCCCTTATACCAAAGTTAACACTATGCACATTAGGAGCTTGTTCAGTAAATTCAAATGAGTTTTCTTTAAATCTTGCTAACATTAGTTCTGACGAATTTTCTCCATCAAGAGAAAAAACAAAAGGTATGTGAGATCCCATTGTTTTATTTATAACAGATGTATATAGATTTGATTTACCACTATCATATGATGCATCTTGAGTATCAGAAAGATTTCTTAAATCATTTGAGTAATTTAAATCTCTTGGGAAAATATAGTTTTGACCATTAGAGTCACTTCCAATATATGAATAAGATATATCATAAGATCTTCTGCCTGAAGGAGTATCTATATCTCGATAAGATGTTCTACTAGAAGACCTAGACAATGCTATTGCCTCATTAATTATTATATCTCCTAATGTTGAATCACTAAGAACTGCACCAACTATAGTTACAATATCTATAATATTTACTAACCCATCTTGATTTACATCAGCTATTTGTTTTTGAATTTCATCATATGCTTGATTATCTTGACTTAAAACATAATTTACTATATTAACTATATCTACTATGTTAAGAACTCCATCCTGATTTATATCTCCTAATCTAAAAGATTGTTGATTTGAATCATAATCTGATCTATATGTTCTGAAAGGATTGTATGGTTTAGAAGATCCATAGTTTGTTGAAAATGATTTTCCTCCTATAGTTTCTTGGGATTCTACTCCATCATATGATATTGTTTTTTTTATTCCAAGATCAGGATTATATGGTAGATCATAATAATTTCCAATAGATATTCCTGATATAGATCCACTCACACTTAGAGTAAAAGTATTTAAATTAGCATTAGAAGAAAAATCTGATATGGTGTATATCTTTGTATCTCCAACATTATCATTTATTGGATCATTTAGAAAAGTGTTTTCAGTATCTGTATCTGTATTTATATTTACTTGAGAGTCACCAACACCTATAAGCATTATATAATTAACATCTTTTAATAATCCTGAAGTAGATACAGTAAATTCAAAAGGTTGCCCTGTATACTCTAGAGGTTTATGCCAATTTGAAGATAAAAATATTGGATGAATTGTATTTACTAATCCTTTATTATATAAAAATTCTAAAGTGTTTATGTAAAATCTTGGTTTTGAAAAGCTGTTATAATTCATAATTTTTTTGACATTTTTTCTATCTTACTTTTTTTAATTGTATTTATTTTATCATCCATGTTATAATCATGCCACTCAGAATTCAAAGTATCCCAAGTAGATTCTAATTTATCATATCTGTCTATATTGTTTTTAATAATTTTAACTGATCTTTTTCCTATAGTGCAGTTTGTTATATTAATTATTCCATTGTATCTAAATAATAAATTATTAGAAAGTGTTTTTGTTAAAGGACTAAATATAAGTTTATTTCTTTTTCTATGTAATAAAAAACTAAGATTTGGTTTATTTATAAAAAAATTTCCTACAAAATTTATTTCTATTTTTTGTATAGAATCTATGTTTTCTATTTCAACAAGTCCTAATCCATATTTTATATTCAATCTGTTTCTCCTTCATCAGGAAGAGCATGATTATCATCTTGTATTTTTATATTTAAAAGTTTTCCATAATTATTTGCAATAGCATAATAAGCTATACTATCAAAAAGACTAATATCAATAGCAAATTCACTATTATTAAGTTGTCCATTTCCTAGAAAAAATGCTTCTATTTGATTTTCATTTATACTAGACGATATATTTAGATCATTTACAACAAAAAACATAATTTTATTTGTTACAGTTACTACATCTGCAGGAACAATTTCAACAGGCTCAGTAAATGTTCTATTTTGTTCTAATGTAGATCCACTATGTAATCTAAATGTATGTAAATTTCTTACAAAATAGGTATCAAACTGATTATTAAATATACTGCCTCCTCCACTTGTTGATGTTGAAAAATTTAATGCATAATTTCCATTTATAATACTAATAAAATAAAAATCTCCCCCACTTTTAACATTAAATAATGAATTACTATATAAAGTGGAATACATATCAGCTCCATTTACAAAATCTTTTTTGAATGAATCTCTTTCTATTTTAACAAAATAATAATCAGATAAACTAAGATCAGTATTATTATCAGGTGTAAATTTTATAGATATCTCTTTTTTAAAATCTTCATTAATATCATTTTGAAATAGGTTAGATAAATCTTTTAAAGATATTCTATGTTCTTGTTTTTCAATACCTACATTAGTAAAATCAGTATAGCTTCCATCGTTAACTATTGTTGATGGGATAACCTCTTCTTGTTCTAATTTACTTGTAAAACTTGGAGATGAGTTTGAATTTGATTTCACAATACTAATTTTAATCATAACTGTTTCAAAAAAAGTATTTGGATCAGAGCTTGATGTATATTCTTTTAATTGATTTAAAGGATTATTCATAAAATTACCCTGTGCAAAAAATTGCTGTATTATTGGATCATTAGAAATAGCAAAATTAAAACTAGGTGTTCTAATTAAAGAATGATTTTCACCATTAGCAAGAGCAGGTATTCCTTCATAAAGATTATTATAATCATTAAAAATATGATCAAATTTTTCTGATATTTTAAAAGTAAATGTAGCTTCTTGATTTTTTACTAATCTATTATCTCCAAAACTTTCATCTGTAGACCCAATACTAATATAATAATTTGTTCCTTTTATTGTATTGTTTACATTACTTTGAAAAAAAGTATTTAAATCATTACCAACTTCTGTCAATGCATTAAATGCATTTTGTCCTGAAATGGTTGCATCTGTATTTATTGCATAAAAATCATGTAAAGATAAAAAATCTCCATTACTTTCAGTAAATAAATTAATTTGATCAAAATCTGTACTACTATCACTATGACTAGTAAAATCTTTAAATTGATAAATAATATTAAAAAAACTACTTGTATTATTTTCAATAGTTCTTGTATTAACAGGGAATAAATTTATTTCATTGTTTTCAGCAATATTAAGGCTACTAAAAGCTCCATGAATAGGAGAATTTGCATATAAAGTTATTATTTCATCATAAAACTGATCTTCAAAAATTGCAGGGGTTGTGTATCCATATCTAATATGAGGAACTGCAAAATCTCCTGATGTTGGATTAGAAACATTGTTTTCATTAACAAAGTCATTAGCATTTAAAATTGGTATAGATATGTTTAAATAATAATCTAAACTAAAAGATGAAGAAGTTATACTTACATTGTAACTCACTTCTTCTAATCCTCCATCAATAGTAATATCTTCAACTAATTTTTTAGAAAAAGGATCATAAGGATCTATAGATGGATTAGTAGAAAATAAATTAGGCTCTAATCCTATTATATCATCTATTGTGAATTCTGCATTATACGTTCTACCTAAAGTATTTAAATTAAAACCTACTCTTTCAAATTTTCTATCATTCAAAACTTGTATAAAATTATTATTTTCATCCCATAAATGTGGTAGCTTTAATTTCATTCTCATTCTAGGATATATTGTTTCATAATTTGATTCAGCATTCATACTAACATCATAGTTCAATGTATTTTCATTTAATTCAGATGGAATAAAAGATATAAAATCTTGTACATTACCTTGAAAAGTAAAACTTAAAACATCATCTGATATTAATCCACCTATTTTTGGTTCATCTTCTACGAAGACACAAGTTCCATCATCTACATTTGCTGTAGAGTTATAATTAACTGCATCAGGATTAGTACAACCCATAACAACAGGATCACCTCCAAGCTCACATTGTGAATTATCAGGAATATACAATATATTGTTTACAGGATCATAACCTCCATCTATTGAAGGATGGTAAAATATATCAAATGATTCTTGATCAAAGTTATTGTCACTTGGTTCAGGACAAAAGCGAATCTCTTCAGGAGGTTCTTGGGTTTCAGCTTTTAAATTATGTAATTGATATAATTTTAATTTTATATTTTTCTGTCTTTTTTCGACTGATTCAACTAAAAATAAGTTGTATTTTTGTTGACCATTTACTGAATAAACATATTGAGTATAATCTTCTCCATATATTTTTAGATCATTTACAAGTTTATCAAACTTTACAATATCTCCTAATTCTATATTTATGTAAGATAAAGGTAGTGTTAGTTGAATTGTATTATGAGGATTACAATTATTTAAAAGAATATATTTTGCTACACTTTGAGCAGTTGCATCATCATAAATAAATCTACAATCTAAAGTTTTTTCTAAATTTGATGTATTGTAAAAATTATTACTATATCCCTGATTATTTATACCTCCATTTAATATTGTTTCTGCATTTATTGTTATTGATCTTTTATAATTTTCATTAGAAAAATCATAATAATAATTAAATTTTAAAGAACTAAATATTTCTCTTACATCAGTTCTTGAAAATGAATAAGAAAAAATATCCTCTGATTGAATTATATGATTGTATTGATTGCTTTCATAAGATTCTTCAATATTAGTAAATGAAAGTTTGTTATTTTTAAAAATTGGAAATATATTAGAAA
>CEOR01020188.1_pt1 | contig 12350 bp, 22 predicted proteins | sample 530661 | NCBI WGS metagenome assembly CEOR01 (sample SAMEA2620836, study PRJEB7988) | marine metagenome | biome: marine biome (ENVO:00000447); feature: deep chlorophyll maximum layer (ENVO:xxxxxxxx); material: "saline water (ENVO:00002010), including plankton (ENVO:xxxxxxxx)" | depth 65 m
CTCAATTGCTCAACTACAAACAGCACGTAGGTATCTCACAACAGTGTTGTTAAACCTACCAATCCAAACAACAGATACAAGTGTGGCCAGTCTTCTAGCCATGCTTGATCATTTTGTTGCAAATCCAAAAGACTATCTAGAACTAATCCAATGTCAGGAACATTAATAATCAATGACTACGATGCACTCGATGTCGTATTGCTGTGTCACGCAGCACTGGCCCAAGACTCACCAGAAACACCTACGTTCTATCTCAACCAGATACTCAACCTTATGTTTGGTTATCTCAATACTGCTCAACGAGAAGAAGTCGAAGTCTATCTTGCTGAGAAGAAGTATCTGCCTGAAGTAAAAATTGAACTAAGCAAATGAAACTGACAAAAGAAAATCACGAGTTTCTCGACAAACTGTTTGCCAATCTAATGAAGCATACAGACAGTGAAATGATTGATTTGCAAGAAGATGATTCGTGTGATGATCACATTCAATTGGAAAAACTAGTGGACGATGATTGATTACGACATTAAATACATTGATAAAGAAGGTGACCATCAAGACTTTGTAGTCACTTCAATCAATGCAAGGACAGCAATGAATAACTTATTCGAACTATGTCCAGATGCTAGAAGAATTATTAGTTGTAAACCCCAACCAATGTTCAACGACTGATGAAACACACTCAATCAGAAATGGAAGCCATTGCTGTTTCCAAACCAACAATGCGTACAGTTTTCAATCCTGTAACGCTCCACGAAGATGACCATCTTGGTTATGACGCCGAAATTCAATACAAGCGAAAACCTCCAGCTACTCGTCTTATTCTTTGTAGCAATTTGGATGATGTGCATGTTGGTGAGCCTGTCATGATTTCTTATCATTCAGGCATGCGCTGTTATCAACATACTCGACATGTTGTAACATCTAATGAAGGTAACTGTACAGGTGGTTTTTATTTTACTGACGGTTCACCTGCATAATATGCAGAACGATCATGCATTTACAACTATGGCAAATTGAGGCGCTCATTGAGCTTGTAGAAGACCATAAAAATAGTCAATCAAGAACAACAGACAATGCTCTCTGGGACGACATTCTAGACAGACTTAATTCTGAGCTATTTAAACTATCTACTTAAAATGATGAAACAGTATCACCTCTATGTTTTTACCCAAGACAGCTGTGCTCCTTGCGATCGTCTCAAAAAGCACGTTGACACTCTCACGGAAAGTGAAAAGGCTGAGTTGGATTTTGTCCCTCTCAAAACACCCACAGGCGCTCGTACAGCGCTTGCGGAGGAGCTATCGGTGGAATTGTCACCAACGCTCGTTGTCACGCATGAAACGGTCTCCTGTGACTTTGACCCCGATATGGGCTACGAGTTCTGTGACCTCGAAGAAGAATCAGTAGAACGATTCGTTGGTGCTAATAACATCATCGAACACTTAGAAGCAACACTTGACGCATACACTTACGCACATCCTGAATGACACAAAAAAGATTTACCGCCGATATAACTGTAGATATAGATCCACAGTATATCGATGACTTCTTTAGCCTGGTCGCTGATGCAGCAGAAAGTTACAAGGGAATACTTTCGCAATACAGATATTACGTACAAAAGAAAACTAAAAATGAACTCAATGGAAATCATGGATTATCTCTTGGATAATCTAGAACTACCTGACGATGCCAATACTCAATACATTGCTGATGAGATTTACTATCAACTTGATTACACTCCCATTTACAATCAAATTGACACTCTGGCAAAAGTAATGAAAAACAATTGAACTAACAATGCGATTTGAGCTGAGCTTAGAAGATCACACAATAATTCTGAACGCACTTCACTATTACAAAAAAGTAGAGAAGCGCGGAAATTTTGAACAATTCAATGACGAACGGATCAATCAATTGAGAGATTCCCTCGTTCATCAACTAGTACACGCATATAGAAATTGATATGTCTAAAAAAGCAAACGTAGTGGAAGCCAAAGGCACCATCTACAAAGAAAGTGGCAATGGATACTTTAATGTTGAATTGGAAGAACCTGAAGGTCATCAATGTCTATGCCGTGCATCTGGTCGTCTAATTACAAGAAAAATTCAACTACTTGTAGGGGACAGAGTCACTGTAGAACTATCCCCATTTGACCTCACACGTGGTAGGATTACACTCCGAGACAAATAGATTCTCGAAACACTTACAGTAAATAAACGCGCATATATAAAATGAATCTCGGTGATCACGCACGGATTTTCCGTGAAACTTTTGGGCAAGAATGCTTAGATAATATTGCTACTCAAGGCTTTATTAAAAAGAAGCTTTGGGATATGCAACTTGACCTTATTGAAGAAGAAGCTTGCGAATTATTTGATGCCGCAGAAGATCTGATGGATTCTCCTGACGACATGGATAAGCGAGTCAACCTTGTCAAAGAACTCTCTGATCTAGTTTTTGTTTGCTATCAACTAGCAGCAGCATTCAATATTGATTTGGATGAAGCAATGTTCCGTGTATTCGATTCTAATATGAGTAAACTAGATGAAAACGGAAAAGCAATCTTCAGAGAAGATGGCAAGGTTCTGAAAGGTCCAAACTACCGAAAGCCAGATCTCAGTGTCTGTGTTCCCCAAGTTTCTACTAAAAAATAATCAAATGAGTAACAAAGCAATTGCCCGTACTGGCCGAGTCCAGAGCTGGATCGACAATCCTAGCAACCGCTTGCCTGTCAGCTGCACAATTTTCAAACCGACTGATTCGATGGAGGGACCTAATGGTCTCGAAGCGTCGTGGAGATTTGTATCCCACGCTCTTCGCTTTGGAGCTGGTGTAGCGGTTCACCTCTCTGGCTTGCGTGCCAGGGGTTCTGAAAATGGCAAAGGTCTGGTAGCTAGCGGTCCCGTATCCTTCGGCAAAATTTACTCTTGCTTGAATGAACAGCTACGGAGAGGCGGGGTCTACAAAAACGGAGCTGTGGTGTTGCACCTCGACCTCTCGCACCCTGATGTGCTGGAGTTTGTAGAGACTCCCCGCAGCGAACTGCCTTGGGCAAAACGCTGCATCAACCTCACACAAGAAATGTGGGATGAATCCACCGATCAAGTCAAGGATGCAGTTCTTGCAGGTATTGCACGTGGTGATATCTGGCTTGCAAAAGTTCGATGGAATCAACATGGTCGCAGGATTTACGCGAATGTTTGTCTTGAAGTGTTTCTTGAAAGCAGAGCGACTTGTTTGCTTGAACACATCAATCTAGCAGCATGTGAAGTAGAAGAAATTCCACAAGCATTTGCAGATGGTATGACTGAGCTTATTGAGCTTCACGCCAAAACCAACGTAAATAGCAGCGGTGAATATCTAGCACCTGAAGTAGATCGACAAGTTGGTTTGGGCATGCTTGGCCTCGCGAATCTTCTTTCTTTAGAGGGTGTTACCTATAAAGAATTTGCTGATGCTCTGGAATTTCATAACGGTCAACCACCAGCCACACCTGTGACTCGCGCTGCTCATAAAATAGTAAAAGCAATCGATGAGGGCATTAAATCAGCTGCTGCTATTGCTCGGCTGAATAATATGGATCGAGCTTTTGCTATCGCTCCTACCGCATCTTGCTCATATCGTTATACAGACCGAGCAGGCTATACGACAGCCCCCGAAATCGCACCACCGATCGGGCGCACAGTTGATAGGGACAGCTCTACCTTTGGTGTCCAGCAATACGATTATGGGAATGTCGAAACGGCTGAAGAAGTTGGTTGGGATTCCTATAAGCGTACGGTTGACGGAATCATGCACCTTCTGAACGCAACAGGATTAGCTCATGGATACAGCTTCAACTCATGGAGTGACGTTGTGAGCTATAACGAAACGTTCATTCAGGAGTGGCTCCAATCGCCTCAGACAAGCCTCTACTATTCATTGCAAGTCATGCAGAATACACAGGCTAAAGACGACGCCCTTGCTGCTCTAGATGGAGACTTCGGAACCATGTTTGGTTTCGATGATGATTCCGACCAAGAAATCGTTGATCTTTTCAATGACCCATCAGCCTGTGTTGGCTGTGCCGAGTAAACCATTTATTTATACCCATGAAAGCAGCAACTCCCTACATTCACCTGCATGAGCGCAAGCGCACTTGGACACCAGTTCAAGTTGATGCTGGCCGTCTATTAGACGGTGGTGAAGAAGTCATTCAACGTGCATTAGCACTTCGATGCCTTGAGATCCCTGTTGGCGACTTTATTCAAGATGCCATGAAAGGCGATCTACCTGATATCAAAGGTTGCAAGGAGTTGCTTGAAAGTAACGTACAAGATGAAATCAAACATGATATTGCCCTTAATTACGCAGCTGAAGTCCACAAGGTTCCCACGAAGTTTGAGAAAGAAGCTGCTCACATTTGTAAGACATGGCTTGAACTGGATCGGCACCCTGTCCTTAAAGCCGTTGTATTGGAGAGATCCGTCTTCTTCGTTCTCCTACCGATCTTCAGATTCCTCGGAGACACAGGGTTGCGTACAACAAGTGCCGACATCTCACGAGACGAGCAGACCCATGTCGCCGCTAATACACTCGTCTGCGAAGAGCTTGGTCTTAAATCTGACAAGACCCTCAACAATCTCCGCCGCGCTACAATCGCGTGGTGCCTTCAGTCCCTCAAAGGGGAATCTGATCACAAGCATCTCTCAGGGAACTTCTGGCTTGCGAGTTCAGATTCTCTGTACACAAGAGGCAAAGCTGAAGGGTTGATTGAAACAAGAGCATCACGTATGCCGGCTTTCTTCGAAACCAGTAGCGTGAATTTGCCTCAATACGCCTAATCAATATCATATGCCTACTAAAATTCAGATCGTCGAAGAAGGTATCTGTCCAGATACCTTTGACGACAGGGAATTACCTACTGATGTACACATAGTCACTTTCACAAAAGACGGTGAACGTCAGTTTGATGCCGTGCGTGCCTACTCTAAAGTTGATATTTTTGATGAATATTATGACAAGCTAGGCAAAAACAATCCAATACATTCAATAGAATCTGGTTATGGTCGGATTAAACCTAAACTATATGGAAAAATCAAAACCGAAAACAAAGAGTGATCACGTAAGTGAGCTCCTTGCAAGAATTGAAGATAAAGTTAACCAATTAACTGTAAAGCAATTAAAAGCTTTGCACCAAAAACATTTTTCTAACACTTAATGCACACCGCAAAACTTGTATGGGTAACACCCGATGCAGAGCAACTCATTGGGAAAATCGCCCGTGTTTCAAATCCTGCTAATGAGGATAATCCCAATGTCGAAAAACTTATCCGCTATCTCATCAAACACAAGCATTGGAGCCCGTTTGAGATGGCGTCCATGTGCGTCGAGATTAAGACTACACGCGCTATTGCTCCGCAAATTTTACGCCACAGATCTTTCTCATTTCAAGAGTTCAGTCAACGCTACGCAGTCGCAACTGAAATAAGTGTTCCTGACCTACGTCGTCAAGACTTAAAGAATCGACAGAATAGTATTGACGATCTACCTGAAGAGAAAGTTGAGTTCTTACAAACGCAAATAGATAACCACTACAGAAGTGGATTAGATATCTACAACAGTATGCTTGAGTATGGCGTAGCAAAAGAATGCGCAAGATCTGTACTCCCTTTGAGTACAGCAACTCGTATGTATATGTCAGGCACAATTCGCAGTTGGCTGCATTATGTAGATCTCAGAGGTGACAATGGAACACAGCTTGAACACATGCAAATTGCAAGAGCAATTGGTGAAATCCTCGCTGATCAAGTTCCAACTATTGCTCGCGCAATGTGGGGCTGAGGATTAATATAAAGACTGGAAAAACAAAACAGTCATAATGAACTTTATTGCTGCAACAATTGAATTACGATCCTTTATCTCAGATCCCATCAATGCTTACGGGCTTGATTATCGCGGTGCTGATGCTGTCGTGCCCGGCGGTAGTGGTGCTTCAGAGGTCAAACTTAGAGTCCTCTGTTACGACCGTGAAGGAGCAAAGCTTTCACTCTTTAAAGATTGGAAGCCAGGAACAAGAGCGCTGATTACAGGCAACCTTGTCTTCTCTGACGATACAAGCAAGCCTCTGGATCTGATTATCACTACTATTGAGCCAGGAATTCCTGATTCAGTGTATTGCAATCAGGTTGTATTAGGTAATGCTTTCTTTGCAGCAGACGAAATTAAAGAACGTAAAAATAATCAAGTAGCAGTAAAAATTGGTACGTCTCTTGACAACTCCGACATTGTGACTTGGCTTTTCCTAGAAACTCATGAATCAAGAAAGAAAAAACTTACGGATCGAATCCGTAAAGGACGGCCTATCTGCGTTCAAGGGTATCTCCGCGAATATCGCAAGGATGACAGTGACAGCCCTTATCGAGCCATTGTCGCATCTGACTTTACGACTCGTAAAGATCGAGAAAAGTCTGGCAGGAATCCACAAACGAACGGTTCAGCGGCGGGTTACACAGAGGTTGACCCAACACCGGATTATTGAGCGAGAGATTCATCTAGCTAGGAACCTTCCTGGCTGGGATGCTCCAGTTTATAAATAGCGTTTAGGCGTTTGGAGTGGGTCCACCCATCATTCCAAAATGCCCAAACGCTTTTTCAGCACGAAAAGCTTTTTCTAGCTCAGGGGATAGACCAAAGTTAGATGCCATTCCCTGAATCTTTCCTAATGATGGATAGCTATCCCCAATAATTAACCCTGCAATACCACCAGACATATCCTTGCCTACTAAGCCGGGTATAACACCTTGCGACATATCTTTACCAGTAATTGCTCCTAACAGTCCACCACTAATATCTGCGAAACGCATGACAAATAAGCTCACATTTTAATATTGTACAACCTATAGTTGTTATGTCTTAGATAATTAGATATGACACTGCAAGTATTACCTCCTGAATTACTTCAACAAAATCAAGAAAGAATTGAAACTAAAGAACCCCAACCTTACTGGAAACCTAGCAGTCTCAAAGATGGAGAAAGCGAAGAGTTTCGACTTCTTGGCTGCTATGAAACAGGCCATGCAATCATGGGCTGGCAGTACGCCTCCGAAGCAGCAGGGCCAGATGGCGAGCTCAAGTTCAACGGCTACGTTGTCACTCGTACTCATCCTGGCACTCCTAGCGATCTCGCTCGTGAAACTGACTGGTCCAAACCGGATAGACCAAAAATTGATGGCTCCTACGTCAAACCACGCAGGTTTCTAGCTTGGGTTGGCACTTCAGCTGCACGAGGCCGCTTAGAAGTCCTGTTCATTGAGCAGAAATCACTCCGTGACCAACTTACTGAAATCCTTCAAGAGATTGAAGACTATACCTGGACTGATGATGGCCTCGCTAATTTCTCGATTAAGATATCTCGTAAGGGAGCTGGTTTGGAAACTTCATACAGCATCCTACCGAAGGTGCGAAAAGTTCCACAGAAAATCGTGGATCAATGGGCATCTGAGAAGGATTCCATCTGGCTGCCTAACTTCTTTGAAGGGAAAGATCCTTTTGATGGAAAGCAAGTTAATGAAAAAGGCTTACCTGCTGGTGGAGTAGACAAACGTGGCAGCACTGTTCTAACGACAAAAGCTGCAAAAAAAGAAGAACCAGAAACTGAATTCTAATGACAAATTCACTACAAAATCTACCTCCTGAAATGCAGGAGAGAATCACTCAATTGATTGCTGGAGCAAAAGCAGGGCAACCTGCTCAAGCACCTGCTCCCATTACACGTCCGCCTTCACTTATGGATCACACCATTGCACTTCGACAAGAAGTAGCACAACTTTCCAATCAAGTTGTAGCAATGGGACAAGTAATGGAAGGCGTCGGTCAACTGGTTGGAGAGCTTTATCAGCTCTTTCAAACGCAAACCGCAACTACAGATTACAGCTCAACGTATCAAGAGAATCAGGAACTAGAGAGTGACTACTGATAAGCCATACAGAATACAGACATCTGCCGGACATAGAAAATATCTATGCTCCGGCATTTATATGCCAAGTGTAACCACTGTATTGTCTGCCACTGAATCAGAAAAATCTAAGGCAGGCTTACGCACGTGGCAAAAGAATAATCCGGGTGCGCTAGAGGAGGCATCTACTCGCGGCTCAGCTATTCACCTTGGTTGTGAAAACTACTTACGAGGATTAGATCCAGATGTACCTGATCAATATCAAGATTTTTGGAATGGTATATCGACGTATCTGGATTGGTTTGATACAATTCATTGGTCAGAGCGTCCTTTACGTCCTGACTGGAATCACCTTAGAAGCGACGATAAAGAAGTGGCTTATGTTTGGAGTACCGAACATCGGTACGCTGGTTGCCCTGACCTCATCGGTGAGATTGGTGGTGTACGAGTCATTGCTGACTTTAAAACTAGTAACGCTCCTTATTGTTCGACTTTTCCCGATCGTGGTGATCGCATTGGTTTCGGTGGTTATCGCAAATATACGAAGTGCGCTCAGCAAATGGCTGCCTACAGGTATGCGTTGAACGAGCGAACAGGTTTTCTTTGTGATGTAGCACTCATTATTGTGTCTACGCCAGAAACGACTCAGGGGATATTCATTGATGGAGATCAGTTAGCACTTCATGAATCACGTTTTCTAAAACGTTGTACACAATTTCACGAGATAGATAATGAAACTACGGATTGCAGTCAACAAGAATTGCAAGAACAAGCAAACTAAACCTGCCCGTGATTGGCAGAACATTAATGAGGATATTGATTGGTTACTTGGATGGGTTCAGCAAGGCTATGGCTGGTGTGCAACACACTTTCATGGCAGACACCGTAAAGCTGAAAACGCTGTAGGTTCAAACATGATCGTCATCGACTTTGATGGCGATACATCTCTTGCAAGGTTCTGGTCCACCGATACTGCTAGGCAGTGGTGCGCTGCTACCTATACATCTGCAAGCCACAGTGAGCAAGAGCACCGTTTTAGAGCATTGTTTCCCCTTGCGAAGCTGCTCAATAGCTCTGCAGAACACCGTGGTGCTTATTGGTTGATTGTCAATCGATTGCTTGCCGAGCTAGAGCTCAAAGAGCTTGCCGACAATTGCGGACAGAAGCCGGAGAGACTCTGGTTTGGTAATTCAAAAGCTGAGATTCAAACAAATAACGAATACGATGCCGTACCTGAGTTTTTGCTAGAAGATATTGCTTATGAAGAAGCTTCTAATTTCAATACTTCGGACATCACCGAAATTGACATCAAACGGTGCCAGTGGCTGCTAGAAACCTTTCTACGACCTTCTGAAGATGGCGAGTATGAAACCTACTATGTACCAGTCATGGCAGCTTGTGCTGGCATTGGTGAGCCTATGTTTGATTCATGGGTTACATGGGTGTTAAATGGCCACCATGGAGAGAAAGATGAAAATATTCAGCCATTTAAATGGCGAGGTCTCGGCAACTATTCAGGTCATACTACACTTTATTCGCTTGCTAAAAAGCAAGATGCTGACTGGGCTAGAAAGCTACCCGATAATCTAAGGTTTGGTGCTCTAGGAGCTGCCGCCGGTTATACCGAGTTCGATCCCATTCATAACTTCGATGAATACATAAATACAATGGAGCCCAATATGCAGCCAAATGATATTGAAGTCGAACCCATTCCAGATTCACAGCAGGTAAAACGAAGAGGACGACCCAAGAAATCATCTGATGATTTAGCCAAAGAACGTGAAAGCGATGTTTCAAAGGTCAAAGATATCCTGCACGATCTACGTAAGAATGAACTTACAAGTGCAATTGAGTATACTGACAATCAAGGTAAAACCATTGCATTGCAGGGTAATGACCTTGATCTAATGACCGTCAAGGTTGCGTGTGAGCATGGGATTTTTATACCTGAAGCACGCATCAAGAGTGCAATTCAGTATGCCGCTGGTAAAAATTCCTATTGTCCAATCAAACGATATCTAGAGCAGTGTGCGGCTAAGTCTGAACCTCATCCCGATTGGGACCGTGTAGGCGAAGTCTTTCTAGGCAATCCTCATAAGATTGCGACTACTGCAATGCAGCGCATGATGATCGGCGCTGTAGCACGTGCATTCAATCCTGGATGTTCGATGTCCTGGCTGCCAATCTTGGTGGGTCCTCAAGGGGCTGGTAAATCCATGTTTGCTCGCTGCCTTGTACCCCAAAACCTTTTCTCAGAAATTACTACACCGCTAGAAACTCTGATGAAAGAGCAGTATCGACTGCATGTTGCCTGGGTGCTGGAGCTTCCTGAGATTGATAACTACTTCAATGCTCGCAATATTGAAAACTTTAAAAACCTCGTAACTACACGAATTGATGAAGTTAGGTTCCCTTATGCATCTTTGCCAAGTAAATTAGCTCGTCGCTTTGTTCTCATTGGAACGACTAACCGTAACCAGTTTCTCGTAGACAGTACAGGCAACAGACGCTTTGTACCGCTTGAGATTGGAGCTAACTTCCAGATCCCCTGGAAAGAACTCAGCACTCAGCGAGATCATCTGTGGGCAGCTGCTGTACATGCATACAGGAGCGATCAAGGCTACGAATTTAATAGTGGTGAGATTGCTGCCATTGCTGAATACATCCAAGAGTTTGGTGATCCAGACCCGTGGCTCGACAAAGTCGCTACCTATGTCGCTATCCGCGATGAAGTAGCTGCCGCTGAAATTCTGACCAATGCACTTGAGCTTGATCCTCGTAGCCAAGGCAGGCGGGAAGGTAGACGTGTGGCAGACATCCTCCAGTCCATGGGCTGGAGACGCCTTGTCACTACAAGAAAAGATCCACTTACAAATAAAGCAAAATCTGTTCGTGTATGGCAACGTCCTAAGAATGATCCTCTCAGTGAAGATCACATTTTGAACGACTTCTAATTACACTGAAGTTACGAAAACATATATTATTCAGATACAATGAAAGCCAAAGATATCAAGATCGGTCAACGTGTTGCTGTAGCTCCAAGTGCTCGTCTAGCACTGGTTGTCGGCACGCCAGAGTATTACACACCCCGTGCTCAACTCGTACGTATTAAGTACGAAAATAGCACCCGATATGAATACAAACTGAACCATCAATTGGATTTGCTTCCTGTTGAAGAGCAGTATGCAACTCACGGTGGCAACCACGTAAAACCTGAAGGTGACTTCTAATGTCCGAATCAAAGCCGAATCGGAAGCCTGGAGGTCACGCATATGGCAGGCGGAACCTAAACCTCTCTAACACTGCAGAGGAAGGAACTCTCTGTATCTATAGCGGTCACTCAATTGGCCGCTTTAGCTCCACATCCATGCGCTTTGATAGCCATCAAGCATGTGTGCGTTGTGTAGCAGCAGCTAGAGAAGGCAGAATGTCTTTTGACATCAATCGCCTTCTTAAAAAAGAACGCAAGAGAGCACTAAAGTTTTGGTCAAAAGTAGACATTGGTCAACCTGACGAATGTTGGGAGTGGCAAGGATATAAAGCCCCTGGCAATGGAATGCCTCAGTTCCCATGGAGGCGTCCAGGAATTAGCAGTAGTACCCAACACCATCCTCAACGTGTAGCTATGTGGTACACCTGGGGCGACCTTGGTTATACAGGTGTAAAAACCACTTGCGGTAATAAGTACTGTTGCAATCCATTTCATTTAATCCCTCAGAAGATTGGTGTATTTGTAGATCAGGATTCTTATCTTGAAAGCTTTGAGCTTGCTTGTGAACTACATACCCTTAAGCAGCAAGTTGCTGAGTATGCAGTTGAACAAGCACTCAAAGAGCAAGAGATGCTGGCGAATGCTCAAGAACTCGATGACCGTGCAAACCTAATTTTCGCACCCAATTCAGGCTTTGCTGATCGTTGGGAAGCTGTTGTCGATGACATGCTAAATGGTAGGCATACCAGTCAGTTTAATTCTCCCCCTTCAGACAAAGAAGAAGGAGATGAAAACTCCACGAATATTACTTAATTAACTTATCCTAAATAGAGAGTCATTTTAATATGTCTAGACGCGCTGATCTGATTAAGCAATTAATTGCTTCAGAAAAATTTGGTCCCGAAAAGGAGCAAGAGCAGAAGTTTCTTATGGCTACTGCGGAATTGATCCTGTCTGATTTAATTAATATTGCTCTGACTGGGGTTGAGAAACATGGTCCAGGATCACTTGTAATCAACCTGTTGAATGACTCTACTACATTTATGTGGTCAGAATCAATTGAATTCGATCTTAGAGTATCTGAACGTGAAAATGACGTAGAAATAACTGAGTTTTTACGGAAGCTTCTTGAAGAGATTGACAACAACGACTGGACACAAAACGTGCTTATTACATTGATTAGTGATGCTGGAACAAGAACA
>CEOR01121259.1_pt1 | contig 12349 bp, 17 predicted proteins | sample 530661 | NCBI WGS metagenome assembly CEOR01 (sample SAMEA2620836, study PRJEB7988) | marine metagenome | biome: marine biome (ENVO:00000447); feature: deep chlorophyll maximum layer (ENVO:xxxxxxxx); material: "saline water (ENVO:00002010), including plankton (ENVO:xxxxxxxx)" | depth 65 m
CGGGCTTCAGTAGGACATCGCTTACCGCGCCGCGATCACCGACAAGCTTTTTGAATCTGCCTGTCGTGACACTGCATGCTTTTAAAAACTCTTCAGTGCTTACGCCAGCTTCTCTGGCAACAGCAAAAGCTTTTTCCATGCTGGACACACGGCTAATGGTTCGGCCACTGCGGATTTTCCATCCCGTTATTGAGGTGGAGTCCTCTGCTAATAACTGCCTAGCTTCCTCAGCCCGTGAGTCGTATGCAGCTACGGCTTTTTCTTTAGCTTCTTTTAATGTGGCAAGAATGTTTGCCCTGTCTGGAGCCTCAAGGTCGGCCAACGGCCCTGCGTCATCACCAAGGGCGTTGTCAACTGTCCAGCTTGCAGCCTTGCAAAACGAAACTGCATCGCACCACTTACACGCTTTCTCGCTAGGGTATAGCTTAGCGTTGCTGCTGTTACTTAGGCTGATTGCTTTCAGTAACTTCTTACGGGCGGCGGCAAGTTCAACTAGCGTGAAAACATGGCAAACCATTTTACCATAAGGCGACTCAGGCTGAACAAAGCAGTAACGCACAGGCTTACCCGGATTGTAGTGGTCATGGAACAAGACGCTCTCTGCCATTGCTTGCCAATTATTTGCAGCATCCTCCTGACCCATGCCTGTCTTGTAATTAATGACAACCGATTCGCCAGTAAGTTTGTCAATCCCTCCCACATCTAGCTTTCCTGAGAAAAGTTTTTCTCCATCTTCCCAGACATACCACATGCGAACCTCTCTTATTAATTTCTCACAATCATGCAAGATAAGTGAGTCGAAGTCTTTAAGCTCGTTAGCGACTGACTGTTCCTCTTCTGAAAGATCAACGTCATCGCCCTCCATGTAAGCATGAATGCGAGTACCTCGTTCTGCTATAGCACTACTGGGTTGTGGCGCTGCTTGGCTTTCCATTTGGAATGAACCCGGACAAAGTGCGATTCGGAATATGCCCGAAGCGCTTGGCTTGCCTCCTCTTTCGTCGGCCTCTTGCTCAAGAGGCTTCGATACTTTTTCTTCTGCCATTTACTTATCCCTTGCATGTGGCGACTACCGAAGAAAGGAATGCAGATGGAGTGGCAATAATTTTAGAGGCGTACTCAGGTGTCATGTTCTGCCAGCTTTCGCCATCTTTGATTTGGCCCTTAATTTTAAGGAACTTAACAACCATTTCCTCCTTGCCAGCAAACAACTTACTCAGACTATTCACTGCTTTGTCCGGTAAATTAGATTTTGGGGGAGATGTGGGCATAGGAACCGGAGCTTCTTTTGGTGGCAATGTAGGCATAGGTACGGAGGCTTCCTCAAGTTTTGGTGAGCCTTGGCTCTCTCCGTCTAGCCATCGTTTAATGATAGAGGATACCTCTTCACCGGGGTGGGCAAATATTTCACCGCTTAACTCAGGGCATCTCGACTTCTCTATGGTCATGTTGTTTTGGCCATCCATTGTCGCAAAGATGTCGAACTCATAGTCCACTCCCTCTCTCTGGATAGAAGCCATTCCAGTTTTGGTGATGGAAAGTTTACCATTATCATCTCTCGACTGCTCGTAAGAAGTCTTACGGCGCATGGTGCATATGACATGGCCCGGATATTTTAATATCGTATCCATCAACTTGTCTTGCAGCGGTGTCACCTTTGACCAAGCGTTGAATGATTTGCCAGCCTTTGACACTTGATCGAGCGCCCCATCCTTACCTGACCAAGCGTGACTCAGTGAGTCTATTACCACTGTTTCAACGCCAGCTTTGGCAGCTTCATTAAGAGCATCAATGTATTTTTGAGGATGGTAAGAGTCTAAGTTGCAGACTAGGAAAGGCCACTTAGTGCTGTATATCTCAGAGCTAGACCGCTCGGTGTCTATTACTGCTGTACTCTTACCCAGTAACGATGCCAACCCGAGGCTGGTGAAGGTTTTGCCACTGCCAGACACGCCAGCAATAGCCATTCTTAGTTTACGTTCAGTTCGTTTTGCTTGTTTGAATAATGACATAACTTGTTTAACTTAAAAAGAAACAATGTAGTTTCTCATTGTGGAATGTAAAGCTTTATTGCCCTCCATGTCCTAGATTTTCTTAACAGTAACGGTGATTAACCCGGCGCTTGGGCTGCATAATTTACGGAAAGCGCCAAGGCTTAGATCAATTCTTCTTTCCTTGGCGAATCTCCGTCCCGGCCCTTTGTCGGCAACTGTTACTATGACATGCCTTGACTTACCAAGGCTTACTTTTAGTTTGGTTCCTTCGGGAAACTCCCAACTAGCACAAACTAATTTAGATGAATCGTACCGCTTGCCGTATGCAGTAATGTTTCCGCAGTCAACATACCCGCCTTTGCCGTCAGGCTTGCCGTACCAACTTGCCTTGGTCGTGAATGAGGTGTCATCACTGTAGGCAAAAAGTAAAAGGACGGGGCATAAAAGCCCCGCCCCTGTAACCATCTGCTTCATACACACAATAGCATTAGCAGAACTCTTAATATAACTTATAAAGTTTAACATGTCAATCTTTTATCTGATGTGGTTATTACGGTCTACTGCTATGGCATAAGCCATATCGATTGCATCTGAATCAAGGGCTGGCAGCAGCCTCTTAATAGCCGCTCGCTTTATCCCTGTTATTTTCTGCCCTGCCTTAACACTATTCCTCAGGGCATCTAATCTAATCTTTGTTTTTTCTTCTTGTAGCATTTGTTTTTTTGGTTCGTTCTCGACTTGTGGTTCTCTCTCTTTTGATGACTCGTTCCTCTTGTCTGGTTCTCTCACACTCCATTTGACTCGTTCCTTTCCATAGGTTCTCTCCCATCATTTGACTCGTTCTTCTTGGCTGGTTCTCTCGCATATAATGACTCGCTCATGTGTTTGTGGTTCTATTCGTCGCCATGACTCGCTCCAATCAGTTGGAACTCTTCCGCACTTTGACTCGTTTTGCTTCAATGGTTCTCTCATTCTTGATGACTCGCTCCTCTTGCTTGGTTCACTCACAAACAATGACTCGTTTCACAGTACTGGTTCTCTCTTATCCAATGACTCGTTCTACAAACCCGGTTCCCTCGTTCACTATGACTCGTTCTATTATCGTGGCTCTCTCCTGTATGGTGACTCGTTCCCTGTTCATGGTTCACTCTCTACATCCGACTCGTTTTCTCCCATTGGTTCTCTCAACTGATATGACTCGCTCCATCTAGTTGGTTCTCTCAAAATGAATGACTCACTCAAAGGCGTTGGCCCTCTGCTTGTTGATGGTTCGTTCCTCAACACTGGTTCCCTCACACTCCATTTGACTCGTTCAAATATTCTGGTTCCCTCAATGAGCATGACTCGTTCGGCTACATTGGTTCTCTCATTCACAATGACTCGCTCATGGTTTGTGGTTCACTGCCTCGCCATGACTCGTTCGCCTTTTTTGGTTCTCTCAGGCCGGGTGACTCGTTTTATGCAATTGGTTCTCTCACCTCCCATGACTCATTCGCATCTGTTGGTTCTCTTTGTTCTCATAATTCGTTCGTTCATAGTGGTACACTCCTACTGCATAACTCGTTCTAGTCAGTTGGTTCTCACTGCGTTTATGACTCGTTCTGCTGGGTTGGTTCTCTCACTGGAAGTGACTCGTTCAGAGGGTTTGGTTCTCTCATCTGGGATGACTCGTTCTGCTGGAGTGGTTCTCTCAACTAATTTGACTCGTTCCTAGTGTCTGGTTCTCTCAGAAGGGTTGACTCGTTCGTTTCAGTTGGTTCTCTCAAACCGTTTGACTCGCTCTGTTCAGTTGGTTCTCGCTATGTACATGACTCGTTCCAATAAGTTGGTTCTCTTCCATGATGTGACTCGTTCAATTCGACTGGTTCTCTCGATTCCACTGACTCGTTCCAGCATCTTGGCTCTCTCATTCATGGTGACTCGTTCCGCGAAGATGGTTCTCTCGGTCGGAATGACTCGTTCTGACTGATTGGTTCTCTCAATGTGTATGACTCGTTCATATTAGATGGCACTCTTTAATGTTCTGACTCGTTCGGCGTTGTTGGTTCTCTCAACTTGCACGACTCTCTATGCGATCATGGTTCTCTTCGTAGCTCTGGATAAACCTAAGCAGCTATTTGGTTTGGCACTGGTATCTGGTGGGCGTGACCCATGTGTGCAATGGGATAAGGGAATGGAGGTGCAGCCTTGTAGTGGTTTCTGTAAGCAACATCATGCCAATGCGACAGGAATAGCTTCACGGCATATCGCTTAGCCCTCGCATGAATATGCCCAGCGGGTAGCTTGCCTACGATGTAAGACTTGTAAGCTTCAGTTGTTTTCCCGACTCGCTTAGCACCTTCGTCTGCCTGAGATTTATACATTAACTTCTCATTGTTCTCAGACTCAAGAGCCTTGCGCTGGTCGAATATCTTTCCATAGAAGTCCGACTTGTTGTTCTTAACTTTCACAAAGCACTCGCCCATTTTCCAGCAGAGTGTCTTGAGGTTAGCGTTCCAAGGCCGCTTCTCTCCTTTGTTCCACTTACATGTTGGGTCTTGTCCAGCGTAGCGCCATATGTGTCCCACGGTAGGGGCTTGCTTGATGTCGATGTAAGCAAGTAGGCCAGCGGATATGACTGGGCCAATCCCAGTAATTCCAAGAGACCACTTCCCGACAGGATGACCAAGGGCATACTTATGCAATGCCTTTTTGATGTTATCCTCAAGCTGCATATTGATTTCCTCAATCCAGCCCATTACTTCAGAGGGTTCGTCGCCCTCTTTCAATCCCCTTACCTGAGCAGACGAACGAATCCTCGCGTCTTGCATCTGGTAGTAGGTGTCAACCAAGAACCTTGCTTGGTTATCTGTCATTGTTGCGCTTGCTTTAAGCAAGTCCTTGGTAAGCTTCAGCTTAACCTTGTTGTCTTTTGTTTCTTTCATGTGTGTATTGTATTATTGGTACTGCACTATGGGCTTTGGCCCAGAGATTGTTTGGTTGATTCTGTATTCATCTATGAATGGATACAGCATGCTTAACTTGTTTAATATTTGTATGCACTGAGATTGCTTGACGAAATCACCTCGCTTGATGACTCCATTAAAAACTCTAGGCGACCAAAACCTTTCGTCGTATTGCAGCGGTGAGTTAACAAACTCATTGTTGTCTGGGTCTATTATGATTTCGGTTTTGCAACGGTGTCGCACCCATTCAACTAACTTTGCTTCTGTCTGCCTTATTATTTCCGGGTGTTGTTCGTTGTGAACTATGAACTCATCCGCCGGGGCCACGATGTACGGGATTATATCCTTAAATATATTAGCAACTGAATAGTCTAGCGTGTGGATATACTTAGGGTTCCTGTAAGGAATCTCGCACTCTTGTCGATACTTCCAGTTTCCAGTAATGCCGTTGCCCTGTATCCGTATCCAGTAAACTGTTGGAACTTCATCACTCATTTATCTCGCAGTCAAATTGGTCGTATTCTCCTGTTGAGCCGCCATCAGAAAGAGACAAAGCTACTTTCTTATCACAAGGGGCCAATCCATTTTTAAACACATGCCCACTGTTTGCATCTTCCCAGATACCCGAATCCCATTCGATGCCGTACTCACTCACCCCGTCGTAGTACATTATTTTTTTCATAACGCGCCGCGCTTGCTTTGCTGACGCTGCCTTGATTGTGAAATGCCTACTAAGCTGAACAGTTAGTAACACATCGTATTCTTTATTAACTTCTTCACTCATTTGTTTTTCTTTCTCTTATTAGGTTTATCTTTCACCCACTTCCATGTGGGTTTTTTATTCGCTAGTTTTTTCTCAAAGCGAGCCACTCCTTCTGTCACTTCATCCTTAATACCATCAAGGCTGGACATTGGAAGCGCATCGCTCACCTCATACTCGTAGTTATTTGGTTGTTGTCTCATCGTCTTCAGTTAAAGGCCACTTGCCATCGAACTCAAAAGAGCCAAGCTCTTCCCAGTTGCTACCCCTTAGCTGCCTCAAGTAAGTGACAGTTCCGGGGGAGCCACGAAAGCAGTCCATATTTTTTATGTCTTCAATCGCAACGCGATTGGTTCCTTCATAAACTGTTTGCAACTTAACATGAGTTGCATGCTTAGGTTTCTTCATGGGTTTCTAACTAATACTTGTTGATTGTGTATGCTCCCTGTTCCGTACTTTGCTGATAGCTCAGGCACTTCACTCTTCATTACGATTGACTGAGACTCCTTGAATTTGTATGTGAACGTACCGTTTGCGTTCCTACTGATGTAGAAGTATTTCAGTACAGGCTCAGTGTTAAACCACCTACCTGACTTAATGCTTTCGGTACACACCCTAATAGCAATGTCCTCTTTGTTGGCAGTGTGTTCAGCTATGTACTTGTTTACTTCAATCGCAGATAAAATAAACTGATAAATCCCAATAGGGATAAGCACCTCATCATTCCATGACCGCATGGTGTACTTGTCATAGAATTCGTGAACTTCCGTAACACCGATACCGAAGAGATCATTTAGTTGCTCATCGTTCCACCCATCGCAGTCAGCGCACACCTCAATCAAGCCCTTAAAGCTATGAAAGAATGGGCAGTTCTTAGACACTATCTTGTAGTTCAAGCTGAGGATATCCCTCTTCTTGCTCTTGGGTTTTCGTGTTGTTTTGCTCATTGATTTGTTCGATTATATTTTTAATGGAGTGAGTCCAGTAGGAGTGACTACTAGCCTCAGCTTTTATTAAGAACTCTTGGAATGTAGGACACCTGAATGAATCCTTTTCTCTCTGAGTAATCTTAATGACATATTCCTCTGGCATTACACTGACTTGTTAACGATGCCAGCCATCTCAGAAACTATGGCGGCAAACTTTTCTCGGCTTATCGACTTGTCTTTGAATGTGAATCGAACTTCAAGTTCCTCTTCAGTTTCTCCCTTGCCATCGTGACAAGCCCAACCATTGTCGAACTCGACATACGACTCAATGCCTTTGGTTGAGTGGTAGTACCAGCTTCGATAGTAGTTGAGATCGGTGTGAGGCTTGAAGTTCTCCATCCACTTGTCACGGGTATTAACTGCTTCAATAATCTTTTGAATACCAGCAATCCACTTCTCAGTGAACGGCACAACCGTATCTGTGAATGCTTGGTAGACATCAAGCTCCCTTTCCAGTCTCTTGATTAGCTTCTCCGGGGAAGTCAGCAGTGAAACAGGAAGGTTAAAAGAGTTATTCTTCATCCACCTATTTACAGTCTTTCGATCTAGCAGTGACTGAGCGGGGGAAGGCTCGTTGTCTTCTTCATTTTCTAACTGAGAAACATTCCAGTCGGAAGGAGAGAATTGCCTTACGTTTCCTTGATGATCTTTATATCTAGGCCATAGGCAATCGAACCTTAGCATCAAGCTTTCAGCGCAATAGTCTATGTTTAGGCCGTGATGGCCAATCACTGGCTTGCCGAACTTGCCCCACTTGAATGACAGCGTAGCCTTGCCGTCACTTGACGATACCGTTGTATCTTCTGGCTCTATACCACGAACCGCAAAGAGCATTGATAGCTCCTTGCATAGTTCGTTTGCCACCTTAGCGAACGCATTGTCGTTCACTGCCCCGTTGAATTTTGTTATATAATCACTCATGTTTCTGTTTAGTTTAAGTTAATATCTGGCCCAGTTATACGTTAACGTAGACCTCTTCGTAGCTGTACCCTCGCTGCGGCATGTTGATACCCAGCGGCCTGTATGGATTGACTGCAACAAACTTGGTAACGATTCCACTGTCAGTGCAGTTCTCCCAGTCCCACTCCATGTCAGTGATGCACACTGCCCAGTCGAACTTGTACTTGTTGTCCTTGGCATACTTCAGCACTGGCTCCATGTCAGTGCCGCCCCTTCCGTACCACTTACGAGGAACTCGTAACGGTAGGTCGCTGCGGCTGAACTCCCGTATGGATTCCTCATGGATGTCAGTGTCGCACTGCACCATTGTTATCTTGGTATGAGGGAACTCTTGGATGATCTTGTTCATCTGAACGAATGCCTCATCGCACTCGGCATTGCCCATAGACCCAGAGGTATCGACCATGATGAGGCCGTGGCTTTTACCCTTGGTCTCGTTCTTAGGAAAGATGATGCCTCCCGATGAATAGCGTTTGTTCACACGCTTGTGGTTGCGTCCACCCGGAGCGTACTGAACCAGCAGCCGCTTCAGCCAAGACACATCGTTCATAGCCTTGCGGGTAAGCATGTCCTCAAGGAAGTCCAGTTCATTGCCGAAGCCATGACCTTGAGACTTCATAAGAACCACTGCCTCAGAGACTGTCTCTTGGTACTCGTTCTCTGCTGCATCAGCGCCCTCTTCAATCAAGGTTGCAGATTCCTCGACACGGCCAACGATCTTGCCCTCATCGCCAAGGTAATCCTTTAGGCGCTCGCTTAATGACTTAGTGCTAGTGGATTGTGACCCACTGTTTCCATCATTGGATTCGCTAGGCTCACTAGGCTCAGTGCCACTGCCACTGCCTTGGCCATCATCAGAGTCTTGCCCTTGGCTTTGTCCGCTCTCTTTGCCTTGGTCATTATCTGAATCGTTTGGCTTACCCTTGCCCTTGCCCTCGCTATCGTCAGGCTTGCCGTCATCGCAGGGACGACCACCCGGCGGCGGTGGTGGCGGGTCTTGGTGAAGCTCCATCTCCAGTTCGTGGTAGTACCACTCGGTGGATTTGTTTTCGGGAAGCTTCTTGAACTTGCCCTCACGGGGTAGAAGTATCCCGATGTCATTGACCAACTCATCCCATACACCTAGCTGTTTAATATAGGGAACAAAGTGGCTGTTCATAGCTAGGTCAGCAGCCACGTTCCATAAGTCAGGGTTTCTGTCACCAAGTCTAAGGTGATGACCGAACAAAAGATGCCCAGCCTCATGCAACACAACAAACTTGTTTGCATTGACTGACATCTTGTTTGAGAACTCAGGATTGTACCTGAGTGTTTTCCCGTTGGTACACATCGTCTCAACCGATGAGTCCGGTATGACTTTCCACTTGGCAACAAACGGAACGCCTATCGGGTGGCTGTTATATATATAGTCATGGCCAATGTTGACCTTAGACTTAGCTGCCTTCAGTAATTCATTCCAATCCTCGTCGGTGATTTTACTGATCGCTTCTTGTACTTTACTCATTGTGTGTAAGTGTTAGGTGGTTACAGTTCGATGGACTGAAGAACCTCAGTCACATCTTCGGAAGCCTTGATTACTTCCTTCCGTTTTTTGGAATCCTCTTTCAACTCCTTCATCTTTTCCTCACCTTGAAAGCGAGAGAACACTTCCGTGAGTGAGTTGGCCGCTTTGTTCAGCGCATCATCATCAGTGAGGTTGATCTGCTCAATGACCTTGCCCACCTCAACCACGTTGTTTATCACGCTGTCTGATATCCTTACCTTGGTAGGCTTTTTACCTTTAGACTTGGCCTCATTGAATGCAGCCTTGCCAGCATCGTAATGCTTTAGCCGTGATACAGTATCAGCAAGGACACCCTTGACCCTTTCAAGGGTTTCAGTTTGCGCTTCTTTAAGCTTTGTCTCATTGCGCTTTTGCATCTGCTCTTGCACCTCTTCCATGAGTCCAGCAGGGCCAGCAATCTTCACATCCTTGGGGTCTTTGATCTCATCTACCTCGATAACGAAGTCGAATTGAGTAGCGAACTCTTCCTTCTCAGGAAAGCGAACGTCACTCCACAAGTCTCCCGCTCGGCGCTGAGCGTCCGCCTTGATCTCTTCGTAGCGGTCATTGACGATTGAGTTTACCGCATCGTCAAACTTGAGTTTCAATTCCTCAAGCTCACGGGATAGGTCAGGGTAGAACTCCGTCTTGCAGATGCGCCACCCGTTGTCATCCCATGTACTGGTGAAGAACTTAATCTTCTGCCTAGCTTGGGTTGCTATCTCTTGTGCAGCCGCCAAGTCCTTCTTGGTGAACTTGCGGATGTGACTGTCTATTGATTCAGCGTCAGCCTTGAAGGTGTTCGCTGCCTCTTGAGCCGCCCGGACTACCAATTGCTTGGAGCCGGGAAGCTTGATGCCGATCTTGACCAGCATGCAGTTCTCATTGAACCGCTTTAGTATCACGTTGTCTTTGGTTACTAATTTCATAACTCTATAGTGGTATTGGATTATAACTGGGCCAGTTATTACTTACTCTGGAGTGAACGATACTCCTTTTCCCACGCCTTGTACTCAGGTGTAGCTGCCACCTTGAGCTTAGACTCGGATGCCCGTCTAAAGAATGCAGCTTGCTGTTCCTCAGGCCAGCGACCCACATAACGGCATGCAGCCTTGGTCTTGCTCATGTCCTCAGACTTACCCTTAGGCTTGATGTCTTGGACTAACGCCACACCAGTAGCGTAGTACACGCCAGCGTCCTTAGGTAACTTGGTCTGCAACGGGGCATCGTATATGTCCTCAGGCTGAGGGCATTCCGTACACATCTTGCGATACGCCATCATGCTGCGGCCTACCACCTGACCCACCGTGCCATACACAAGGCAGTTCATCACCGAAGGGCTAGTTGCCCAGTCAGTGCCAATGGTGTAGCAAGACTCGATTAAGTCATGCGCCCACTCCAATGTTCTGAACGTAGGCTCGGCTCGCTCCACGAATGTGAACGGTTCACCTTGGATTTCCTCTTTGCGGTATCCCACATAGGACGACAACCAAGGAGCCAGCCCTTTGTTATTGGCGTATTCTTGGAAGCCTTTGATCGAGCTATCCAATGTTGGGTCGATATAGATGTGAGTCATCCGGGTTGCTGCTGCACCCGTGATAGGTGTAGTGCCAGAGTCTGACTCACCGTTGCCAGCGGCGCAGATTAGAACATTGTCCTCTAGCTCATGCCCGTTGACCTTGCGGTCTAGCAGTATCTGAAGAGCCACGTTCATCACCTCGACCATGCTCCTGTCGAACTCATCGAGGAAGAGGATAGCCCTTTTATACTTAGGCTTGATGTGCTTACCCTTTGAGTCGTATCGCTTCCAAGGAATCGTTTCGTGGTTGATGAGCCACTGGACACAACGGTTCACTTGGTCTGCGACCGGGAGACCCGCCAAGTCGGGCGGCTCTTTGTCTGATGTTCGGAAGTCGTAGAGGACTGCGTCCATGCTCTCTGCGAGTTGGGCAATCATCTGCGACTTACCGCATCCGTACTTTCCCCATACAATGAAGGGGCGTTTGTTCTGAAAGCAGACTGCTGCTGCTCTCTTAGCCGTGGCGATATCCACGGTCATTGCTTCTAATGCTGTTTGCATTGCCATAATATTTTGTGTGTATTATTTGTTATTACTTATGGGGTAGCATGGTTACGAGCTACTCCATTCGCACATCGCCAGAGAGCATGACACAATGGGAAACATATGTCAACAACTATTTATATACGTTGATATGCGAAGGGAATAGCTAGAGCTTATGCCCTAGCTTGTACTCCAGTAGGAGTATGGGGTTATAACTGGGCCAGTTATAGGTGAATGCCCAGCTTCAATCTCTGCATGTCATCAAGCATCTCAATGACATCGGGGTCTTGGTTCTTATCCTCGGTTATCTCTATGGATACAGCTTTCAGTATGTCCTTGGACACGCCGCCTATCTCAGTGAGTATTTCCTGTTTGTGCGTTTTCGCATTTCTCAGGCGCTGGTATCCGCATACAAACTGCACGGTGTGATTAACATCCTCAAACCATACCGTTAACTTAAACAGCCTCGGCTTAATCGTATTGATCTTCTCTTTTTCACAGGCGTAATCAATCACTGCCCTTGGCACATCTCTAACAGGGAAGGCTCGGACACTCTTTGTCCCATCCTTGTTAGTCCTTATCAAGTTAAGCCTTGAGTTTTTACCCAATAGCTTCTTGTTATTAACTGTTGAAGTTAAGCCAACGATAGTGCTTACTATTTTCACACCATCATTAACCTCAGGCCACAGTTGCGTTAAGGCAATAGCAAAGCTTAACTCTTTAGCAAGCCGATGCTGTACCTCAATCTTCCTAAGAACATTTTTGCTCTTCTGTCTTGCTTTGGCGTACCCTTCGTAGTCAAAGCTGTTATTGTTGCCAGTAATATCTGGCCCAGTTATTGAACGTATCATTGTATTCTCATCCATTCGTTTACATCTAATGAAGTCTTGCCGTCGCTTAGTTCCTCAAGGATATACCCTACGCCTTGGCACTTCATCTCAGAATCAGTCGCCTCTCGTATCTTAGACACGGCCCTTCTCATGTACTGCTCCTTTTTCTCTTGAAAAAAGTAGCAGTTCTTTACAAGCTTCATGCCGGGGCATAAGTCTGACCAACCGAACAGTTGCATACTGTCCACAACACGTTCGTGTAATTG
>CEOR01008453.1_pt1 | contig 12290 bp, 9 predicted proteins | sample 530661 | NCBI WGS metagenome assembly CEOR01 (sample SAMEA2620836, study PRJEB7988) | marine metagenome | biome: marine biome (ENVO:00000447); feature: deep chlorophyll maximum layer (ENVO:xxxxxxxx); material: "saline water (ENVO:00002010), including plankton (ENVO:xxxxxxxx)" | depth 65 m
TTTAACATTTCTATCTGAATAAGTACTAAAACTTGTAGCAGCAAAGTTTCTGTCTGAAGATACACTTGTACCACCAAAAAGTCTTCCGTGACCAAAGTCAGAGGTGTCGGCATCACTTCCATGAAAGTCGATATGACCTCCTATTTCCATAACACCGTCAACAGCAACAAAAGGTATAACACCCCAACGGTTTCCAGAAGAGGAAACAGGCATACTACTTAAATAGCTGGCATTGTATGAAGTAGCTCCAGCAGGTCCTGTTGCTCCTGTTGCTCCTGTTGGGCCTGTAGGGCCTGTAGGGCCTGTATTGCCAGTATTTCCTCTTGGTATTGTAAAACGAAAACTAGCATTAGTAGATGTTCCTAAATTAACAACAGACGCATTTGAGCCAGCAGATCCTGTTAGAGTACTATGAACTGCTACGGTTGCACCTGGGCCAGTTGACCCAGTTGATCCTGTATTACCTGTCTGACCAGTGGGGCCTGTGGGGCCAGTGGGGCCTGTGGGGCCTGTTGCTCCTTGAGGTATTGTGAAATTAAAAGTTGCTGCACTTGAATTACCAGAATTTGATACAGAAGCATTAGACCCAGCAGGGCCTGTTGTAGTACTACCAACAGCTATAGTCGCAGCAGATCCAGCAGGGCCAGTACTACCTTGAGGACCTGTGGGACCAGTTGGACCTGTTGCACCATCACTACCATCCGCACCATCATTACCTGCTGGGCCAGTTGGACCCGTAGGACCCGTAGGACCCGTAGGTCCAGTAGGACCTGTGGTCAGTGTTGGTTTGTTAGTTAAATTATTGTAGTTAATATCAATATTTGCACTACCGTCAAAACTTGTACCAGCAATAGTTCTTGCTGTTGTTAATGTCGCTGCTGATCCTGTTGTATCTTGGTTGAGGGTTGCAACTCTAGCTGCTGCAAGTGTTCCAGAAGAAATGTTTGATGCGTTTGTAGTATCAGTAGTAGCTGAAGTTGCTAAACCAGCAATTTTTGAAGCTGCTATTGCTGCACTTGCATTTATATCAGCATTTACGATAGTTCCGTCTACTATTTTGGCAGAAGTGACAGTGTTGTTTGATGGTGTACCAACCCCTAGACGACCATAAGTAACAATAAAAAAGCTTGCTCCAGAAGGAGGAGCAGCAGAGAAAATAATATCATTACCATCAATTGCATAACCTTCAGATGGTTGACTAGTACCAGAATTAGGTTTTTGAACAACACCACTAATTGAAACTAAAGCTTCTTGTGCTGTAGTTGGTGGGCTGCTTAAAGTAAATCTATATGCTGTTCCATTAAATGATGCACTACCACCACCTGTACCAGAAGAAGAAGATAGAGTGTTAATCTCAATATTATTAGAACCACCACCACCACCGCTACCACTTATTTCAGCAACGCTTCCGTCATCTTTTTTTGTAAATAATTTACCATTATCAGTTCTTATCGCAACTTCACCAACAACTAAATCGCTAGCACTTGGATCGCTACCACTTGCATTTTTGAGTTTTATCTGAACCGCCATTTGTGATACCTCCTAGCTCTTATATTGTTTTAGTATGTACCCCCGTCAATTTCAAATCCACTTGTAGTTCCATCCTCAAGAAAAGTTACCAGATCGCTTAAAGCAACTTGAACCATAGTGCCAGCATCATTGACCACCATACGATCTGCTGCTGCTAAAGTTGTAGATGTCGCTGAAGTGCCACCATCAATAATATTTAGCTCAGTAGTCGTAACAGTCGCACCATCAAGAATAGCAACTTCAGTTCCTGTTAAATCTGCTAAAGCACTAGCAGTTCCAGTAGACATTGTTGCTAATTCAGTTAGTTTTGCGTTAAGTCCTTGCTTGTTATTTAATTGAGTTTGAATTGCGGAAGTAACACCATCAACAAAATTTAATTCTGCTGTTGTTGCAGTAACACCATCAAGTAAATTTATCTCACCTGCTGTAGCAGTAACACCATCAAGAATGTTTAATTCATTAACTGATAATGTAGCTCCATCTAAAATATTTAATTCAGCAGCAGTGGAGGTAACACCGTCAAGAATATTCAATTCAGATGTTGTTACTGTAGCTCCGTCAAGTATCCCTACTTCAGTACCTGTAAGGTCTGCAAGTGCTGAAGCTGTACCGCTAGACATTGTTGCAAGTTCTGTTAACTCAGCATCAAGTGGCTGTTTATTGTTTAATTGAGTTTGAATACTAGATGTAGCATCAACCCTATTTAGTTGGGCTGTAGTAACAGTTGCTCCGTCTAATATTTGTACCTCTGTTGCAGATAAATCAGCTAAAGCATCAGCAGTTGCCTGTGCCATAGTTGCAAGTTCTGTTAACTTGTCTGAATGAGGTTCAACATCTGTGCCAATAACAACTCCTAAATTTGTTCTTGCGCCACTAGCTGTTGTAGATCCTGTACCACCATCACTAACTGCAAGTGTTCCTGTTATAGAACTAGCACCAAGATCAACAGCAATTTCAGTAGATTCAATAACAAGTCCACCATTTGCTTTTAAGTCAACAGAAAGAGTATTACCAGACTTATCAATTCCACTACCAGCAATAACTTGACCAGCACCAGAAAATTGAGAAATTGCAAGATCATTTGTACCTACTACAGCAGATCCTTTATCAGATGTACAAACAAAACCATTTTCTGCGTTTACTGATCCCTTTTCAATAAAGGTGAAGAAACCAGCAGCGTCAGCACCAGCAGCTAAATCATCTGTTCTTGTGGGTGCGCCAGAGGCATTGACTTTATAGATACCATTTTCTGATGCACTTGACTGATCTTTAATTAGTATTCTGTCGTTAGTAACAAGAGTTATTCCATCAATTTGGTCACCATTTTCAAAATCACTAGCAAGTGTTTGTGCCTGTGTTGTCGCAACTTTACAAGAATCTTTAACGTCTAATCCCTGTGCAACGCCATCAACGTAGGCTTTATTTGCAGCATCATTATCAGCAGTAGGATCAGCTAAGTTTGTAATTTTTTGACTATTAAGGCTAACTGCTCCATCAGGTGCTGCTAGTTGGTTAAGTTTATTTGTTTGAACCCCTGTATCAAAATCACTTATTTTTGTATGGAGAATAGAAGGAATATCAGCAGCAACTAAAGCTCTAAATGCTGGTGCAGCATCACTTCCAGATACTGGCCCTGCTAAAACTTTATTTGCATTTCTTACATCTGTTTTATTGAAAAAAGCACCTGCACCACCAATAGCAATTATTGAACTTGCAGCAGGTGGAGTTTGACCATCATCACCAAAACCATAATATAATTTTAGATCATTTTCATTAAACGCTAATTCTGAAGGAGATAAAGTAGAAGGTGCGCCAGCACTACCACTCGCTGATCTTTTTTTTATACGAATTGTGTTAGACATGGCCTAAAAATTTCCCCCATTGACGAGTGTAAGTTTCGTAGTTGTTGAATCTGCTTTAAATGTACCAGATGAACTGTGGTAGTAAACGACAGAATCATTTACTTTACCCGAACCATCAAATATAAATCCAAAAGGAGCAGGTCCTTGAGGCCCTACATGGGTAAGTTCAACAGTAGCAGCGACTCCTTCTGTAATAGTAACAGTATTAGTCGTTTGGCTAACTGATACTGTATTTTTAGTTTCTGTAACTTGAATAGAGTTCATACTGTTGTGTAACCCTCGCTTACAGTTATTATACCTTCCAAATAATATTCTTTTAGACCAGATCCGTTAATTAATAATACGTCATATGACAAAGTATTAGGTGCGAAAGTAGAGGTCTGATCATCAGTCAAAGATATTTCTACTGTTCCTGTAGATCTATTTGTATAAACAACATTAAAATCAGCATATTTTGTTGTTCTTGTTTCTTCCCAAACTTGCGCTGCGACTGTAAATCCAGTTAAGTTTATTGCATTATTATTTGAATCTTTAAAAACAAGAGTGATACTATGATCTGCTCTTCTTTGAACTACAAAATTGTAAGTAGCTGGTTGGATTGCCATAATTAAACTTTTATAATATAAAACATAGCAACATTGCGTGGTCTAGATTCTGAACCATCATTAGCAATAGTAGTTGTTGTGCCAATCGCCCCGATATTTGCATTTGCTGCAATTGTACCTCCCACTCCAAAATTTCCATTTGTTATATCTATAAGACACATTCTTAGGTCTGAGGTTCCAACAGTTCTTGCTTGTACAGAAGAAGTAGTGACATGAGATATGTTGTATTGGTGAGCATGAACTGATTGTGTAGTAGACGAAGTTGATGTTGCAACATGACTATGAACTCTATTGTCTTGAGTTTGAGATGTTCCAATTGATCTACCACTATCTGCGCCCCTACCATTATCAAATCCTCTTACAAATTCACCTCTAAGATCTGGCACTTGAAAAGTAGTTGATCCATTCCCTGCTCCATAACGAGTGCCTATCACAGCAAATAAAGCAGAAAATGTTGTCCTTGAAACTGTTTGACCACTACACTCTAAATAACCGTCTGGGATGCCGTTTGCTTGATAACCTGTAGCAGTGCTTTGATTATCTGCCATACAAAATACAGCCCCAGTTGGAACCCCAGCTATAATTTGAAAGCTTAATTGACCGTTTCCGTCTGTACTTAAAAAACCACCACCAACAATAGCTGGAGGTAACGTCAAATTATAATTATTAGCAAGAACGTTTGGACATCTAATATTTACGGCTCTGTCGTTATTGGCATCTAGCATACTTAATGCTAATGCATTGGAATTGTTACCAACAACATGAATACCATCTCCATTAATTTTAAATCTTTCTAATCCACCGCAAGCAAAACCAATAGCGTCTGATGCTTGCCTAAACATTCCAGTGTCAGGGTCAGTATTAAAGGCTACTGAAGGTGCTGACGCATTTCCAGCATGATCGGAATTGCCTTCGTTAGCAAGTATTGGCCCTGTCATTGCGCCACCTTCTTTTGACAGTAGACCTAAATTATCTTCATCTAGATTTCCTACAGTAAAAAAGTCAGCAGCAGTTCCAGTTGTAGGATTAGGATTAGCCTGATCTCCTCCAGTAGATTTTCTTATTAATAATTTATTTGATGTATCATCTGCTAAAAACTCACAAGGTAAAATAGTACCAGCATCATTTCTTTGTCCAAAATTATTTGTTGCGACTGCTGCTAAAGTATTTTGAATATCAAGTCTTACAACTTGACCTGACGCATTATCTATATTTTTATTACCGACCTGTGACATCTAGAAAATCTTTTTCTCCATATTACACCCCTTTGCCATAACCGACAGCTTGAAATGTAAATTTCTTTGCGATTAAATTATTGTTAACATCATAAATTCTTATATTAAACCCTAAACCTGTAATGTCTTGACCTGCTGCATTCAAGAAATGTCCTTGAGCATTAGTTTTTATAACAAAATAATCACCGCCATCAGCATCCATAATAGTAATCCCTACAGATGGAGGGAAATTATTTACACCGCCTAAGTTTGCAGTTCCAACAAAAAATTTATTACCAAAGGTAACATCTAATCCACCAGTATTGCTTCCAGATGGTGCTGTTGTTGTTGATGTAATTGGTGTTGTTAATGTTGTGACACCAGAAACATAACTTCTTTCGGTTCTGGATTCAAAATCTGCAATAATTCCTAGTTGTTGAATTGAAATATTATGACCTACAGTCTCAGATTTTAAAGTAACTCTAAATTTAAACCCTCTACCTTTATATGTACCATTAGCAAAAGTATTAAAAGGAATAGCAGAAGTACCTGTTTCGGGAAAATCTGAATCTGTATATGAACTGCCATTAGTTGGAGCAACAGAAGTTGTAGCAACACTTATTATGGCATTTGTATCGTTAATAAGTGGACCGTCAAATTGACCATTAGGAGCATAATCATCCCAAAAAGTACCTGCTGGTATAAGTTCATCTATTGTATTAACGAAGGCGAAAGTACAATTAGAAGATGATATAGCACTACCAGTAGCTAGAAATTGAAAAGTAGTACTACTAGGAACAGCGACTATTGGAAAAACACCATTAGTTGCGCCTCCAGTTATAGCGACAAAATCAACGTAATCTCCAACACTTCTTGCGTGAGCAGTACTATTGAGAGTTGTTATTTGTATAACAGTTTGACTTTGACCCGATATAGTAGCTGTAGTTCTTACATAGGTAGCAGATATAGTCTGTCCAGCAGAAGCAAAACCAATTGCTTGTATAATTCTTCTTAAATTTAATGAATAAACACCTAAACAATCTAAAATTACAGCAAAATCATATGTTCCAGTAGGGTGAGTTGCTGGATTAGTTAGTTGTAAACCATCACCTACAATTTCAACATTTGTTTTTGTACCAGCAAAAGGTGATGAGTCAGTATCTTCTCTATCACTTAATATCTGTTGCTGATCTATTAAGTCAGGTAAATCGTAAATAACAGAATTTTCACCAAGACTAAAATTGCCTTGGTCATCACGGAATTTAAGAATATATTCCCCCTCAAGACTCGGAACCACCGCATCAGTTGAGTTACCAGCTAAAGCTTCTATTAAATCTACAGAGTTTTGAAAAGTACCAGTGCCATCTGTTTTACTACTATGACGTACATATACTCTTCCTCCATGTAAAACGTCAGGATCAATAGCTGGTTGCCATCTTAGTCTTACTAATTTATTGGTAACTGGTTCAATTGTTAAACCATCTACATTACCTGGTGGTTCAGTCTTACCAACAGCAACAAAACTTAAATCTGCTGAAGAAGAAGATAATACTAAGGCTGCATTATAAGAATAAACTTTAAATTCATAAAGACCAGCCTCTGTATTCAAAACTTCAAAATCAGTTCTAAAAACAACCTCATTAATATAATTACCATTATTAAATCTATATTGAACTAAGTATTGACTTACACCCGATACGCCTGTCCATGTAAGTAGTAATTTACTGACAGCCAAACCATTCAGAGTAACTATCATTTCTTTAGGTTTGCCTTGCTTATCAACTACTCTTAAATTTGTTGGTGCTGGTTTAGGTTGATTTAATAAAGATATATTTTTAGCTGGTAAAGCTGTACCTATATCAATATTGTCATACTTACCTTCTAAATATCTCAAGGCAGTAATGGTATAAAGCAATTCATCTTTCTCTTCAACAGTAATAACTCTAAATGTTTGTGGTTCTAAAGCTGCTGTACTAAGCATCCATACGCTATTTACATTTGGTATTGCACTTAACGCACTTGTTAAATTTATTTTGTCATCAACAACAGTACAGGTTTTTTCTTCAACAGATCCATTTGGCATTATTATAAATGCAGTTGTAGCCCCAGATAAAGAACTCAAACTTTCAATTGAATCTACAGTTATTTGTGTCGTTGTTGCAGCCTTAATTCTTCCTGACCTTCTTTCTCCAGACCTAACAGGGTCATTGACAGATATAACATTACCTGGCCTTACAAGAACTCCAGCTTCTATAGAAGTTTCAAAAGTAACAATCTCAGATTCTTGCTGTTCGCTAAATAGAATTGCCTTACCAAGTCTTATTGCTTGACCCCTAGATGTTGTACCAAAAGCTCTAATTTGTTTTGTGACTATACCAATTTTATTTATTGCTGCTTGATCCTGTATAACTTCAGTATCCATTTCTTTAGTATCCATATTGAAATAACTAATATGAATCATTGAGTGGCGTTGTTTTAAACTAGAACCTGTATAATTAAATCCTTCCTCCGATACATTTGCCAAACTAAATAAATAACTTGAATCTGTGTTTCTGTCTTGTGTAATTGTCAAACTTCCTGTTTGCCAAATTGGGAAACATCTCATTATTCCAGATAATTCATTAATGAGATCAAATGCTTCTTTAGTGGCTTGAATGTTTACATTGCAACTAAACCTTGGTTCTTTTACAGCACTAGTACTTGTAGACAAATCACTTACAAGTGCGTTTGCATATTTACTTGCAGCAACTAAACTAAATAAATCTACATTCTCATATAAATCGACATCACTAGGATTTGAATCATCAAAATTAGGTGCGAGATGAGTGCCAAAACCATACCTTTCGCTAGTTAAAACATCTAGGAGTACCATTGCAGGGCAAGTTGTCCATGTTGCAGCTTGCATTGTTCCGTTAAAGATATAACCTGCCGGGTAATGTATAAAACCAAAACTACTAACAGTTCCTAATCCTAATGCAGTTGCTTCTGCTTGGTTTTTTACTACTACTGGAGTGCCAGAATTATTTGCACCTGCACCTGGTATTCTTACTTTAATACCACGAATCTTAAAAACTCGTTTAGGTATATTTGAAAACTGTTCTGAATCTAATCTTAATAAAGAGTATGCACAATTTGGATAAGTATTTGAATCATCAACTACTTCCTCATAGTTAAGAACACGCATAGTATCATTTAATGTTCCAGCAGTATGTTCTGCTGTCGTATCAGAGGTAACTCTTTCTACAGTTAGTTGTAATGTGTGTCCAGTTGCATTAAATTGAGTTTTATCAACATTAAAACGATATTCTTTTTGATATGGATCAGCGGTCCTACCTGTGACCGTATCATCAATAACTGTTGTTTGTGTGCCATTGTTATATCCAGCTTTTATTTTCAATTGAACAGAAGAACCTTCAATGTCTCCGTTATCTTTTAATAGCTGTATTTGATCAAAAGATACAACAACCTTTATAGCATCTATGTTCTGATTTTGTTGCTTAGTGATTGTCTTATCATAGTCATTCGCAACAGTAACTACAGTATTAACTTGGACTACGCTACTACTGCTAGCAATACCAGGTATAATACCTTGTGTAGCTGTACCTGTTCTAAAATCAAATCTTACATTACTAAAATTAAAATCATTTGGTTGAGGAGCAGTATTACTTGCAGTTTCTTTTAAAACAGGTGTGTCATCTAAAAATACATCTTTTAAACTTGCATATAAATATGGAGCAGTTCCAAATGTTAATCCAGCTTTAGAAGCGGTAGAAAATCCTTCTATTTCACCCTCAGAAAATAAATCTAATATACTTGCAAATTGTCTAGAATTTAAAGTATCAGGCGCACGTTGCGGTGTTCGATTTCGACTACCACCTCCACCAGAACCTTGTATTTTCTTCGTCATACTGATACCTGATCTGTGTCGATACCTGCTGAAATAATAACAGAACCTGTCATAACTTCACCATAGACTAAAGGTATTGCAGTGCCAGCCCTGCTAGTATTTTGTAAACCCGAAAAGCGAAATGATATTCTTGGATCGTCTTCTGGCATTTCTGGTTCTTGAAGTGGAAATAATAAATTAGTTACACCACTTAACACTAAAGAAGCACCAACACCAAATGCAACTTTCGCTCCAAAAACTGTAGCTGATCCTCCCATAACTCCTGTACTGCCTAATCCTCCAAAAAAGCCACCCACACCGAAAGACATTGCTATTAAAAGTCCCCCTAATAAAATTTTCCCAAAATTACCCCTACCTGCAATTACTGGGACAAAATGTATATCGTTATTAGATAAAGGATAATCTAATTCATCTTTATCTATTGCATATTTACCAATTTTTACTTGATAATATTGTGGATTCATATGTTGTTCTATTCCTTCAAAATTATTAACTAAAAAACTAACAGCATCTCTAACACTATTTAATTGAACATCAAATTCTTTAGCTCCAACAAATTTAGCTAATTTCCCATATAGCTTAATTTTGCGGTTCATAACGATACCTCTTACCAGTACTTTTAAATAACCATTCAGAATATGGCTCCTTACAAGATAGTCTATCTGTTAAATGATGAATTACCTCCCCATCAAAGAATAAAGCAACATGATTTAGTGTTGTTCCTAATATAGACATCAATAAAACATCACCATCTTTCAACCTTTCATCGTACTTAAGTTCTCTAAAACCTGTTTCTTCCGCATAGTATTCAAATAGTGGTTTTTTATAAAATTCTTCTGGAGTAACAGGTCTGTCATAATCTTTTAAAACAATACCCCTATTTTCTTTGTACCAATCTCGAACCAAGCTCCAGCAATCAGTAATTCCCCATACCCATTGCCTACCTAACAAAGGAGGTTTATATCCTGTTGGTTTGCAATAACCCCATTTCTCAGTTGATGGATTTACAATGTGCCATTCTAATCCGCTTTGCTCGCAACCTATAAGATCTGCCTGACTTGGTGTTGGTGGATTGATTGGATGACTATGAACAACAGCAGTAACAGTTCCAAGATTATCTGCTTTTACATAATCTTCTGGATCAAGAATAAAACATTGATGATCTGTTAACGATAAATTTCTACAAGGGAAATACTTTTGTTTTCCTTTAATGTTTAATAACAATCCAACTGATTCTCTAGGAACCTCATTTTTAGCATGAGTTAATGCATCATCTTGCCAAGTCATTGTACAAAAGTTCCTATAGATGGAAATATGTCTCTTGTACAAGCACGTTTTGGCGCACGAACACCAGCAAGATCGAATACTGCTGCAAGTTCAAATTCAACAATATTTCTATTTTCAGTTGATTTGCGATCAACAAAATAAATTTCTTTTGGAAATTCTGAATTTGGATCTGGAGTACCAAATATATTTACTCCTCCTGTAAAATTAGCAGCATCAATAAATTTTGCTAATGTTCTTATTCTTGTCACTGTTGCACCAGTAAGATCGTTACCAGGATTTATAGCATTAATAGTATTAAGAATAGATGACATAAAACCTGTAGCATTACTTATAGTTATTCTAGGTCTAGGTAACTTACCTCTTTGAAAAGCAAAACCATTAGCTTGTATTGGAAATCTTTGATATGAGTTTCCTTGCCAAAATATTTCACCATTATTATTTAAACTTGTTCCATTATGAAAACGATAAATTGAATTAGATCCATGCAATGAATTTTTTAGTTGTAATGTAAAAAGTTCGATAATTGATGATGGATTTATATTTTGTAAATCACTAACAACAAGTGCTGTACTCATGGTTCAAAAACTTGGATAAATGTTGCTTTTATATCAGCTAAATTGCCATAATTCATAGTCTTTGTCCACTCATCGCATTTAAATTGTTTCGCTCCAGACAAACTTACTGATACGTTTCCAGTATTTGTAGCACCAATAGCAGCATTAACTGTAAATACATTTAAATTAGCTGTTGTAGCAACAACAAAAGTACCATCAACTGCTGATCCTGACGTGTAGTCAATAGTTACAGTATTTCCAACTACAAGGCCATGATTAGAAATAGTAATTGTTACCACTGTTGATGATTGACTATATGTTCCTGTTTTTATAAAACCCTCATTAGGAGGTGTATAAGTAAAACTTTCACCATCTACAACTCTAGAATCAAGAAAACTTTCAATTTGATCAGATTCTAATTCAGTAATATTTTTCCAAAGCAAACTATAAATTTTAGGATTTTGATTTGTTGATAATCCAAACGTAATACGCTTTTCAAATCCGTCAGCAAATTTTATTGTCCTTATATTTGGTTTGGATCTTTTAGTTAAAGAATAACTAGGCTCTGGTGTAGATGGGAATGTTGCCATTATGCCAATAATCCTCCAGGTCTTTGCTGTTCAACTATTTCCGATTGTACTGCTATTCCTATCAATTGACCAAGTCGTTTTGCTTGTTCATCATCACCTTCAACTGAACTACCTGAAGCATCTACATTTACAACTATATTATTAGTACCGCCTGACGCTTCAACCCCAAGTCTTCCTCCTTTGCCTCTCTTCAGCGGAAGTATAGCTTCGGGCCCAGATTCCCCAGCTAAGCCCATCCCTTTTGCCATTGGGAAAATTACTGGCTTGTCAATTACACCCCCTGACGCATACGGAACAACTTTATTATTAGCAAATACATTACCTTTAGCACTCTCTACGACACCACCTTTTTCAAATCCCAAGAAATTTTCCAATCCTGGAAATAAACCAAATAAAGTTTTAAAGAATAATGCTTTAATAATCATTCTTTGTAAATCAGCTAGTATTGATCTTGCTAAGTCTCCAAAATTAGCTTTACCTGACACTGCAAGTTCTGCAAATCCATCAGCAAGTCTATTAACAGCACTAACAGCAAGTTCTCCCATATTTGCACTTAAATCCATTGCAGATTCTGCAACTTTTTTCATTTCTTCTTTGAAATTAAATGTTGCGTCTTTGTTTTCTTGTAATTTTGCTTTTATTTCATCAAGTGTAAGCTTAAATTTCTCCCCTTGTATTTCTGACATTTCGTCAAATATTAATTGTGCTTCTCTATCAAGTGCTAATTGATCAAATTTTTCT
>CEOR01059766.1_pt1 | contig 12244 bp, 15 predicted proteins | sample 530661 | NCBI WGS metagenome assembly CEOR01 (sample SAMEA2620836, study PRJEB7988) | marine metagenome | biome: marine biome (ENVO:00000447); feature: deep chlorophyll maximum layer (ENVO:xxxxxxxx); material: "saline water (ENVO:00002010), including plankton (ENVO:xxxxxxxx)" | depth 65 m
GTCAGGGTGGCGCATTGCCTACAAGTACGCAAATAGCAGCAACGAAACTGTTGGCAATTGGTTTCCAGCTGATCGCATTGTCGTAGCCATTTACCGCAACGCACGGGCGTTGGTCGGCGCAGCAACTCAAGATCAACGCAATAACGCCACCTCTATCCACTACCCAGCAGCGGATCCTGTTGTTATCGGTAGCGGCGGAACCAGGCTGCTCCGTTTCGGCGTTAGCTACGGCAGTGACAACGCTGGGAATACCACTACAGGACACACCACAAGAATCAGCACAGAGAGCCTCAGCGGCTCAAGCGCGCCTAGTGCTTCGATCAAAGACTTAGAGGTAGATCCCGCCAGCAGCTATCCCGCCATCAGTACCAGTGTTGGCACCACTACCACGACTCTTGGCATCACTCTTGGGATCGGCTATGGCACGCCGCCGCTGACTGCAGAGACTGGGTCCTTCAGCACATCCCTTAGTGGTGACATCCTGCCATTCACTGTCCTCCTGGGCAGCAAGGGATATCGCGCTGAACTGGGCCAAGTCTTTGTCAACTACACAGGCATCCTCACTTGCAGTGGTGGCGCCTTTGCCCTCAGCGGCTCAGCTGCCGACCTGCCAAAAGGCTTCACCCTGCAGGTGGGCTCGGAAGATTTCAATTACTCGCTAACAGAGGGGCTCCTAAAAAGAGCTCTGCGACTTGTCTCGCAGACGGAGACATTCTCTCTTTCCGGGCTGGCGGTCGACCTGCCTAAGGGATTTTTCACGACTCCTGTGACGGGAGCCTTCACCTCGTCTGTTGCCAATGCAGGCACCACGCTCGCAGCTCGATTGGCCGCTGATCGATATGACCTCGACGCTTCTGCCAAAGAAGCACAGCTTCAACGGGCACTTATCGAGGCTTTCTCTGGCGGCTCACTCAGTTTCAGCCTGTCTCAGGTCGGCATCCGCGATATCACCGCATCACCAGCAGCTGGTGGGCCAACCAAGAAACCCGCCAGTGACTACGGCGGCAGTGATCCATCCGGTCCCAGCTTCCTGCGTCCCCGATTCGTCCAGTACAACTCAGTGTCCAAGTCTCGGGACCTTGGGAGTGTTGATAACTTCTACGGCACTTTCACAGGAGACATTGGCTCAGAGGTCGGCTCTCCAACCTTGTTTTTCAAGATGCATGTTCAAGGAGAAGCGATTCTCCGCGTCAACAAGAACACTTCCAATCGCTATACCGATAAGCAGATCTCTGTCGGTGTGCTTGACGCCAATCGCAAGCAAGTCCAGATCGACAGATTGGGCTATGCATTTAATAACGACAATGCAGCAACAAGCGCCGACGAATCACTCGCTCCACTGCCTGGAGGCACTTACTACTTCACTGTCAGCAGTAGTCAATGGCAAAAGATTCCATACAGTGTCTCGATACAGGCAATTCGGTACAAGTCAGTTAAAGGGGCAGCAACGCTATCGATGCTCCCTACGAGCCGCTTTGCTATTGCCAAGTTGCGCGGGCCTGCTCTTCTGTCAAATGCATCAGCCGGCACAATCCCTGTGCACGAAAAGATCAAGTCTCCCGCGGGACAGGCGCTGCTAACAAGTACCTCGCAAGGCACTCTTGTCACCCCAGAAGGTGTCGCAATCATGCGTAACGCCACTACAGGAAGACTCAAGCAGACACACAGATTATCTGCTGTTGCTTCATTGACAGGAGTGAATGTAGCTACGCTTAGTTCACAGCCACCTTCAGGTGGCGGTTATTAATAGTCCCTGACGACGGACTAAGAAAAACCTCCTCAGATATAGAAGTCCATGGCATTCTCGCAGTACTTTGCGACAAAAGTCCTTGACTGGGTAAAAGGATCCGCATTTCCATCAGCGCTGTCGAATGTCTACATCTCGCTGCACAGTGCTGATCCTGGTACTGCCGGTACTAATGCCGATGTAACGCAATCGATTACAAACTCGTCAAACCGCACCACCATTGCAAGTTCGGCACTGGGAACTGTCGGAACTGCCTCAGGCGGTGGCTTTGAAATTACCAATACAGGAGTTGTTCAGCTGACAAGTTCAGCCAATAACTCGAACGCTATCACTGTCACACACTTCGGCGTCTGGGATGCAGCTAGCGGTGGAAACTTTCTCGCTTCTGGTCAGCTCACCTCAAGCGTCGATGTTGAAAGCGGTGACACGGTTCAGTTCAATATCGGCGCAATGGCCGTACGAGTGGTCTGATGGCAAAAATCAAAAAGTCGCTTCTGGGCGAGCCCCATAAAACCCCTACTTTTAAAAAGACAACACAGGGTCAAGGACGTCGCAGTCGTCCGAAACCGGGCAAAAAATTGATGCGCGGACAAGGCAAGTAAAGGCTACGTTTAAAACACATAGGGAAGGGCATGCTTTCAACGCAATATCGCCTTCGACTCGAGTTTATTTGTAAGTGCATTGCTAATGGCGAAGAGGTAAAACTTGACGACATGATCTGGGCGGACAAGCTCGGCAAAGCAAATCGCAGTGCATCAGAAATGCTGCGTAAGGCACGGCGCAAAGCCAGTAACCCAGGCATGCAGCCAGGCAGCCTGGATGAGTTTATGAATCAAATGGACCTAGGCGACCCGGACCCCTCAAATCACGTTGTCGATGGATTTAATACCGTCGACGAGATTGCCGCCTGGTTCAAGCAGGACAAAACTGACGACTGGCGTCAACGGGACTGATCGTCCCTCAGGTAAGAGACCTCCATCATTGCCATCCTGAAAATCTGCCTAAGCCTCCAGAGCCTTTCTTGCTCTTCTTTCTCAGCCGCTGGATAACCAGGCCAGTGCTTGTAGTGGAATTCAACTGAACACGCAATTTGCTTGACCTCGTCCATGGTCAGCTCAAATACCAATCTCGTGTCTTCTTCACTCATTAATACGACCAGATCGCACTGGGCTTGACCCCGGCCCTGGCGTGGAACTCGCCGTTGCTCCGGGTATCGATATGGACAAAACCCTTGTGACAACCGTCACCTAGGCCGCCAGTCCACCGTTTTGCCAGCCACTTGTAGAACGTCGCGCAGGAATCCCCCACTGGGTAGATGTCCAATGCCATCCCCTTGCTGTGATACGAACCAGGTACGCCACCGACACGGGTATTAAATGGCTCAGGGCGATAGCCACTGGTAATGCCAAGCGGACCTCCCCACGCTTCCTGGATTAGGCCGTACTGACCGGAAATAAAGAAAAGCTCCTCTTCCTCCTTGCTCCCTTCAACAGGTCGTCGTCTCTTGTCGTAAGAGAGAACCTCGCCGACTGTGGCAGAAGTGCCGATCCGTGCCGAGAAGTCTCCCCAATCGACTTTCTCGTCGACGTCTGGGATCGGCAGCGGCTCGATCAGCTTCCAGTGCGGCATGTAGATCGCCCATTTCTCGCCTAACCCTGCAACCGTGATCCATGCGTGGGCATCGTCGGCCAACCCTTCGACTGAGGAAGCATCGAAACACTCACCAGTTTCAAATCCCTGCCTGCCTTCGCTTGATAAAAAGCGATTATCGATAGGGGCTTTTTTAAGAAAAGTTGGCACCACACACTCAAACTTCATCACGCCATTCTCCTCGCATTGCCACAGCTGACCTTCACGCCGCCGCCGGATCTTTAGACCTTCAAGTTCTACACCATTGGCTTTGACGTATAGATTCAACGCCTCAGGCAACTTGCTATAAGACTCTGGTTTTTCAGCACCTTCCTTGAGTACAGAGCTAATCGTCTCGAAACCTGTGTTGCCATAAAAATTTGGACCCAAGTTCCAAGCAAAACTGATCAGAACAGCTTGCCTTCTAGGGCCAAAGTCATTCCAGCCTGGGATGCTAAATAGTGGAGGCACGTATTCATGCTTCAGCATGTCCTCGAGGTAGCGCTGGCAAACAGCTTTATTGCATACATCGCCTATACGCACAGGCATACCGTTTGGATAACGCGTTATGCCTGAACATATCGTCGGCACTCCTACCTGATCTAAATACGCCTGAGTCTCTGTCCCCTCAAACCCTTCAATCAGATTGATTGCTATCGCTAGGGCTAACGGGGTTATCAGTAGGTCCATCGCCGTAAATCGCCGCAAATCGTGGACTGGCTGATACCGCGTCCTCCTTGCCTTCCCAGATGTTTAGGCCATGCCCGATAGCAGCCTCTGAGCCAAGTCCTTTGGCACGCAAAATTTCAATCTGCTCAATCACGCCATCAACGTGATCAGCAGATTTGGAATGCTTAGAGCACGCCGACAGCTCACTAAAAATGTCATCGCTGCCGGCGAGACGCACAAGCTTGTATCAGCTAGATCGTCAATCTAACGATTAGCCACCGTAAATACGTCGAGCAATCTGTTCAGCATCACCTTGCTGAGCAAGAAGCATTTTTGCTTGCCCAGAATCAGACATCTTTTGAATCATTGCAGCGGCATAATCCATCATGGCTTTTGCCTTATTTTCGGGCGTTGCCTGAACTGATGCGCCAGAACGGGCCATGTCCATCACAGCAGCAACGCGCTGACTGCTTGTCATGCCAGCGTCGATTTCTTCACGCTTGGCTTGCTGCTGTATCGCCTGCTGAACTTGATAGGCATCTGGAGAACCAGATGGCTGATCAAGCATTACAGCGTTGTAGTTATTAGGAGGAAGATTCATAAGAAAAGGCCCCAGAGCCTGGGGCCACGTATTGATCAGCCTTCGGAAACAAGAACCTTGCTGCGCAGAGCATCAGGACCGGCCTGGGACAGCATCTGCCATGCAAGTGCGGGATTGCGCTCGCTGATGGCACTGAAGTCAGCCCAGAAATCGTCGGGACGGCTACCTGCTTGAACACCTGGCTGGGGCATGTCGATCTCAGGGCGCTGATAGGCGGGAGCCTGAGGAGCCGGAGCTGCCTGAGGCTGAGTGAGGCGAACTTCGTTGGCTTCGATTTCAGCGCGCAGACGATCTTCAGCAGTCTCGGTCGGGTACGGACCCTCGGGACCAAAGAAGTCATCGACGTATGCAGCCAACATGTCGGGGTTGGTCAGCATCACGTGGTAAGCGGCATTGTCCTCAGCCGCTGCGTCGATCACCTGCTGAGCGGTTTGAAGGCCGCCATTGAGCTGCTCGAGCTGCTGCATGACTTCAGCGGTTTGCTGAGCCTGGGCCAGCAGAGCATCCTCGACTACACAGGAGTAACGGTTGAGAAGAGCCGGTGCTTCAGCGCCGAAGTGCTGAAGAACTTCAAGACTTTCGTCGCTGACGCTTGCGAGATACTCGTCGCTCGCGAGTTGCGTCTGCTCGCTGCTGTAGGTCGGCGCCTGTGTCGGGGAGTACGCCGGCGTTGCTTGGGGAATTGAGGTCTGCAGCCCCGATACGGAAGGAGCCGCTTGGTACTGCATTGGTGCCGAACCCTGCCATGCCGCGTCCTGTGAAGGCGCTGCCTGTGGGGTCGGCGTTGAGTAGGCTGCCTGCGGTTGGGAGTTCCGCGTCGCGCTCAGACTGTCGCTCAGTCTCTCGAACGCCTGCTGCCATGGGTTGGCCTGGGGTGCCGCCTGGGGTACTGCCGTCTGGTAGCTGGCCTCCGGCTGCGGCGCCGAAGGAATCTGGTACGAAGGTTGGGCGCTCTGGACCGGAGTTGATTGGTAAGCCTGCGTCGGCGCGGGCGCGCTCGATGGGATCGAGGCCTGCGGGGTCGCTGGTGCCTGTTGCGTCTGAATACTGTCCTGCATAAGTCAACTCGCGCTTGAGGAAATCAAGTGCGCGATAGATGTAAGGGGTTAAATCAAGCTTCGGATCCGCAAGCAGCGGTAAGTCGGGTGCCTGCGGATGCGGAACCTGACGCATGTTTTCGATAAGCGTCAGGAATGTGCCAAGACTCTGTTGAGTGGCTTGGGCCATACGGAATGGATAGCCACTGAGCATTGCGCTACGCTCTTCGTCCGTTTTGTCAGGGAACAAATAACGGAGAGCCTCGATCGAATTAACGCCGAGTTCTTGAAGGTTTCGAACAACAATACTTGAATTAAGTATATCCTCTGTGCCGTCCTCAAAGACGGGACCTTTCCATCTCCACTCAATCTTGCGATCGCCATCAGGTATAAGGCCTACAACACCATCAGGCAGAGCACGGGATTGAATGGCATTGCCAATCTCAACTTCCAATGTTCCTTCGTATTCCTTAGAAATTGCCTGGTGGGCGTTGACACTGTCCTCGAACGTCATTTGATCAGGAAAGTCTTCCCGAATAGGAGCAGGGGGACGCTGCAGTCCTATCGCAGCTGCAAAAGATTCTCGGAAAATCTTTTCTTCGTTAAAGATGATCAGCGATAGCATTTTGCACAGGCCATACGTCAAAAGGCCTCGGCAACGGCGCGTGGCAGAAGTGGCTGCACGGCCGTATAAGGATTTGATCTCATAGGCGGTAGCGCCAGCCGTGATGCCCAGTTCGTCAACGCCGCCAAGTGCTGTACGAATTTCCTCGCGGTACTGGCGGGCGTAAAGGTTTTGATCGCCAGAAACGGCATCAGGTGTGATGTATGCCGCGCGGTCAGTTGATTCGATGTTGGCGATGACCCGTGGCACCTTGAAGCCGCCACCTGCTGAACCCGAAATCGGTGAGCTCACGCGGGTAGACGGACGATTCGCCGAATAGAAACCCGCCTGGGAACTAATCGTCGGACGCATGCCCTCGTCGTCACCGCTGTCCACCAGGTCGTGCTTGGGACGACTGGAGATCAGCGTCGGGTTCCCAAAGAACGTGATGTTGGTGCGGATGTTCTTGACAAGGTCGTCGTGAGTGACGATTTGCTCAGCAAGCCAGTCGAACTCGCCACTTGCGTCCATACCCGTGGAACGCATGTTGTTGAAGGACTCAACTGCTGGAATGAATCCAAGACTGTTGGTCAGAGTCCGCGTCTTGTTCTGCGCAAAGGCCAGGCTCTGCGAGCTGGCATCGAAGGATGGCTTCTCAGTGGTGATGGTTTCTTTGATCTCGTCGCGCCTGACCCGGAGCTTGACGTAGCGATCAGATCCTCCCTGAAGAGTCGAGGTTGCTGCGGGTGCGTTGACACTGTCACGGACAGTGAACGAATAGATCAGCTCGATCTCCTCGAGCTCGCCCATGGCGTCGTAGTAGGCACGGTAGCTGTCCGCGCTAAACCACATGATCCGATAAGTGTCACGGATTGGGCGGAAATAAAACAGGCCCTTACCGTCAATCAGGAAGTCATCAACGACTCCCTCGAGGCGCGTATCGATTTCATTCTCTTCAATCAGTGCTGACAGGAATTGCTTCCTAAAGCCATATGTATCCTGCGACGGGTAAAACTCAAGGCCCTGGCGCAGCATGAACAGTTTCATCTGTGAAAGATGACTGTTCACGATCATCGTGTCAGTGCCTGATCCACCGTCCCGCTTTCTGGCCGCTTCGAGAATGCGGCGGAAACGGTCCTGAGTTCCCTGGGTCATAGTTCTATGTTAGTTCCACTCAATGTGTGCCTTACCCCTGCGCATAAGCCCTTGTACCACGATATTCAATGAGTCAGCACAATCATCGTGAGGTGAATGCCCGAAGTTGACGATTTCGTCAATCATGCAGCTGAAGTCTCGGTATTTATTGAATAAGATTTTTTTATGCTCAAACAACCCCATAATTCCCCTCAGTCTGGCGAGTTTGTCGCCACGGAAACCCTTAACCGGGCTAATGGAAAGGTTGTAGAGCTGCCACTCATTGAAGAGAATCCGCTTGAGATCACCTTCAAAAGATTTCTGATAGGCGACGACTTCTGGCCAGATCGTGACCGGCGATTGACTTCTGAAGTACTGGCCTTCATCGTTGACCTCTAGCAAGTTCCATTCGACTAGGAGCTCGCACAAAGCCTCGATCTTGTCGAGGTTTCCCATCGACCTCATGCGGCGGTAGTCGATGACATAGACCTTGTCGCCGACCCGACCTGCCAGGGTAAAGACTGTCCAGTCATTTCTCTCGCTCATGCCAGCAGAGAGGTCAATGCCTACCCCAATAGTGTCGTAATCGTCAGGGACCTCAGCCTTGACGAATAGCTCAGGAGATATGCCCAGCTCAGTGGAACGCACCGGCTGGTTGAGGTACTGGTAGCTAAAAGCCACCCGATCATCGGCTTGCAGCTTCAGCAGGTATTTGGCTGACCACATCTCAGGCCAGTAGCTCCTAGGCCTCCCGTCGTCGTCGTAGTGCAACGCCGACTGGGTGATGCACTTCCAGCCTTTCTTCTCCGTGAAGATCGTGGCGAACAGATCGTCGAAATGGAATCGAGTGCCCAGGGCGATGGCTCGGGCACCCTGGAACATGGTGGGAACGATCACGTTCGTCCAGTTCGTCTCCATCTCCCGGCGTATGTCCGGGTTGGCAATACTGGCTGCGCTCTTGATCGCGTCGTCTACAACGATCAGCGACGAACGCTTCGACGTAATAGTTCCTTTAAGGCCTGCGCAGGCAACTGTGAAAGCATCCTCACCCCTGATATCCACCTCCGCAAAATCCCAGTCAATCGACCAGAGTTCGTCCGACGTACGCATTTTGGATAGTCGTACGCACGGAAATATCTCCTGATATTCCTTCGAGCAGATGAGGTTCTTAATCGCCGCGCTCTTGTTGCGCGCAACGTCGACGTTGTACGAGACATAAAGGATCCTGAGAAGCTTCTTAGAGAGTGCGTGACGGCCGATAAGCCACCCCAACAGCAAACCCAGCACGGTGGACTTTGCGCTTCCCCTAGGGCTCAGCAGGCACGTATTAGGGCCTGCAATGTCCAAGAGATGTTCGTTGCTTTGCCCGGTCAGGAAAACTTTGTGCCAATCCTTCATATGACGGGCTGGCTTTTTGCCCATCAACTCGCAGAAGTAGGCAAAACTTTTTCTCGCCTTGATGACGTGAGGCGGAACCTCTACCTCGATCTGTTTCTTAACGATCGCCTTAGCTGCAGCCTTTGCAGACCGCATCTTGGCTTGGGAGATTGAGCTACCTGCCATGGCGAGAATGTACCCAGTTTCTCTTGATTGGCGCCCCCTAGAACAGAGGCAAAATTAATGCCGGGAAAATTTCGGCTGGGGTATAGGTCCATAATTCGCTGCATGGCTCGCTCACCTTGGTCCGCAGATAGGCGATCAAGTTCATACGGCTCCTGTAATCGAGACGTGTATCCATGCGGATCTCAGCCGAACGCTCCATAAAGCGCTCGCAGCTCATATGCCATCCCCACGGGGTCCCGTCAGCGTGATGGGCAAGCATTAGTGACAGAAATACAGGGATCATTTCTCGTCACAGATATCAGCCCAGATGGATTCGAATGCCAGCTCCAGAGCAGGCAGTACTTCGTCCGAGTTCTTGAAGATGGTTCGCAGGTCACGCATCACCTTGTCGGCGCCGGCCATGATCAGGCCCCTGCGGTCATGCCCCTTGGTCAGCTTGTCGACTTCGACTACATGACCACGCAATTCCTTGCTCAAATGGGCAACTCGGGTTGCCGCTGCATCCGCCTTGATGAGGTCGGCCTGGACCTGCTGCCTGAGGAAGTCGATGTCCCCCTCGAGCTTGACGATCTCGGCAAGCATGATCTCTCGCCGATTGAGCTTGGGATATGTCTGATTGATCCATTTTTCCAAGGCAGCAAAGCTGCCCTCGTATCCGAGCACGCCCGCGTAGAGCCAAATTTCGTACACCGAGTAGGTGTGCTCGGCATACGCCATGAAACCCTCGCGATGCGCATTATCCAGGGCTGTCAGAAAGTCCTGGATTTGAGGGTCAACAGTTTTGGGCATCAGCCGAAGAAACGGGCTCCCAGGGAACGGATGGCGCCTCGAGCATCAGCACGCATGTTGCGTTCTTCCGAGAAACGCTTGCCGATGTTCTTGCGCTCTTCTTGGCCAGCTGTCTGAAGTCCCAGACGCTGCTCGCGGCCTCGAGCGCCGATGTTCATCCGCTCTTGCTGACCAGCGGTCTGCAGGCTCAAGCGGTCCTGAGTACCCCTCGCGCCAATGTTCAAACGCTCTTGCTGACCAGCGGTCTGCAGGCCTAAGCGTTGCTCAACACCTCTCGCACCAATGTTCAGGCGCTCTTGTTCGCCGAGAGCGCCGATGTTCATGCGCTCTTGCGCCCCCTTTTCTTGGTAGCCAAGTCGCTGCTGGAGACCGGTCTCTGCGATACCCAAACGCTGTTGCTCGCCCTGAGCTCCGATCAGTTGCTGAGTGATTCTGCCTTCCGCGCCCATCAGTTTGAGCTGGTTGCCTGTTTTCAGATTTTCCAGACCCTGGTTCAGCTGAGCCAAGTGCGCACTCATCGCCTTGTTGTATCCAAGGTTTAGGCCGCCCATCATCATGGTGCGGCCGGCGTCGGCAAATGTGCCAGTGACAAAGCCCGTGAGCGACTCGTTGTCCTCGTACTTATTGCCCAGATCGGTCAGCAAAGACGCGCCCTGCGCGTACATGTTGCCGCCGAGTGTATTAGCAGTGCTTGCGTAAGAAGACATCGGTATCAGTTAGCCAAGATAAGACCGCCGAGAGCAAGACTCTTGATCAATTCCAGAGTCTGTTTACTCCCCTGCGTTTGGCGAGTTTTATCGCGATCTGCAAAGTACATATCCATGTATTTGTTGTAGTCGCCGCTCATGGTCTGGCGCGAATCTTTCAAATCGCCATACGCCATTCCAAGATTCTCTCTGTTGGCAGCTTGGACAGCACCAATCTGGTCGGTGAACCCACGCGTGCCGATTCGCTCTAATTCATCTGCGGCGCCAATCTTGCGTTGGTTGGAGCGAATAACGAATGGCTCATTCGCAGCCTGGGCCTCCGTGTTTTCCCTGATGCGATCTGCAGTACTCTTCGTCGGAGCCTGGAGCACAGAGTCGGCGGCTTCGCGCTCCGAAACAATCCCCAACTCCGCAAGCTGCTGATAACCCTTGGGATCAAATTTGCCGCCAGGAAACAGCAAATTCTTTAGGAGCTCATTTGCGTTTTCAAGATCCATTTACTTTGTCTTCTGTGGTTGCTGCCCCTGCTGCATCAGCAAATTGAATGCCTCAACGTAACCAGGCTGGGATTGGGGTAACTCCAGTTTAAGCGGAGCTTCGTTCTCTGTTTTTGTGATGTTCTGGTAAACAGCATCAGTCCCAGGCAGAGGAACTGTATTGATTGCTGTCCCAGCCGCGACCTGTCCATAATCAGGGTGGAAAGCACCCATTTCGTTGTATAAAGCGTTTCTCTTACGTTGCTGGTGAACAAGCTCTCTTTCCATTGCAGTCTGTGGATCTACGAGCTTGTCCAGCTGCATATCTGAAGTGGATTTGCCGTCGCCTTTCAGAAGATTTATCAGAGCGCTGCGCTTATTTTCTTTCTGCTGCATCTCTGAGATCTTCATGTTGTGATCCAGAGTCATCTTGTTACGCAGACCAGCTCCGTACTCGGCAAGCGCTTGCTTCGCGATATTCGCCTCCGTAATAAACTCCTCCAACGGAAGCTTCGTCATATATTTCGTGGCGATGTCGCTTTTGACATCGTCAAAATCAATGTTTGCCTGCAGCCGCTGTAGCGGGGCACCCGAAGTATTAGCGCTTGCTACTGCAGCATTGAAAGATGGGAGAGCAAAAGCCATCAGAGAAGATTCTGCATTGCGATCGCGATTGCATCAGCCTCGTTCTGCTGAAGATTCAATCGTGAGGTGTTAAGCGAATTAGCGAAGTTGTAGTCAGTGGCGATCTGAGCGTTCTGCTTCGCCATCTCGATTGCGCGAGCGTCACGCATCCGGTCCATCGTGTTCATCACGGGAGCCAGTGTCTGAAGGCGCTCTTTCTCCAGCTGTGTCTGATACCGGATCCGCTTGGCAGCTGCCTCGAGGTCGCGGTCTCTCTGGCTGCTGCCGGTCACTGCGTCGTACAGGCCGCCCATGACCTTGCTGCCGAGCTGCGTACCCATCGCAGTGCCCAAGCCTCCGCCGACGAATCGGCCGATACCAGCGCCAGCGATGGCGCCAACACCGCCAAGCGGTGCACCCAAGATTCCGCCCAGGACCGTGCCAAGTTGCTGGCCAGCAAGACCACCGCCAACAACGCCGACTGACTGCAGTGCGTTGCGCCCAATCGGATCATCATCAGCGAATTCATTGGCGACGCCAGCACCGAGGCCAAGAACGGTCAACGCCGGGAAGAACTTAGGGTTCGCGGCCATGACGGCCTTCAGGTTTGAACCGAGCGGGGGATTACTTGATGCTCCGGCTCCAAGCGGCCCGCGTGGAGCGC
>CEOR01021467.1_pt1 | contig 12067 bp, 14 predicted proteins | sample 530661 | NCBI WGS metagenome assembly CEOR01 (sample SAMEA2620836, study PRJEB7988) | marine metagenome | biome: marine biome (ENVO:00000447); feature: deep chlorophyll maximum layer (ENVO:xxxxxxxx); material: "saline water (ENVO:00002010), including plankton (ENVO:xxxxxxxx)" | depth 65 m
TAACACTTCAGGAATTAACACAGTATCACTTTCAAGTGCTGCTGCACCTACTTTTGCTGAAATGGTTTCTATGGAAACTGCTGTAAGAGTTGATAACGCATTACTAGGCGATTTAGCTTACATAGTGCATCCAACTAACTATGGCACATTGAAAACTACTGAAAAAGCAACCAACACAGCGCAATTCGTAGCTGTTAATGATGAAATCAATGGTTATACTGCCGTTGTATCACCTCAACTTACAGCTAACAATTATGTCTTTGGTAATTTCAATGATTTACTTATTGGAATGTTCGGAGGCCTTGATATTGTGGTGGATCCTTTTAGTAATTCAAGTTCAGGCACAGTAAGAATAGTTGCCCTACAGAGTGTCGATGTGGCAGTTCGTCATGCCGTCAGTTTCTGTGCTGCTTCATAATTGAGTGGTAATAACAACTAATAAAATGGGTGGTGTAATATCCACCCATCTTAATAAGGAGAAAAAAATGAAATACTTAATTTTGACTGATACAGTTGCTAACAAAGAAAAAGTAAAAGCTGGTGATGTTGTTGAGCTTTCTGCTGATGAAGGTAGAGTCTTGGTTGGCTATGGTAAAGCTGAAGAACACAAAGGCAAAGCTAAAAAGGAAACCAATAGAAGTGTTGGACTTGAAGAGTCTGATGCTCCAAAGCCAAAGAAAAGAACTAAAAAGTAATGGCTCTTGAATTTGATAGAGATTTTAATGGTTACCTTGATGCAGATTTTGGTCATGGAGTTACTGTGACTTTTACTCCCCAGGGTGGTTCAAGTTCTTCTATCAATATAATTCTTGAGCAAGAATATTTTGGTATTGATGTTGGAACTGTAGATGTAGAGGGTTTTCAACCTATTGCATTTTGCAAAACAACAGATGTTCCAAGTATTGCGCATGGCGATAGCATTGTCGCACCTGCATACAAAAATCTCGATGGCACAACTATAAAAGCTGCTATTACTTACAAAGTTGTAAATGTTCAAGCAGATAATACTGGTATAACTCAAGTAATGCTTGAGGAGCAATAATGGCTAATCATGTCAGGCAGCAAATTCGTGAAAGAGTTGGATCTGTATTAACAGGTCTTACCACAACAGCTTCAAGAGTCTATGAAAGTAGAGTTTATCCTTTACAAGACTCTGAACTACCTGCTTTGTTAATTTATACAAAAGAAGAAAATTCAGAACCTTTAGTTATGCATACTGACAGAGTGATGGAAAGAGTTTTAGCTATAGCAGTTGAATGTTATGCAAAAGCCAATTCCAATTTTGATGATACTATTGATACAATATGCAAAGAGGTTGAAGAAGCAATAGCTGCTGATACAACTCTCAATGGTTTGGCAAAAGATATTTTTATTGAGTCAACTGAAATTGAGTTTGTTGCAGATGGTGAAAGTCCAGTTGGTTATGCAACTTTAACATTTTTAACAACATACCATGTCAAGGAAACTAACCCAGATGTGGCAGTTTAGTGAGGTAAATTATGAAATTAGTTAGCCCAAATGGTAAAACTACAATAGATGCTCAACCTGATAGTGTTGATTATCTAAAAAGTCAGGGTTGGAAAGAGGAAGCAACCCCATCGAAAGATAAACTTAAATCTTCTTCTAAAAGTAAAAACGGAGAATAATTATGGCAACATTCTTAGGTAAGGGTGGCACTGTTCAGGTTGGAAGTAACAGTATCGCTGAGATTAGGAGTTATAGCATTGACGAGACCATTGATACAGTCGAAGATACATCTATGGGTGATAGCGCAAAATCACACCTGGTGACTTTAAAAGACTTTAGTGGATCAGTAGATGTTCTTTTCGATGACACCGATACGAATGGCCAGACAGCTTTGTCTGTAGGTTCATCTGTGACATTGAATTTTGCACCTGAAGGTGTAACAAGTGGATCAGTAAAACTTAGTGGCACTGCTCTTGTTACTGCTAAATCTGTTTCAGCAACATATGATGGACTTGTAGAGTCAACAATCAGTGTTCAAGGAACCGGTGGCTTAACAACTGGAACATTCTAATCATGTCAGCAATAGATAACGCAAAAAAGCATTTTGATAGTCTCGACACAAAAATCATAGAAGTCCCTGAATGGGGAGAGGATGCAGATAATCCGTTAAAGATTTATTGTAAACCTATTACTCTTTCAGAGACTTCTAAGTTTATGAAGCTAGCAAAAGATGATGATGTTCAGCTTTTAGCATATGTTTTAATTTATAAAGCATTAGACGAAGCTGGAGAAAAGTTATTTACTATTGCCGATAAACAAACACTATTGGAGAGAGTAGATAGAGATGTATTGATAAGAGTTTCTAGTGAAATGATGAACAATGTTTCACAGGAAGAAATTAAAAAAAAGTAAAAGAAGATGAGCAGCTATATATCAAGTATGCATTAGCTGAAAAATTAGGAAAGACTCTATATGAAATAGAACTTATGACTGTAGAGGAGTTCAAAGGATGGCTTGCTTATCTTGAAATAAAGGAAGAAAATAATGGCACTACCTAAAGGCTTTAAATATAAAATTAGCTTACTTGCTGATAATAAAGCTACGGCATCTATAAATAAATTTAAAAAAGATATTGGTGGTGTTAATAATGCAGTTTCTGGTTTGAAGCAAGCTTTGATAGCTGCTTTTAGTGTAACTGAAATTACACAAGCAGCTAATGTAATGATTGGTGTCAAAAACAGAATGGATGCGTTCACCGGCTCAGCACAAGAAACTGCAACCGCAATGAACCATATGAAAAGAATAGCTATAGAGTCAAGATCTGATTTTGACGCAGTTGCAATGTTATTCACAAGACTTTCTTTAGCTACTGAGCATTTAGGAGCAACTCAGAGAGATGTTGCTGATGCTACGCAAATGGTTGCAAATACTTTTATTATTGCTGGTTCACATACTCAAGAAGCAAATAACTCCGCAAGACAGTTAGCTCAGGGTTTAGCATCTGGAGCTTTAAGAGGTGATGAACTTAGATCAGTAATGGAAAACAATACAATTCTTACAAAAATGTTAGCAGAAGGTTTAAACATGACAGTGGGTGAACTGCGTGAATTTGGTCATGCAGGTAAACTTACAGCAGAAGTTGTAATGCCTATTCTAATTGATGGTATTGAAGAAACAAATGAGCTAATTAAAGAAATGCCCATGACTCTTGGACAAGCTGGTGTAGCTTTGCGTAACAATTTTCAGTTTATGATTGGTGATATACAAGAGTCAACAAATGGATTTTCAAGATTAGCAAATATTATTAAATTTGGTGCCGAAAATATTGATGTAATATTTATACCAGCAATATTAGCGGCAACTGCTGCTATAAAAGCTTTAGGTCTAGCAGTTATAAGAAACCCTATTGGTTTTTTGATTGCTGGATTGCAAGCTTCTGTAATGGCGGCTTATGTTTTTAGAGATGAAATAGCTTTTATTTTTAAAGATGTTACTGAAAAACGAATTCCAATCTTAATTGCTAAATTCCAAATTCTTGGTGAAAAAGTTAAGTTAGCATTTCATGAAAGACTTATAAATCCAGTTAAAAAAGCTTTTAGCACTTTTCTTAATTTTATTATTGGTAAAGTTAATGATGGTGTAATTAGAATAAATGAACTTTTAGATGATGTTCCAAAGTTTATAAAAGATAAGCTTGGTGTTGACAAAATTCCAACAATAGATTTATTGCCAGATCCAGCAGATGCTACAGGAGATTTAAAATCTAACATTGAAACTCTTGTTAGTTTTATAGAAAAAACTGCAAATACTGAAATTGAAAAAGTAAATCTTAAATCAATTACGGAGCTGCTATTCCCAACAGATGATGCAGGATTTGGTTCAAGCAAAACAGGATTTGGTGCTTTGTCCGGATTGGAGACATTTTTTAGAGATGCAGAAAAAGGTTATAAAGATTTTATTTCTAGTATTAAAACAGTTCAAGAAGAAATACAGGGTGTTTTCAAAACAACTTACAATGAACTTACGAAATTAACTACAGATTTTCTTAAAACTGGTAAAGCTAGTTTTAAAGATTTTGCAACAGCAGTTGTTAATGAATTAATAAGGATTGCAATTCAAAAGCTTATTTTAGATAGAATGTTTGCCACCTTTGGCGATTTCTTTAAATTAGGAAAAAAAGATGGTTCTGGAACATCCTCAAGCACTGGTTTTGATATAATGAACAATGAGGGTGGAGGTTATACAGGTATGGGTGTTAGAGCAGGTGGTATAGATGGTAGAGGTGGCTTCCCTGCAATACTACATCCAAACGAAACAGTTATAGATCACACAAAAGGACAGGGTATGGGAACTACTGTAAACTTTAATATATCTACAGTAGATGCAGCAGGTTTTGATGAACTGCTTGCTACAAGAAAAAATATGATTGTAAGCATGGTTAATCAAGCTTATAATTCAAGAGGAAAAATGGGGATTGCATAATGTCAGGCACTTTCCCAACAACAATCCTTCCAAGATCATTGTCACTGAAAGACAATAGGCCAACATTATTAAATCAATCAGTTTCAGGAAAAAGAGTAACAAGAAAATATGGATCTCAGTATTTTACTTTAGAAATATCTTTGCCACCACTTGAGAAAACAAATGCAATGGATGTCTTTGCTTTTTTGAAACAACAAGAAAACAGCTTTGAAAAATTTGATTATCAATATCCAATAACTAACAGGGGAGAAAATAGAACACAAACAGACATAAAAGCAGATGGTGCGCACTCTGTTGGAGACTCAACTATTGCATTAAAAAACTTTGATACTTCAACATCAAATGTTCTGAAAGCTGGTGATGTTATAAAATTTTCAGGCCATGATAAGGTTTATATGGTGACAGCAGATCTAACATCTGATAGTAGTGGAGATGCTACAGTTTCCATTTCTCCAGGTATTATAAGCACACTTGCAAATAATGAAGCAGTAACAGTAGATCAACCTAATTTTAAAGTTTACTTAGATGGTGATATTTTATATTCCACAAACTCTACAGGTTTGTTTGCTATTAGCTTTTCTTTGAGAGAGTGCATTGAGTAATGTCAAGATCACTAAGTTCATCTTTATTAACTCAGCTTGCAAATCCTACAAACACTTTTGCTTTCCTACTTGAAATAAATACATCAACAGTATTTCGATTAACTGATCATCAATTTGATGTAACTTACGACTCAAATAGTTATACATCATCTGGTGAAATAATATCAGTAAGCACAACACCAGAAACAGGAGAACTTAAGGTAGAAGAAACTACAATTGAACTATCAAATATTAACTCAACTTTAATATCTGTTTTCGATGATCAAAACTACATTGATAACACTGTAAATATTTTTCTAGCTTTCTTTGACTCAAATGAGTCTTTTATTGATGCTTTTACATATTTTTCTGGAAACATTAAGACTGTAGAAGTAAATGAAAGCAAAACAGACTCAACAATATCTGTAGTGTGTGCAAATCATTGGAGTAACTGGGATTTAAAAAAAGGCAGACATTTTACTGATAATTCACAACAACTAGCCTTCACAAGTGATGTTGGTCTTGAATATGCACATGTTACCAAAGCAGACATAAGGTGGGGTAGCTAAATGCCACTACTAAAAGCTGCTACCAAAGAAATTTTAAAAAAAGCTTTTACTTATATTTCTACAATTCTAACTGTAGTCACAGGTGTCAAAAATTACAGGACTGTAAAAAAGCTGAAAGATCAAGGCCAAGATATTTTAGCAACTAAAGTCGCTGATGGTGGCAAAATACCAATTATTTATGGTAGAAGGAGAGTAGGATCAACACTTCTATATATGGACACTGACTCTGGTAATTCAAAAGAATTATTTGTTGTGTATGGCTTATGTTTGGGTGAAGTTGATGCTATAGAACTTGACACTATAGAAATTAATGGCGTGCCGTTATCAGATACAAAAGTTTTTAGAGATGGTTTTTATACTGGATCAGATAAAATAAGTAGTGGTGCAGGATCTCTAAATACTGTTACACAAATCGGTGATATTCAAACATCAACAACAAATGGAAGATCTGGTGATGATCCAACCAAAAGATATAGAATGGTTTTCAATGCACATCATGGAGCAGATGATCAAACTGTAGATCCAATGCTTAACGCTTCACAACCTGCAAGGTTTGGTAGTAATCATAGACTAAGAGGTATTGCTTACATTGCTGCATCTTTTCAATTTGATACAAGAGGAATGTTCACCTCCACCCCTGAGCTTACAGTTGTTGTAAAAGGTAGAAAACTTTACGATCCTAGACTTGACGGATCAATAACAGGTGGCACAGGATCACACAGAATAACTGATGCTACCACTTATGAGTGGTCAAATAATGGTGCTTTATGTTTACTAGATTATATGCACCAAGAATATGGAAAAGGTTTAGCTTCTGCTTCTATAGATTTACAGTCTTTTCAAACGGCAGCAAACACTGCTGACACAGTTGTTGATGTTCCTGATTATGGTGGTTCTTATGCTTCTGCTACATTTACAGGTATTTTAGGAAATAACTTTATAGAAGTTGACGAAACTACTTGGAAAAAAGTAAAAGGTGGCGAGCTTATAAGTGTAAAAGATAGTAGTGGATCAGTAGTTATAAATCAAAAAGCAGTTATTGATACACAAAGATTTAAACCACACACTGAAAGCACACAATTCAGAATAGGTATAGGTGAAGATCCACCAGAAAAAATAACAAAAACGGCTACTTTCTCAGCATCAAATAATGATGCAACGATTACTGTAACTTGTAGTTCTCATGGTGCAAGTCAAGATGATAGAGTTCTTTTTGCTGGTGCAGTTTCATTAGGTGGCAACATAACTGCAACAGTTTTAAATAAGTTATATACAATCACATCAGTAGCAGATGCAAACACTTTTACTTTTGAAGCTACAAATCTTGATGGCACAGAAGTAAAGGCAAATAGCTCAGATACAGGCAATGGTGGCGGCAGTGTTGTTGCTAAATTTATGTATGAAGATGAAGGTGGTTCTGTCTTAACGCAGGCAAGAAGATTTCCTTGTGATGGTGTTATTGATACTAATGAAACTGTTTTAGAAAATGCAAGAGAATTACTATCAAATATTAGAGGTTTTTTAAACTATATTGATGGTAAATATAGTGTTCTTGTTGAAGATACAGGATCATCTTCTTTTAGCATAACTGAAGATCATATTATAGATGAAGGTATTAAAATTAAATATGAGGACAAAGCTAACAAACTAAACAAAGTTGTAGCTAAATTTTTCAATGCACAGAAAAAGTTTGAGCCAGATACAAAATTTGCCGTGCATAATGACAACGCATCAACATTCACTAATGATGATGGTGGTGAGGAACTTGAGCAAGTTATTGAGTTACCTTTTATTACAAATCCATACAATGCTTTTAATATGGCAAAAGCTATCATTGGAAGAAGTAGAAATCAAAAAACAATATCTTTTATTGGAACACCAAGACTTCTAAATCTTACGGCAGGAGATGTTGTAGATATAACCTATTCACCATACAACTTATCTGGGAATGTATATAGAGTTGAAGCCGTTGATCTTTTGGATAATGGATTAGTAAATATACAGATGCTTGAATACATAGATATATATACATGGGATGCAGTGCCACCAACAGAAAATGTAGGAGCCTTGCCAGACTTGCCTACAGGACAAGAAGCAAGCAAACCAACAAATCTAACATTTACAGACTCAACAAATGTAGCAAATAATATTAAAAGACCTTTCTTGTCTTGGACTGCTGCAACAGATTATCCTGCCAAAAAGTTTCATGTAAATATTGTAGACTCAGCAGGCAATGAATTACTTGATAGAAATACTAGAAGAGAGTTTATGAATTTAGGCTTTCTGCCAAAAGGCACAAATTATGTTGCTAGTGTTTCAAGCATAAATGCAAGGAGAGCAGAGTCAGATGCAGCTACACTTACTTTTACAATTGCAGACGAGCCTGTTCAATCTGCTGATATTGCAGCTGCTGCTTTTTCTAGCAATACAATAACAGGAGTTAATAACACAGATGGTAGGATAGCTATATCTGGATTGACTGGAGGTGTTGGATTAGCAACAATAAATCTAGCAAATGACTTAGACTCTTTAGGTCAAGTATCAGTTACTGAGTTAAAAAACTCTACAGTATCAAGCAACACAAACATAAAAATAAATCCAGCTGCTAATACCATCTTTGAAGTTAATGGCTCTGAGAAAGCTAGGTTCGATAACAATGGAAGATTAGGTATTGGTCAATCTTCACCAGCAACTTTACTTCATTTAGAAGATGCTACTGATCCTACAATCACAATGAAAGATACAACAAACAACTGCACATTTGAGGTATTAGCATCTAATTCATCTGCAATAATTGGAACATCAAGCGATCATAGAATTTTATTTAAAGTAAATGATACGGAGAGAATGAGATTGACTGCTCAACATCTTTTACTTGGAACAACATCAACAACTATTGACTCTTCTAACTTTGGTATTTTACTAAACAGAAGTAATGGCAGGATCAAAAATGCAATTGATGTTGGTGGCAGTGGTAATGTAACTCAAATGTTTGGTAACGCTGGTGAGTTTAGAGTCAAAGGCGATGGCGATGTGCAAAACACAAATAACTCTTACGGAGGTATTTCAGATCAAAACCTTAAAGAAAACATAGTAGATGCTACAAATAAACTTGATGACATAAATCAAGTGCAAATAAGAAACTTTAACTTTATTGGAAGCGATCACAAACAAATTGGTGTTATTGCTCAAGAGTTAGAAAGTGTTTTTCCAAGCCTTGTTAAAACAGATGATGAAGGCCTAAAGTCGGTAAAATACTCAGTCTTAGTGCCAATTCTAGTAAAAGCCTTGCAAGAAGCAGACGATAAGATAGATGCTCTTACTGCAAGAGTAGAAGCTCTAGAGGGTAACTAATGGAGTCAGCAGTATCAATCATTACAGAGTTAGGTTTTCCTATTGCAGCAGCTTTAGGTCTTGGTTTGTTTGTTTGGAAGTTAATAAACAGGATTATTGATGGTATGGAAACAAAACTTGATACTGTTGATGATAAGGTAAATTCATCTATCGCAGCAATGGAAGATAGACTTGGAACAAAACTTGACTCACAACACAAAATATTAGTATCTTTGATTGATAGGGTGCGTAGCTTAGACAATGAAATAATTAGACAAGATACGCTTATTAAAACTATTTTAGGAGTGCCACAGCTTATTGATAGTAACAAAATAGCAAAGGCAGATAGAGATGATCAAAGAAAAGACTAAACTACCATTACACTACAAAATTATAATCATATGGGCATTGATTTTGTTAGTTGGAATAACCGCAACAAATTTAAAAGCAGATCAAATTACATTCAAGTTTAAATCACCATCTTTTTCTGGTGTTGGCACAAGTTCACATTATCTTACTATTGAAAACCAAGAACATATGAGAAAAATGACTATCAAAGAAGAAATTAAAGCTTTACAAGATCAGCTGAAAAGAGATGCAGAAAATACAACATTAGCTAGATTTATTCGTAACTTAGAGAGCCGTATCTATGCACAAATATCAAGGCAAATAGTAGAAGCTATGTTTGGTGAAGAGCAAAGCACAAAAGGATCTTTTGAACTTGAAGGCAATATAATATCTTACGAAATTATTGACGGCATGATTATACTAACAATATTCAATACAAATGATGGCACGACAACTACTATTGAGCTTCCTCTTGGTGATTTCTCTTTCTAGTTGTGCTGTCTTTGATGTTGTCAAAGATACCCAACCTGAAAGATACTCAAGCAAAGGACTCAATAATTATTCAATATTTGATTTACAGTCCAAAGAACTTCTAAATGTCCAGGCACCTATTATAAAACCAGTAGTAGCTGTATATCCTTCATCATTTATAGATCAAACAGGGCAAAGAAAAAGTAACAGTGAGTTTGCTATGTTTTCATCTGCTATTACTCAAGCACCAAACACTATACTAATTAGATCACTAAAACATGCAGCTAATGGTAATTTTTTTAGAGTTGTTGAAAGAGTTGGACTTGAGAACTTAACAAAAGAAAGACAGTTAATCAGATCAACAAGAGAACAACTTGATGATGAAAAAATACTTTCACCTTTGCTTTTTGCAGGTGTTTTGCTTGAGGGTGCTGTTGTAAGTTTAGATAGCAATTTGTCTACAGGTGGAGTTGGTGCAAGATATTTAGGAATTGGTTCTAGCATGCAGTATAGAGAGGACTCTGTTACTGTAAGTCTGCGAATGGTATCAGTAGCGACAGGTGAGATACTTATAGAAGTAATGTCACAAAAAACTATATATAGTTATGGCCAGTCTCAAGATGTATTTAGGTTTTATGAAATGGCAACTGAATTAGTAGAACTTGAAATAGGATCTGCGTCAAATGAAAGCACTACCATAGCTCTAATGAAAGCTATTGAAGGCGCAGTTTTACAACTCATTAAAATAGGATATGATAGAGGTTATTGGAAATATGAATAAATTATTAAATATACTTTTCTTTTTATCTTTATCTGTGTTAGCAGATAATGAAATATATGTAGATCAATCTGGTAATGCTGCAAGTATTGATCTTGAACAGTTGGGTTCTTCAAACCTTATAGGTGGCACAGATGCAACTTCTGGCAATCTTACTGCTTTAGATTTAGATGGATCATCTATGACACTTGATATAAACCAAATAGGCACAAGTAATATTTTCAGATCAGATGCAATTGATGGTGATAATTTTACAGGTTATTTTGAGTTTGATGGAGATAGCAATATCATGGATATTTTGATGAATAGCACAGGACTCATATCTGCTGATTTTGTAAATCTAAATATAGATGTTACAGGTGGCAGTAATGAATTTGATTTAGCTATTGCAGAGGATGATGATGCTTCATATCTTGATCTTGACTGGATTATTCTAGGCGATAGTAATGAACTTACTTTTGCGATTGACTATGCAAATGCTACATCTTATGTTGACATCAATGGCAGTTTCAATGAGCTAGACTTTACTGGAAGTGGTTATGGTGGAACTTCATCTGCTGACTCTGGCTATTTTTACTTAGACTTAGACGGAAGTTCAAATGATATTGACATCACACAATCATCAACGCTTGCAAGAGATTATCTTAAGATTATTACTAATACTTCTAATTCTAACATCTGTATTGTGCAAAACGATCAAGGCACAAGCACAGGATGTTAGTATTGGAGATGTATCAGAGCTAAGAGGTAATGCACAGATAGTAAGGGATCAACCCTTAGATGCTTTTGTAAATTTTGCTATCCAAAGCAATGATGAAGCCATTACAACAAATGGCAGAATGGCAATAAAGTTTCTTGATGACTCTGTAGTAAAACTTACAGAGCATAGTCAGCTTTTGATAAATCAATATGTATATCATCCCAACCCTGCAAAGTCCAAGATGGCTCTTACCTTTGCTCTTGGCACAACTAGGTTTATTTCTGGCAATATAGATAAACTTAGTAAACAAAACATAACTCTAAAAACACCGACGGCTATTATAGCAATTCGAGGAACAATGTTTACTGCTACAGTAAATGAGCTTGGTGAAAGTTTAATCATACTTTTACCAGACAAATATGGAATATCTAGTGGTGAAATAGAAGTTATTACGGCAATGGGAAGTGTCATACTCAATAAACCTTTTGAAGCTACAACTGTTTCTGTATTTGAAAACTTACCAAGCAAGCCAGTAATTTTAGATTTATCGCTTGATCTTATTGACAATATGCTCATTGTTTCACCACCAGAAGAGAAGGTGGTAGAGCAAGAAGAGGTAATAGTAAAATCTGATAGTATTCTGGATTTCAATGATCTTGATATTGACTATCTTGATGAAGACTTGCTAGATAATGAAGCTGATCTGGAGTTTACAGAACTAGATATAAATTATCTAGATGTCAACTTTTTAGAAGACCTATTAGATATATTAGATGAGCTAGATATACAAGAAGAACAAGACCAACTACAAGCAGATGTAACATCTGTTGCTATTTCA
>CEOR01051351.1_pt1 | contig 12002 bp, 17 predicted proteins | sample 530661 | NCBI WGS metagenome assembly CEOR01 (sample SAMEA2620836, study PRJEB7988) | marine metagenome | biome: marine biome (ENVO:00000447); feature: deep chlorophyll maximum layer (ENVO:xxxxxxxx); material: "saline water (ENVO:00002010), including plankton (ENVO:xxxxxxxx)" | depth 65 m
GACAGGTAAAGCCTGTAAAAGAAATGCAGGCAGGACACTTTATGAGCCGACGACATACTAGCACGCGCTGGGAAATGAATAACGTAAGACCACAGGACGCGCGCTGTAATATGTTTGCGCAAGGCGAACAGTATTTATTTGGACAAAAGCTAAAATCAGAAATAGGCGAACAAGCAGTAGAAGACATAATAGCGTTAAGTCGTAAAAGCGTAAAGTATAGTAAAGCAGATCTAGAATACTTAATAGAAGTATATAAAGAAAAGCTAAAAGAAATAACCTGTTAGTAACTTTGTTAATAAGCTGAATACTAATTACTTGTATTTGTCTATTTAATTTGTATAATGCGCTATGCTTACCGACAAGCTAGCAAAAGAACTAAAAGAAGTAGCAAGTAACTTTATACCTGCTAACGATTTAGACGACCTTACCCAAGAAGTTTTCCTATACTTACTAGAATTACCTGCAGACAAACTAGAACAGCTAGTAGCAGATAACCAAATAAAATACTACTTCATAAGGTTATGTAAAAATAACTACTTTAGTAAGACTTCTAAATACCACTATAAATATAGAAAGCCTGTAGAAAAGATTACTTTTACAGACAGCAAGCTACACGCTGAATATATACAATACCTAAAACAGGACGCAGTAGGCTTATATTTTAATACAGATATAGAAGACAGCGATCTAATACACAATATACTAGCAGAGCTATACTGGTACGAACGCGAACTATTTAAACTATATGTGTTAGGTAAAGTAAAAGATAGGGGCTATACATATAGCACCCTTAGCCACAAAACAGGTATAAGTCGTATGTCTATATACACTACGATAAAAGGCGTAAAGCGTTACGTACGCAAGCGCTTAAAAGAAATAAGAAATGATATATAAAGAACTAGCACAGCTTATAGACTACGATATACCCTGTATAGAATTTTACAACGAAGAAGGCGAACTAGAATACTTAGCTACATTAGATAACTTTGAACTAGAAGACATAGATATAATACTGCACGATAAATACGAGCCTTTTGGAATAATAAAACTTAAAAGAAATGCGAAAACCAAACTTAATGGTAAAAGCCTACAACCTCCTGAAAGCAAGCTATAAGCACGCTAAAAACGATTTTGAAAAGGCAGATCAAGTTTTATATAATGATAGAATACATAGCTGTAGCCGTTGCGACTTTTATAGCGACGACGATAATAGCTGTAACGTATGCGGCTGCCCTATTGCTACTAAGGCTAGCTGGAAAAGTGAACAATGCCCTAAGAACAAATGGTAGAATTTTTAAAACACATATTCGGCTTTTGCGGCGAACCACACTTAAACGTATTTCATATATTACTAGGCACGCCTGCTATATCTTATATAATATACAAAGTAAAAAAGTTAGTATGCAAATCACACAAGAACAATACATAAGAATACTAGAAGTATGGGAAAAGTGCAAAAGCGGCAAATGCGAAACGCACAAAGACAAAGCAGAACTAATAACAATATATAACGAAATACACAATACCAAATATAAAACTACTACAAACTGCGGTAGCTGTTTACGTTCGGTATTTGTAGGCATTAAACACATAGTAGAAAAATGGCAGTACCCAAATATTACATAGGTAAAACACATAAGTACGAAGCAAGTAAAGTAGTAGAAGACTTTCAAGGCGACAGCTATAATTTAGGAACGGCTATAACATACTTACTACGCGCAGGTAAAAAGCCAAACAACCCTAAAGAACAGGATATACGCAAGGCTATAGATCATTTGCATTTTGAACTTAACAGAATAGCTGCAGATAAAGAAACAGAAACAAATTTAGTTTATGAAAATACAAATGTTACGTATTGAAACAATACGAGAAAATAAAGATAACCCACGTATAGTTAACAAAGCTAAATACGAAAAGCTAAAGAGGTCTATACAGGAGTTTCCAGAAATGCTTGAACTACGCCCTTTAATAGTTAACGAACATAACGTTATACTAGGCGGTAATATGCGCTATAAGGCTTTAGTAGAATTAGGCTATAAAGGAGTACCTGTAGTACGTGCAGAATACTTAACAGAACGACAAGCGCAGGAATTTATAGTAAAAGATAACCTAAGCTACGGCGACTGGGATTTTGATATACTAGCTAACGAATGGGATAGCGTAGAACTTGAAGACTGGGGCTTAGACGTATGGCAAAATGAAGACGACCTAATAGCGCACGAAGAAGAAGAAACAAAAGAAAAAGAAGTAAAAGAAGTATGCCCTTTATGTGGCAAATAATTACAAAATGCAACACCTATGCAGGATAGAACAGAAAAAGGTAAACTAGCTATGTTAGAAGCATTAGAGCAAACGCTGGGCGTAGTTACTACTGCGGCAAAAATGGTAGGTATAGACAGGGTAACACATTACAGGTGGTTAGAAGAAGACGAAGACTATAAGACTGCAGTAAAGAGTATAGACGACGTAGCTATAGACTTTGCAGAAAGCCAGCTACATAAACAGATTAAAAAAGGTAGCACTTCGGCTACTGTATTTTACCTAAAGACAAAAGGTAAAAAGCGCGGTTATGTAGAACGCCAGGAGCACGAATTAAGCGGCGGTGCTAGACCTATTAATATACAAATTGATATTGACGAGGACTAGGTTAACAAAGAAGCAAGGACAAGCGCTAAAGTACTTACACGATAAGACTACTACAGAAGTACTATTCGGCGGTTCTGCAGGTGGCGGTAAGTCTTACTTAGGTAGCGTATGGCTTATATACCTTTGCACTAGCTACGACGGTATACGCTGTTTAATGGGTAGGAGTAAGCTAGACAACCTAAAGAAAACAACGCTTAACACTTTCTTCGACGTATGCAAAGAATTCGAACTAATAGCAGGCGTAGACTACACCTATAACGCACAAAGCAATATAATAAAGTTTAACAACGGTAGCGAAATAATACTTAAAGACCTTTTCCAGTACCCTAGCGATCGTAACTTTGATAGCTTGGGTAGTTTAGAAATTACTGCAGCTTTTATAGACGAAGCTAACCAAGTAACAGAAAAGGCAAAGCAAATAGTAAGCAGTAGGATACGTTACAAGCTAGACAAATATAACTTAACACCTAAATTACTACTAACCTGTAACCCTGCTAAAAATTGGGTGTATAGTAACTTCTACAAGCCACAAAGGGAAAACAGGCTACCAGAATACAGAAAGTTTATACAAGCGTTAGTAGACGATAATAAGCACATATCTAAACACTATAAAGAGCAACTGCTAAAGCTAGACGAAATAAGTAAGCAAAGGCTTTTATATGGTAACTGGGAGTACGACGACAGCGAAGACAAGCTAATAAACTACAACGCTATACTATCTGCCTTTGAACTAGACAATACACCTACAGGCGATAAGTATATAAGCGCAGATATAGCGCGCTATGGTAAAGACAAAACCTGTATAATACTTTGGAATGGTTTACGCGCTGAACAATTTGTAGTAATAGACAAAAATAGCGTAACAGAAGCCGCAGAAGCTATACGAAAACTACAGCAAGCTAACGCAGTACCACTACAAAACATAATAGTAGACGACGACGGCGTAGGTGGTGGCGTTACTGATATATTGCGCTGTAAGGCGTTTAGGAACAATTCTAAGGCACTTAAAGGTGAAAACTATATAAACTTAAAGACGCAGTGCTATTATGCGCTTAGCGACGCTGTAAATAAGTCGCAGGTATATATAAGCACTAATAACATAGCATACAAGAATTTTATAGTACAAGAATTAGAACAGGTAAGACGTAAGAATTTTGACAAGGATACAAAGCTACAGCTAATAAGTAAAGACGAAGTAAAAGCAGCTATAGGCAGGTCGCCAGACTTTAGCGACGCTTTAGCTATGCGTATGTACTACGAATTAAGACCGCAGGGTAAGTACTATGTGCAATAAAAAAAAGGGTAGCTTTTATACTACCCTCTTAAAAACAATGAATAGCCTAAAGGAAAGGCTAGCTAAAATATGGAGCGGCAATATACTCAAAATTGAATTTTTATATTTTATATTATGGAATTAGTTATTAACAACGAAACGTACTATATACCTAACAAATGGAACGAAGTAAGTTTAGGCTGTTATATGCGCTTTATGGAAGCGTATAACGAAGAAGATACAGACTTACAAAAGGAAATAGTACTACTTTCTAGTTTTACAGGCGCACCTATAGAAAAGCTAGGTAACATAAAGAAGAAAATGTTAGACCAAGCAGTAGAACAGTTAGCTAAACTAATGGACACAAAGGTAACAGAAGACGTTAACCTAATTATAGAAATAGACGACGTAGAATACGGCTTACATCCAGATTTACATAACTTAAAACTAAAAGAGTTTGTAGATCTAGACAATAAGCTAGCCGAAGGCTGGGAAAATATGCATGCAGTAATGAGTATATTATACAGACCTGTAGTAAGTCGTAAAAAGGATAAATACAAAATAGAGGAATACGACTATACAACTGCTAAAAAGCGTGCAGAACTATTTAAGGAAAACCTAAGCGTAGAAACGGTTAACGCGGCTGCGGCTTTTTTTTTAGCTATAGGAATAGACTACACGAAAATTACGCAGGTATATTCAAAGCTGAACAGGAGAACGAGGAGAAAACTTACAAAACAGAAGAAGAATTATTTAACGAAAGGTACGGCTGGTACGCTATAATATACAACCTAGCAAACGGCGATCTATTAAAGTTTGACGAAGTGCTAGAAAAAACAGTAGACGAATGCTTTAATTTTATCATGTACCAAACAGACTTAGCACATATAGAAAATAGTAGAAAATGATATTAGATAATAACCAGATAAGCAGTTTAGGTATAAAGTATATATACAATAGACTAAGGCAAACTGCAGATACTATAAGTAGTCAAGGCGCACAGCATATACGCAAGGTAACAGTAGGCGATATTTTCGAAGTAGAAGCAAAAGCTAAAGACTACCCACTACTACACATAGCTACAGAAAGCGCAGCGATAGATACAGGAAGGGTAGTATATAGTTTCCAGCTTATACTAATGGACTTAGTAAGCAAAGACGAAAGCAACGAAGAAGACGTGTTAAACGACACTTTAGAAACGTTAAAGCACTTTCTAGCATATTTAAGAATGGGTGTTACAACCTACGGACAAACGCCAGAACCAGAAGACGCGGCTAACATGATAAGGCTACAAGAAAGCATAAGCTGTGAACCTTTTACAGAACGTTTTGACAACGAAGTAGCAGGCTGGACGGCTAACATACAAATAGAAGTTATGTACGACTTCGACTACTGCAACGCTTAACCTATGATTTTTAGCGACTTATACAAAAATCGTAACAGCGAAGTAGCACAAACAAGAAGTAATATATATATACTTATTAGTATTATAGTATATATAAATAGTAATATAGTAATATAATAATATAAGGATAAATGGCAACGACAGTAACAACGGCTACTTTAACTGTAGCAGTACAAGAAACACTAACACTTAACGGAACGGTATACGATCAAACGGTAAGTAAGTCTATTAGCGGCATAGGTAACGTATCTAAGCGTATACACACTATACCTGCTTCGACTACAGTAACCTTAGCTACATTTGCTAGCGCTGGTACAGGTTCTAACTTTGACGTAGAAGACTTAAAGTATATGCGTATAACAAACTTAGACGACACAGAAAACTTAATTTTAACTAAGGCTTTTAACGCAACGTCTGCAGGTACAGAATTAAAAGCTGGCTGTAGTGTTACATACTTTACGCCTAACGGACTAGGCGCTACAAGTAAAGCAGGAATAACTACACAGGACGATATAGAAACTTTGTTCGTACATAATGCACATGGCGGTAACGCTGTAGACTTAGAAATTATTATAGCTACTGCATAGTGCAAGTAAAAAACACGCATAAAGTCTTTAACCTATTCGGTAAGAAAGTAGTAGATACTGCTAAAAGTATACTAAAAGCAAAAGGTAAAAATGCTAGCGGTAAATTAGCAGATAGTTTAAGTTACGACTTACACGTATATCCTAGCGGCGCTTTAGAACTTAGTTTTAAAGGTGCAGGCTACGCTAAATTTGTAGACAAAGGTGTAAAGGGTAGTAAGACTAGCGCAAAAGCACCTACCAGCCCTTACAAGTTTACAGGAAACAAAAAAACAGTAAACATAGGCGCTATAGATAAATGGGTAGTAAGAAAAGGGCTTAAAGCAGCACGTAATGAAAAAGGTAAATTTATTAAACGTAAAAGCCTAGTAGGCGCAATAGCTAGAAGTATATATTTATACGGAATAGAGCCTACTAACTTCTTTACAGGCGCAGTAGACAAAAACATAAAAACTTTACCGCCACAAATAGCTAGAGCCTACGCTAACGACGCGGCTAAATTCATAAGAACAGTAACAAAAGATATATAACAATGGCAGTAGAAGTAGTACAAGCGCCTAACGAAATGGTAATACCTGCATATAGCGATATAGTGTTTACAGTAAAAGACACAGGTACAGGTACGCTTGCGGAAATGCTAGCAGCAAGGTTTAAGTTTGTATGCGACGTATACGTAAATTCAGAAAAGGTAGCGCGTTTAAAGGTATCGCCTAACAAAAACAAAATAGGCGTATTTGATATATCTAAAGTAGTACAGGACTACGTACAAGAAACTAGAAAGGCAGGTAAACAGTCGCTATTTGAACAGACAGTACAAACGCACGTTATACACAATACAGACAAGTATAGCCGAAACGATAATACGATAGTAAAAGTAGAAGTGCTATTTGGACAAGAATTTTTATTTTTAGAAAACTTAACACAGTTTAACGGCTTTAATAACGCAGGAGCTCCAGCTTTAACAGTTAAAAATACTAACGTATCGCAACAAGGTGCGCGTTATTTCTATAAGATATTTAACGGCTGTACGCAGTTTACCGACGGCTTCGAAGCATTCGACGTTAGTACATATATAAACAATAACGCTAACGATCTATTATTAACTAAATTTCCAGACTATGCAAGTAGCGGACTATCGCAAAATGTTAGACTAACAGACTACCATACTATGGCGCGTTTTGATAGCCAAAGTAACGACCAGTTTACAGCTTTAGACGGCACTACAGAAAATAGTACAGGTAGGTATATACAAATAAAGCAATACAACAGCGCCGATAGTTTGTTAGCTACTAATAGCTACGTAGTTAGTTCTGGTAACGGTGCGGCTTTAGAAGAAGGAGAATTTAGTATAGTAGGACGTACACCTATGAACCTTTTATACTTTGGCGCAGGTGCTAAAAATATAGATAATTCAAACATAGCACTAAACGCTAGTACAGCATACTACGAAATAACAGTTGTAAATGCTAGCGGTACTGCAAAGTCTAAAACTTACAGGTTTACTATACAAGACGAAGACTGCAAAGGCTTCGAAACTGTAAGGCTATGCTGGCTTAATACTTTCGGTACTTGGGACTACTACAACTTTACAAAACGTAGCACTAGAGTTACTAATGTTAAGCGTAATCAATTTAGAAAAAACGTAGGTAACTGGCAGGACGCTAGCGAAACTGTTAACTGGACTTACAATACTTTTGAAGGTGGTAAAGGCGTTTATTCAGTAGACGCTAGTAAGACTATAGAAGCTAACACAGACTATATAACAGAAACAGAAGCAACCTTTTTAGAAGAACTATTTACTAGCCCTAGCGTAATGTTTTACGCAGGTAGTAATAACTGGGTAACAGCAAATGTAACAGAAAGTAGCTATACAAAGCAGACTAAAGTAAACGACAAGCTAATACAGTACGTACTAAACATAGAGTTAGGACACAAAACAGTAGTACAGAACAGATGATAAGATTAGTAGCATATAGCCAAGACGATACTACAGCCGTAGACTTAGATTTATTCGAAGACGAAAAGATAGCGTTAACGTTAAACGTAGACGACATACGTACAGTAAGCGATAAGATAGGTAGCTATAGTAAAGACTTTGACTTACCAGCGACTAAAAAAAACAATAAGTTTTTTAAGTCTATACATAATATAGAGGTAACAAGTGAATATAACGCTTATAGAAGTACAAGAGCTGAACTATACGAAGACAGCGCTTTAATTTATAGTGGACGTTTATTTTTAGACGAATTAATACAGAAGGAAGGCGAAAAATACTATACAGCTACGCTTATATCAAATAGCCCTAGCCTGTTTAGCGAATTAGAAGGTAAAACTTTTAAAGATTTAGACCTATCAGACTTAGCTCACAGCTATAACGAAGCAAATATACAAGCGTCTGCAACTAGTACAGGTGTAACACTAAATAGCGGCGGTACTTCTACAGATGTATACTACCCTTTAGTAGACAATGGTATATATTTAAGTTATGCTGACTTTTTTAATATAAAGTCAACACAAAACTATACGCCGTTTGTAAGGCTTAAACATATAATCGATAAAATATTTGAGGAAGCTAATTTTGAATATATAAGCGACTTTTTTAATACAGACTATTTCAAGTCTATATATATGGATAGCTCTGTAGGCGGTTTTGTAGGCGACGACGGGCAAACTTTTGGAGATGTTAAACAACAGCTTTCTGTTGTTTCACAAAATCTTACTGAAAGTTTCGAACCGTTAATACTAGGCGATACAATAGAAGACGACGATGACTTATATAATGCTTCAACAGGAGTATATACTGCGCCTGCGGATAATTGTGTAATACTATTAACTGGCTTTATACCTATACAATTTACTTACATAGGTGAAGAATACCAAATGGCGCTAGAAAAAACTATAAGCGGCGTTACTACTACAGAATTGATATCTATTGTAGATGCCTACGAGATAGGCTGGCAAGTAGATAACGCACAGGGCGATCTAATTACAAACAGTACAGCGTTTTACCTAAACGACCAATTTACCCTACCAAGTGCAGGCGATACTTTTAGGTTACTAGTAAAGCAAGTAGGAGTATTTCCAATTTCTACTCCTGCTTTTGCCTCTATAGTAAACGAAGCGCCTTACTATATACCTAACCCTTTAGACTTAACTTTATTTACAACGGACGGCACTTTAGATATAGATTTTAATATAAATACTTCTGTAGCGCTAGATATTACTACAGGTATGCAAACGTATAGAGGGGAAATAGATCTTACAACGTTTTTGCGCGACATTATCAAAATGTTTAACCTAACACTAGAAGACACAGAACACGCTAAACAAATACGTATAGAGCCTTTTCAAGATTTTATAGCTACAGGTAAGCGTTTAGACTGGACTAATAAAACAGACAGAAGTACCTATAAACGTATATTTGTAGAAACACCTAATAAAATAGTATTTAGCTTTAATAACGATAGCGAAGACACGCTTCTAAGCATATATAAAGAAGAAACAGGAACAGACTATGGTAGTATTACAATATACCCAACTAGCGACTTAGCGCAAACAGACGAACAAATAGTTAAAGAAGTAAAACTAGAAACTATAAGCGCTTCTGCTTTTGCTACACATAATAACAACGCTATTTTAAGCATATATAAACAAGACGAAACAGCAAACAATGACGGCTATTTTGAGAAACACCCTTTCGAAAACAGTATAAGATTAATATTTAAAAATAGCACGCAGTACTACGGCATTAGTACAGACTTAGACGGTATAATAAGTTTCCAAAGTAACTACGTAACAGGCACGCACTACGACGCTAACTTACCAGCTATAAACACAGATACAAATAGCTTAAACTTTGGCTATATATCGCAAATGTTTAGTACGGTTGAATATACAACACCTACTAACAACCTATATAACAGATTTTGGAATACATATATAAGCGAACGCTACAGCGACAAATTACGCGTCGTTAGTGTATTTGTAAACTTAACACCCTCAGATATACATAACTTTACATTTGCAGATACAGTACTTATAGACAATTTAGAATACAGAGTAAATAAAATAGAGTATAGCGCAGGTGCTAGGAGTATGAGTAAAGTAGAACTATACGTAATATAACTATGGCTAGATCAATTAAAAGTATAAATTCAAAAACTGGCGAAATAACAGTAGACGACGGTAAAGCTGTAAACGGCGTAGTACCTACTGCTACAGAATGCGCTTTTTATGGCGGTATATTAACTAGAAATAAATGTAAAATACCTACAAAACAACAAGTAAAAAGAACAGATGTAACTAACAATAATTATGCTAAAGGATTTAATAATAAAATTATAGGAAGCGGTAACGTTAGTATAGTAGGTAACAATAACCGAAGCACAAATAGCGGACAATACATACAAGGAAACTTTGCAGATGCTATAAGATATAAAGAAAATATCTTTGCTTGCACAGATACTTTAGGTAGGGCGCAAGTATCTACGCTTATTTTTCAAGGCAGAACTACAAACAATAGCGCTACAGAAATATTTATAGGTGGCGAAAGCGGTAAAAGATTAATTATAGACGAAGACAAAGAATGCGCGTTACTTTTAGAAGTCGACACAATAGGAAAAGGAGTTAGTAGTGGAGATACACCAAAATCAAGTGGGCGAAAAGACATTGCTACTTTTTTTGTAAATGGAGGTTCTTTGTCACAAAACGGAAGCACTACAAATATATATGCAGAAGACGGACAAGCAATAACACTTACAGCTACTAGTGCAGCACCAGACTATATAAAAGTAGAGGTAACAGGATTAGCTAGCGCTACTATTGATTGGGTGTGTATAGTAAGAATAACAGAACTTAAAACAGACGCTATATAATGAAACGTAAGCAGCATATAAAATTTAAGCTACAGGCGGATATGATACAGACAGGCTTTCAAGCCTTTAAAGAAGTACTACCTGCTATAACAAAATACAAGCTAAAAACAAAAACTAACGAATTTATACTAGGTAAATGGCACAACGCGAAGAAATAATATTTAATCTAAAGATGACTTCTGCAGAAGCAGAAAAAAGTTTAGAAAAAGTAAAAAAGAATATATCTGACACTAATAAGGAAGTCAAAGATAGTATAAACAACTTCGGTATTTTTGGCGTAACTGTAGGCGACGTTAAAAATAAGTTTGGCGAGTTAAAGGGTATAGCATCCAAATCTTTATCTGTAATAAAACAACAAGGACAACAAGCTGCATTAGGATTACGTCTTATGTTTGGTGGTAAAATGAAAATGGGCGCAAGCGCTTTATTTAAAACTATTAAAGTAGGTATAGCTTCTACAGGTATAGGTTTATTGGTAGTAGCTATAGGTTCTTTAGTAACATATCTAACACAGACTAAAAAAGGTGCTGAACTTTTAGAAGTAGCGTTTAGGACTGTAGGCGCTGCTATTTCTGTTATTACAGATCGTATAAGCGATATAGGTAGCGCTATAGTTAAAGTGTTTAAAGGCGATTTTAAAGGCGCTGCAGAAGACGCTAAAAAAGCAGTAACAGGTTTAGGCGACGAAATACGTAAAGAAGTTAAGGCTATGAATGAACTAGCAAAAGCTAGCATAGCGTTAAGAGATAGCCAGCGCGAACTAAACGTAGAAACAGCTAGACGTAGGGCGGAACTAGAAGCGTTAAAGTTAATAGCAGAAGACACTACGAAAACAGACAAAGAAAGGTTAGAAGCTGCTAGAGCTGCTATGGAGTTAGAAACAACTTTAGTAGAAAAACGCGTAGCTAACGCAGCCGAAGCGGTTAGAATACTAAAAGAAGAACTAAGCACTAGAGAGGCAACGGCAGACGAACTAGACGAACTAGCGCAGCTAGAGATAGACTTGTTTAACATAAAAGCAGAAAGTACTACAAAGCAAATAGAGTTAAACAATAAGATAAACAGTATTGAGAAAGAAGCAGAAGCTAGAAGACTACAAGCTATAAAAGACGAAGAACAGGCTAGAAAAGAAGCTGCAGAAGCTAGGGCGAAAGATTTTGAAGAAGCAGAAAAGCTACAAGAAGAACTATTTAAGGCAGAAGAAGAACGCGTTAAGAAAG
>CEOR01030159.1_pt1 | contig 11986 bp, 11 predicted proteins | sample 530661 | NCBI WGS metagenome assembly CEOR01 (sample SAMEA2620836, study PRJEB7988) | marine metagenome | biome: marine biome (ENVO:00000447); feature: deep chlorophyll maximum layer (ENVO:xxxxxxxx); material: "saline water (ENVO:00002010), including plankton (ENVO:xxxxxxxx)" | depth 65 m
GTAAAAAACCGTATTACGAATTCCGACGCGAACTATACGCGCTTGACGGCCAGAAATATAGATAATGTCATCGTTGTTAAAGTTACTCCCCATAAATACAAGAATCCCTTGAGCGAAATTCATTATCATATCTTTCGCCATTATAGTCATAATAGCTATTAACAATAGCCATCCATATTCCCCGATAAGGCTCTCCAAAAAACCTTCCACTTTCTGTTTGTCCATTTGACCTTGAGATAAATCGGCTAAGTTAGTAGCCACATTCATCACCTCTGGCGCTATTTGAGAAATGTCACTCATAAGTTTCTTTGTTTATTACACTTTTTTCAGTGTAAAATGATTGTGATGTCAAAAGTAAAGAGTACGGGAGATTTTGATTCTCTCGATATTGCGGACGGACGGATTAAAATTCATCAAAGGGATCCAATAAAGCCTAGGGATAATTTTTACATAGATGAGCTGCCTTGGACAGAAAAACAAAAACGTTTCATAGACATTTCTTTAGATAGATCTACAAGGTTAATATTATGTAAAGGTCCAGCAGGAAGCTCAAAAACTCTAACTGCTGTTTATTCGGCGCTTCAATTACTAAACAACTCAAAAGTATCTGATGTCATTTATATGCGCTCCGCAGTAGAAAGTTCTGATTCTCGATTAGGTTTTCTTCCCGGAGACGCAGATGAAAAACTTCATTATTACAACTTGCCGTTTATGGACAAGTTGGATGAACTTCTAAGCGAGGAAACTGTAAAAAAGCTACAAAAAGAAAAAAGAGTTTCTATACATCCCGTTAATTTTGCCAGAGGAATGAGTTGGAACGGTAAGGCTATTTTATTAGACGAAGCTCAAAATAGTTCTTTCAGGGAAATAGTTACAGTACTAACCAGAATAGGCAAATATTCTAGATGCTTTATTATGGCCGATCCTATGCAGACTGATTTAAAAAATGGTAATAGAGGAGGATTTTTAAAACTCTTTGATATTTTCGATGACGAAGAGAGTAAGAAAATGGGTATTCATACTTTTGAGTTCAACGAAGAAGATATCGTAAGGTCAGAACTAACTAAATTTATAGTTACAAAAATTAACGAGAACGAGACTTATTGATATTTTTTTGAATTAATTTAGATAACGTAGAGGAGAACTTCCTTACTTCCCTTTCGCTTTTTTCCCAAAAGAAGGCGTGAGTTATTTCTTCTATTAAGACGCTCATTTTGCGCCGATCTTTTAAGTTGGGGTCTATTAGTATTTGGGGGTTTTCTGCTTCAGGAGAACAGCAAAGTCCCTCTGCGTTATATTTATAATGCGGTTTTTTCCATAATAATTCGTATTCTACGCCGTCCGCATTAGTGAATTTGGAATCCTGCATACCTATTATGTAATACACTTTTTTTGAAAAACCTTTATTTTTTAATAATATATTTTGTGTAATCATATTTATGAAAATGTATTGTCTATCTTGTGGTTCTGGTACTGAATATTCTTTGAACAAGCCAAAGTTTTGTGCTAGCTGCGGCAGTTCATTTACTTCTACGGCTAGCGCAGCTCCAGCTAAGAAAGTATTTAAACCCGTACCCAGTGTAGCAAGAGTAGAAATTGAGGAAGAAGAAGAGGAGTACTTTTCTACGAATATGAGTAAATTAGATTTCGAAATTCAAGGAGAGAGAAGGGTGCGGCCGACTAGACTGGAAGACATTGCGGGGTCAAATCCAAACAGTATAGACGACGGCTATCAGAGGGAGGTAGACTCAAGCTATTCAAAAGAAACTATTGCGCAAGATTTTCTAAGAGACGCTGGGTCATCCCGCTTTAACGATGCCCAAACGTAAACCTCAGTTTGAAGACTTTATAGAACAGATAGATGTCGAAATAAAAAAAAGAAAGTCTAAGTGGAACTTGACGGCTCTTGCTTGGATGGATTTCGACGATGTCTCGCAGATTCTAAGAATTCATATTTTTAGAAAATGGCATCTTTATGACCCTAAAAAACCTCTTAATCCTTGGATCAATAGGATTATATCCAATCAAATAAAAAATCTGATACGTAACAATTACGGGAATTACTGTCGTCCATGTTTGAAATGTGCAGCGGCCGAGTCTGGGGATCTATGTTACATTTACGGCAAGCAATCCGAAGCTTGTCCACTATTTGCGAATTGGGTGAGGACTAGAAAGCAAGCTTATGATGCCAAACTTCCAGTATCCATAAATGATCATGAGTATGAAATAAATTCAGCAGAATATAGCGATATAGATATAATGTCACTCATGAATAAGTTGAATACAAAAATGAAAGAAATTTTAAAACCTGCGGAATGGAAAATATACAAAGCTTTATACATAGACAATCTTTCAGAGGAAAAAGCTGCCACTCTAATGGGTTATAAGACTAATGAGAAAAATAGAGTTCCGGGGTATAAACAAATTAAAAATGTCAAAAAGGCCATAATACAAAAAGTAAAAAAAATAATACACAGCGGCGAGGTTGAAATAATATGAAGTCTAAAAATATAGATCTTAGCGAAGGCCAGCAGTTAGCCATTCTAGAAGAGTGGAATAAAAGAACTGATGACCCCCCTTACATTAAGGAACTAATAAAACTTGTATTTCCCGATATACCAGAGGAGATGGTAGACGGTAGATCTAAATACGGAAGAGCAGTAAAAAAGTTTTTAGCCGAGAAGAGCTTAAACGCAAAAGTTTCTCACAAGTATTACCCAAAAGAAAAAGTCGAGCTGACAGAAGACCAAAAAGAATTTATAGATAATAATTGTAGCGCCATGAAACCTATGGATATGGCCCGTTTAATTTTTGAAGATAATAAAATAGCAGCTCTAGATTTAAGGTACAAGGTAGTCGCAGAATATATTAACGAACTTCCTAATCAAATTAAGTACTCAGATACTAATGACGAAGTCCCCGTAGATGGAGGGTACGCTCCGCCTAAGTCAGAATCCAGAGCGATAGTAAGGGTTAATAAATACGTACACAACGGTATAGATAAAGAAAAAATAACCCCTAAGATAAAAAAGAACATGAACACCTTAATTGCTTATATGCATACGTTCAGGTTCTTACATCAAATTAGTACCTATGCAATCGAGACGGATCGCGAGTTATTTGAGAGTAGCTTTGTTAGATATACTTGGGACAAGTCCGACCTTTCTCAAGAGGAGGTTGATCAGTACATAGTACTCTCTGCGGAGGTAGTTATAGCCTCAAATATACAAAGGAGAGTGGAAAGGTTGCAAACCCTACTAGATCAAAACGCGGAAGATACCGAGGGGCGCAGGATGGCTATGAGTTTAGTAGAGGCAATCAACACCGCGCAAACCGAATACAATCAATGCGTTAATAGACAGACTAAACTCCTTAATGAGTTGAAAGAAAAAAGAAGTCAAAGGCTCAGTAAGGTTTTACAAGAATCTGCCTCCATACTAAACCTTGTAGAACTTTGGAAAGATGAAGAATCTAGGAATAAAATGATAAAGATCGCAGAGATACGGAAGAAAAATGTATCCGCGGAGATTGAGAGATTAAGCTCTATGGAGGATATAAAATCGCGTATTATGGGCATCAGCGAAGAAGAAGTTTTAAATGGTTAAGTGTCAAGAATGTGGGAAAGAATTTGAAAAAGATAAAGGTCTTCATCTTCATCTGAAGGCTCATAAATTGTCTATCGCTGACTATTACCATAAGCATTACCCAAGGAAAGATTTACATACAGGACATTTAATAAAATTTAAAAATAAAGACCAGTACTTTGCTTCCGATTTTAACAGCAAAGGAAATTTAAAGAACTGGTTGAAAAGAATTCCTATAGAAAAGGCTCAGGAATATTGTAGAGATATCCTTGAGAAAAGAAAAACTGAAAAAAATTTAAAATACACTCCTACCCAAGTTGAGCTTAGAACTCTTCCTATACCTCCTATATCTTACTATGAAGTTATTTTTGACAGCTATTATAAGCTTTGCGAACAGATAGGCTATAAGAATAAGTTTAAAAACATCCCCATTAAAAAAGAGTATGAAGAGACTTTTTCAAGTGAGCATTTAATTTATATAGACTCTCGAGAGCAGAACCCATTGAAGATAAATGATTTTCCAACCGAAGTCAAAGGTCTGAAGTTTGGAGACTACTGTTTAAACGACAAGGAAAAAACTCATAATACATATATTGAGAGAAAATCTGTTCCCGATTTGATAGGCACTCTAAGCTCCGGCTTAGAAAGATTTAAAAATGAAATAAATAGAGCCGCAGAAGAAAATGCTTATATGGTAATATTAGTAGAAAGGAAGCTTGATGAGTGTCTAGCTTTTAACAGACTTCCTTATGTCTACAAGAAGAACACTAGAGTGACTCCTGATTTTATTTTTCACAATGTAAGAGATTTGATCCAAGAGTTTCCTCATATACAGTTTCTTTTCGTTAACGGTAGAAAAGAGTGCGTGAGGATCATAAAAAAACTTTTATTGTCAGACGTATTGAAAGAAAAGCACGACCTCCAGCTTGCTTATGATCTAAAATTATTATAATGTGGTACTGCCCAGAAAAATATTCAAAACCTATTCCGAATTTAAATCAAGAGCTGCTTGATCTAAAAGGAGAGCTTCCAGATCGGCAAGCTAAGATTAGTTTAGCTAAATTTATGCGGGCTAATTTGGGATTTACCACCGAGCTTCTTTCCGGGATTAAGCTTGCCCTATATCAAGAGATAACGCTAAAAGCTTTTTTCAACCGTAACTTTAGCATGTGCGTATGGGGACGTGGATGCGGCAAGAGTTTCATCGCAGCCGTATATTGTTTTTTACAATGTATTTTCGAGCCTAGAACTAAGATACTAATTGCTGGACCTACCTTTCGTACCGCTAGATTCATATTCAATAACTTGGAAAAAATAGTCGAATCGAAAGAGGCGCAAATGTTAGCTCATGCTTTTGGAGCTAAATCTAAACGTAACGATCAGTTTGAGTGGAAAATAAATGAAGGCACGATTACAGCAATCCCCCTTAGTGGAGAAAAGATTCGTGGTTTCCGCGCTAACATTCTAGTCCTTGACGAGTTCTTACTTCTACCAGAGGAGACTATCAAAACAGTACTCATGCCCTTTTTGGTCGCTCCTCAAGATATGGCTGAACGTATCAAGATACGAGAAATGGAGGACGAGCTAATCAAAAAAGGTGACATGAAAGAAGAAGATAGGGTTCAATTTCAGAACAACTCCAAGATGATAGCTTTGTCTTCTGCCAGTTTTAGTTTTGAGAACCTGTATAAAACATACAAAGAGTGGATGAATAATATTTACTCTGAGGATATACAACAGTCTAATTATTTTATATCTCAGATGGCTTTCGATTCTATTCCCTCTGATATGATTGATAGCACAGTTATTGAGGAGGCGCAGTCTGGAGGCTCGTCGAATTCCTCTTTCCAAAGAGAGTATTGCGCTCAGTTCACTGATGGAAGTGATAGTTATTTTAGCGCGAAGAAAATGCATGACTGCACTATTCCGGACGGAGAGAAACAGCATACTTTAATAAAAGGAGATCCTGAAAAAAAATATATTTTAGCTATCGACCCGAGTTTCAGTAACAGCCCAAGTTCGGATTATTTTGCCATGTCTGTTTTGGAGCTGGATGAAGAAAAAGGTAATGAATCTACATTAGTTCATGCCTATGCCGTAGCAGGCGGAGACTTGAAAGACCATATAAAATATCTTTCTTACTTAATGACCAGCTTTAAAATAGAGTTATTAATTATAGATAACGCTGGATATCAATTTATAGATAGCGCGAACGAGTCAGAGCTCTTTAGAGACGCTAAGATGAACTTAAAGTTTTTTGATTTTAATAGCGATAAGACTGGAAACGATTACCAACAAATGCTTATGAAGGCTAAAAGCCAGTATAATGTAAAAGAAAACGTTATTTGTTTCAAGCAGTTATTTTCAAGTACTTTTCTTCGCGAGGCTAATGAGTATCTTCAGGCTTCCATAGATCATAAAAGGATTTGGTTCGCTTCTCGAACCGCCGCTTGCGGCAGCTTCTTTGACAAGGCTTCGGCCCAAGCTGTTCCTGTCAAGCTCATGCCTTATGAAAATAAGGGAGACTTGATTGAGTTCCAAGATGACATAATTTATCAGACCAGAAAACAATGCGCGTTAGTTGAGGTTAAAACCACAGCGAAAGGAGTTCAGACTTTTGATCTTCCCCAGCATTTAAAAAGAAGCACTTCCGCTAACCGTGCTAGAAAGGATAATTACACTACTTTAATGTTAGGAAACTGGGCGGTTAAGGCTTATAATGATCTTAAAAATACTCAAGTTGAACAAATTAATCACACTTTTACTCCCAGAATGCTAGGTTAAGTGTAAAATTAAAGTAAATTATGGCTGTAAGGAAGAAAACGGAACAAGGTGCGGAACCACTGATGGCAATGCATGAAGCAAAAGCCTCTCAGACAGGTCGACGCAGAAACGCTGCTGCCGATATCCCGCGGACAGATAGATTCAGGAATATCGATAACGGCATGATTCCGTTCAAGTATTCCCATGGAGTCAGCAATAACTCTAATATTGATGTTCGGGATACAATTATTCTGTGTCAAAAGGCTTATTACAATTTCTCTGTATTCAGAAATACTATAGATCTAATGACAGAATTCTCTATCAGCGATCTTTATTATACGGGGGGCAGCAGGAAGTCGAGAGAGTTCTTTGACACTTTATTTAAAAAGATAAACATTGACGATCTTCAAAGTAGATTCTTTAGAGAGTACTACAGATCAGGAAATGTATTCATGCACAGATTTGATGCAAAGATGGAAAAGTCTGACGCATTTAAAATAAACCAAACTTTTGGTCTGAGTCAAGCCTCAGAAGAATTGCAGATACCTTCTAAGTATATTATTCTTAACCCTTCTGACATACAGCTTCAAGGAAGCATTTCTTTCAGCACAGGCGTTTATTATAAAGTTGTGACTGATTACGAACTACAGCTTCTAAGACATCCTCAAACAGAGGAGCAGCAAGAAGTGTTTGACAGTTTACCTCAGCAAACGAAAGACTTAATAAATGATACTAAACGCGTAGGTATGAGCGCGGTGACTATTCCGTTGGACACGGATAAACTCATAGCTGTTTTCTATAAAAAGCAAGACTATGAACCGTTTGCAGTTCCGATGGGTTATCCAGTGCTAGAGGATATAAACTGGAAGCAGGAAATGAAGCAAATGGATATGGCTGTAGCTCGTACTACCAACCAAGCCATTCTGTTAGTTACGATGGGGGCGAAGCCTCAAGACGGCGGAGTTAATCAAAGAAATCTCATGGCCATGCAGAAGCTATTTGAGAATGAGTCCGTTGGTCGTGTCCTGATATCGGATTATACTACTGATGCTAAATTTGTTATTCCTGATATTGCTAATATATTAGATCCCCGAAAATACGACGTTGTTAATCAAGATATACAAATGGGTCTTAATAACATTCTTCTTAGCGATGAAAAATTTGCTAACACTAGTATTAAGGTTCAGGTATTCATGGAGCGCTTAAAACAGGCACGTAGAGTATTTTTAGAGAACTTCTTGATGCCTGAGATAAGACGCATATCAAAGGAAATGGGTTTTAAAAATTATCCCAACGCTCACTTTGAGGATGTTGATTTGAGAGACACTTCAGTTTACTCAAGAGTTTATAGCAGACTTATTGAATTAGGGGTTCTCACCCCAGAAGAAGGCGTTCAAGCTATAGAATCTGGGCGCTTTCCAACTGAAGAAGAATCGCTTGAGTCTCAGCGTAAATTTAAAGAGCTGAGAAACGAAGGACTTTATGAGCCTATTATTGGCGGCGCTAAAGGTCCTCAGATGAGCGGGAGGCCTGCAGGAAGCAATACCCCAAAAGAGACGGATACTAAAACTCCCATAGGAACTAAGGCCGCCCTTAATTTTAGTTTAACTAAAATCCAAGATAACTTAAATTTATCAGACAAGTTAAACTTAGAAGTAGAAGCCTCATTGAGGCAGATTCATAGTAGAAAAAGGTTAAGCAAGCAGCAAAAAGAAGTAGCTAGAGAAATAACAAATATAGTTATAGCTAACGAAGATCCAGAGAACTGGTTGGCAAAAGCCGGAAGGTACGCAGCCGAACCCACAGACAGAAACCACGAAAGAGTTAAAAAGATTCAAGATGTTGCGCTGGAACATCAAGTTGATGACTTCTTAGCTGGAATACTTTATGCGAGCGTTTATGAAGGAGATGCGTAATGGCAAAGCCAACTGTAATTTACAACTGTCAGGCTTTATTTCTAGGACCTGCTCCAGAAAGTGGTAAAAACTTTTTTAATTATTATGAGCCTTTACCGGTAAACGACGACTCCAATTTAGTTCAAAAGATTAACAGGTTGAATCCAATAGACAGGGTTCAATCTGTTTCTTATTCTATCAATGTTCCTCACACGGATATTACTCAAATTAATCAACGCGGTCTAGTTGATAGACCTATAATTAACCATCCCACGGTTAATGTTAATTTTAATTATTTACTGTGCGGTACCAAAAATGAGGCACGACTTGGACTGAATGTAAATTACCCTTTGTATAATTATCCGTTTAGTGGTCAATCTTACTATCCAGACAATGAGCAAGTATCTCTTTTATCGGGATTTTTTAACCCCAACAAGAACGATGAGGCCAGAAAGATTTGGGAAGACTTTCCATTAAATAGATATAGAGACGGAAAGAATATATATGTCGTTGTAAATCAAGAAGGAAATGACTTATACGGGAGACAATTTAAAGAAGACTTTAATCAGCCTGACGAGCATCAGTCTATAGATCCTAATTCGCCAGATTATCACGTTATAGGATTTGGAAACTGTTATTTAAATTCTTATTCAACCAGCGCTGCAGTAGGTGGTTTGCCTTCTGCTTCAGTTTCTTATACAGCTTATAATGCTTCTTTTACCATGAGCGGTAGCGGTTTTCAAGCGCCGGGAATAGAAACTAAAAGTGGGACTATCAGCCCCCAGAGAGAGGTTGTTATACCTAAAACTTTAGCTGAAGAAGGTTACGCTGCCCTTGCTCCCGGAGACATAACTCTAACAACTGATTCTTTTTCAGGGCTTGGTGTAGATTTTGACAAACTCCATATACAGGGATATAGCATCTCTATGGATTTAAATAGGCAAGAGCTAAGTAATTTAGGATATAGGTTCCCTGTAGATAATAGGGCTACTAGTACTATATATGCAAATCTTTCCATAGACGCATTAGTTGAATCAGGTAATAGCGGTACTCTTGTAGATCTGATCTCTATAAATAGCGGATATGATTTTACTATCAAAGTAGATCCGCAAAATTGCGAAAAGCCTACTTTAGCTCCAATTAACGCTGGAAAAATTCCGATCAACACCCAAGAAGAAGCTCTAAGATATACCTTTAAAGGGGCTAAGTTACAGAACTTCTCTTATGGGGCGTCTATTGGACCCAACAAAACTTTCTCAGCGAACTTTAATGTAGAGATAAACCCGGATGATAGAACAAATGGCCTCTTTATTAGTGGGGTCTTAGGTATGGAGAAAGTGGAGGATTTTATCCTTTTGGAGGGAGATGGCAATGATGGATTTTATTTACAACAAGAAAACAACACTCTATTGGTAACAAATCTACTTCCTCCATATTAAAAGAGTGTATATTAATATAAGGTTTAAGGCGAAATGGCAAATAAAAAAATATCTCAATTAGTAGGAATGGGAACAAATGAAGCTGTAAGTGGCTTCTATCTTCTCCCTGTTGGCGCCGGGTCTTCAACTGGTCCGTACACCACTAAGAAAATAACCACAAAAGAATTAGCAGATTTCATCTTTACGGGTGATAACTCAGCCTACGTAGGTTTTCCTGCGGGCACTTTATCAGGAGTTAATAAAGATATTTATTTTAATAACAATGACGATAATTGGGTAAATGCATCAAACACTGACGTAGCTTCATTTCCTTACCTTCAAGTTAGAAAATCTGACGGTCTTATCGTGACTGGGAGTGGAGTAGCCTTCGACTCAGCAACTACTCCATGGAATTACGACGCGGCTAGTGACATCAACATGCAGGACAATAATATTGGTAATGTTGGTTCTGAGATAACTTTTCAAGATGGGGGGAACATAGGGAGCGCTGCAGGAGGCATATCTGTTAATAATAACGCTAAAGTATCTTTAACGGCGCCTGAAGTAGAAATAAACGGATCTACTGAAATAGATTTAAATGGACCTGTTACTGTTCAGGGCAACTTAACTAATACCGGAGGAGATTTAACAGTAGAAGATATAATTATAGAAAATACTTCAAGGCATCTTGTAAATGATATTGGCGGCGGAACTAATATAAACTGGAGCTTATCAAATATCCAGAAAGTAGGTATTGATACGGATAGAAACTATAATTTTACTAATGCTCTCCATGGTCAAACTTTGACTATGTATATTAAAAATACTGATTCGTCAACGTCTATACTGCCTACATTTGCCTCGGGATCTTATGTTAAGTGGGGAGGGACTGGAGGTCCTCCTCACATAGATGGCGCAAGAACTAACGTATATACGTTCGTTTGTTATGATCAAGTTATATTTGCTTCGGCAATCACAGGGTACGTATTCTAATGGGTGTTAATTTTCCAACTGCCTTTTGGAAAGGAAGCAATCCAAGCGATGAGGAAATCAGAATCGATTGGGATCTTTATTTATATTATAATACTGCATCTAATATTGGGGCCGGGGAAGTTATATCAAGTAATGGCCCTCTTTTCTCAGCGATAGCCCAAAGCGCTCATCCTTATACAGTAAATGACGAAGATTATTATTTCAACTATTTATCAAATAGGACAGCGGATAACTCTAACGCTTTTTTCGGCTGGTTGTTAGAAGGCTACAGTCAGAATAATTTAGAAGGCTATCATAGAGGTAATCCTTTCATCGTAGAAAACGATGGAAGAGAATTAAATTTGTTTTTTGAGGCTGACCAAACAACTGTACTGGATTTATCCAGAGAAAATACTTACAGCGGTCCTAATTCACCTAGCGAAAAATATTATGAGGACGTTTTTAATCATTTTATTCAAAGTGGATACGCAGAGGGGTCTTTTACGCTAAATTCCACTTCAAATTTATCAATCACAGTTTCTGGCTTAGGAGAGAAGTATAGTTCAGATTTTGAAAAAATGCATTTGGCAGTAAATGACATCCATATATGCAAGGGCCAGTCCCCCGGCGGAGATGAGGACAATCCTTGGGACATGAATCAAGTTAAGTTATTCAATTCGGCCGGAGCTCAAACCCCCCCTGCAATTAATTATGAAAATCGAAATCAACTTAACACTAAGGTTGACCAAGATAATAGAAGATCTTATACGACAGCAGGAGGACAAGCGACTTTTACTACGCCAGTTAACCCGTTGCAAAATATGGAGGCTGGAGTACAACATACCATAAAAATATATTTTAATACTAATGATGGGCAGTACAACAGTGGAGCTTTTTACGGGTTTAAATTTAACTTTTCATAGTTATGGCAATTACAAGATACGCAGGAGATAGATTTACGGTAAACACCTCGGATACAAAACCGACAGGTGTTTTGGATGGCGCGTATCTAATCGACACGGGTAACTTGACTCAATGGGTGAGGAGAACGGCAGGTGGCACTTCTCAGTGGAATCAATTAGCTGGTGGCGGAGGTGGAGGAGGTACTCCCGGCGGCGCGAATACTCAAGTTCAGTTTAATAATGCAGGAGCTTTCGGCGGCGATGCTGATTTAACTTTTACTAATGGTAATAGGCTTAATGTTAACAAGCTGGGTATATCTGGAAACATTTATGATTCTAATAATTCCATTGGAGAGGGAGGGATGGTCCTCACCAACGAAGGAACAACCGGCGTTAATTGGAAAAGTATTGAATCTGTTTTATCTGGCGTCGGAGGTTCCGGCGTTGCTAAT
>CEOR01058598.1_pt1 | contig 11935 bp, 5 predicted proteins | sample 530661 | NCBI WGS metagenome assembly CEOR01 (sample SAMEA2620836, study PRJEB7988) | marine metagenome | biome: marine biome (ENVO:00000447); feature: deep chlorophyll maximum layer (ENVO:xxxxxxxx); material: "saline water (ENVO:00002010), including plankton (ENVO:xxxxxxxx)" | depth 65 m
GATATATTTGAGCAATATTTTTATGATATAGCACAGTTTGGTAGAATATCTGGTAACAAAACTATGTATGCTGATCCAATAGATATTTTAGAAGAAAAAATAGAAATATTTCATAGAGGCCAAACTTTAGGCGATGGAACTTCAAATGTATTTAACACTAATGATCTTAACTTTGAGTTGTATAGATTAAAACAAGTTAGATACAACCGTGCAGATGGAGTAGGTGTTAAAGTTGAAAAAACAATACACGATAAGTTTATGCTATCAAGAAACTCACCTTTAACTTCTCCTACTTTAATGAGACCAATTTATTATTTAAGAAATACTAGTATAATTGTTAATCCTTCAGAGATAAAAAAAATAGATGTAAACTACATTGCAAAACCAGCTACTGTTCAGTGGAGCGGTTTTAATGTTGATGGTACTTTTTTATATAACTCAACAGATAGTTTAAATTTTGAGCTTCACGCTTCAGAAGAGCCAAACTTAGTATTAAATATATTAAAGTTAGCTGCAATATCTATGAAAGATACTAACTTGTATCAAATGGCTGTTGCAGAAGAAACAAAAGATATACAACAAGAAAAACAATAAATAAATGGGATTATTAGATAATACAACACAAAACCAATATTACGAAGGAAGTAATCTTGGTAATTATCAGTTTACTTCATTAGACGATATTATAAACCAGTTTATGGTTGTATACGTTGGTGAAGAAAAAATAATAGGCAAAGCTAGTAGAACAGACGTGCAGTTTCATGCTATGAGATCTTTAGCAGAATTAAGCTTTGACACTTTTAAATCTATAAAATCACAAGAAATAGTACTACCACCTTCTTTAACAATGATGCTTCCGCAAGATTATGTTAATTACACAAAAATTTCTTTTTCAGATAACTCTGGTATAAAACATCCTTTATATCCAACTAGACATACTTCTAATCCTTTTGCTATAAAACAAAATGATGATGGTAGTTATTTTTTTGGTAATGAATCAGAAAGATTAACAAATTTTGATTTTAGTCAAGACCTATCAGAAGGCTCTTGGGTTACAAGTACTCCAGCTAATTCAAGTGCTTGGGATAGTATTAGAACAAATCCTGCTGGAACTAAAAACTATTTTAATTATATAAAAGATATTATAAATATAACTTCTGGAGAACTAAACTTTGGTCAATTATGGAACAATGGTTTTGGAGTTGTGGGTGGAAGTAAATCATACGGAGCTTGGCAAAGATTAGATGTTTCGTTAGACGATGTTTTAGAGTTAAGAGCTTCTGCTACTTCTGGTGCTAGAATAACTGCTGATGACGGTACTTTACTTTGTGATTACGGCGTTGTTAGAGTAGGTATTACTAGTGATGATCCTAGTGTTGGTTGGCAAGGAGAAGGTTTAACGCCTGAAATCATGGAAAGAATTGATCCAGATGGAGTGCCTGGAAGTGGAGATGAATATAATCAAGGAACAGGAGAATATTATCGTGTAACTGGGCAAAATGTTAGTGCATTTAGCACTAAGTATCCATCTCCAAATTATCACACTGATTTTATGAATTTAGGTTTTTTAGAGTGGTCCGATGGTAGTAGTAGTGAAAAAGAGTTATTAGAAGTAAATGTCTCTGCTTATGATGAAGTTTGGATATGGGTTACTAGTAGTTCTCCGTGGACAGCTGCTAGTGTTACAAATGTTACATCTGGTTCTAATGGTTCTAACCCTAATACTAATCCTATTGCCCCAACAACTTCTGTTAATACTACTCACCAAATTAACAAAATAGATCAAGTTTCTGTTATAATACCTGGTAATTTACAAGTTTTATCAAGCGCTAACGAAGATCAAAACTCTAGAACTTGGGATGCTTTTAAGTCAAACATACCTAGTGAAAACACTCAGCACGACTATGATTATGACGACCATATATTTGAAGCCAACGTTGGTAGAAGATACGGATTAGATCCAGCTTTCGCTCAAGACAACGGCTCTTTTTATATTGACGAATTAAGAGGTAAGATAAACTTTAGTTCTAGCTTAAGTGGTAGCACTATAATTTTAGATTATATAAGTGATAGTTTAGGTACAGATAAAGAGATGCAAGTTCATAAGTTAGCAGAAGAAGCAATGTATAAAAGTATTATGTACGCAATACTATCTACAAGATCAAATACGCCAGAGTATATAGTTCGTAGATATAAAAAAGAAAGATTTGCAGAGATTAGAAAAGCAAAACTTAGATTATCAAATGTAAAACTAGAAGAAATTACACAGATACTTAGAGGTAAATCTAAGAGAATAAAACATTAATTAAATGCCAAACATTAATAAAACTTTTACTAAAGGTCGTATGAACTTAGACCTTGACGATAGACTTGTACCTAACGGAGAATATAGAGAGGCTTTAAACATACAAGTTTCTACCTCTGAAGATTCTGATGTAGGTACAGTGCAAAATGTTGCAGGTAATATTATAATACAAAATGGATTAATTACAGGTAGTAATGCTGTTTGTATTGGCTCTATAAGTGATGAAAAAAACAATAGATTGTTTTGGTTTGTTCACGAAGATACTGGCTCTCAAGAAAATAGTGCTATATTACAATATGACGTAGATGAAGAAAGCGTAGATGTAGTTTTAATAGACATAGGTAATACTGTGCTTGAGTTTAGTAACGAAAGACATATAACAGCGATAAATATTATAGATGATTTTTTGTTTTTTACAGATGGTTTTTCAGAGCCTAAAAAAATAAACGTAGAGCAGTTTAAGTTAAATAATCATGCTAACACAAATATTTTTAGTAATAGTACTAGTGATTTTTTTGTTAACAGTGTAAGTAAAGGTACTGTAACAAAAGAAGACATAACTGTTATTAAGAAAAAACCTACGCAAGCTCCGGTTTTAAATTTAATTAGAACAGAACAAACTCTTCCTGTACAAACGACTACAAACACTATTTCTTTTAATTTATTGGATAGTGTAGGTAATTTAATAAACGCAGTTGGAGACAATGTTGATATAAACGTGCCTAGTGTTAATAATATAAATGTAAATGATATATTATTGTTAAAACAGCCTTCTGCCACTGGTGTTTTACCCTCTTCTGCTCAAGTTAGAGTTTCTGTAAACAGCATAAACAGTTTAACTCTTAATTGTTTAATATTATCTGTAGATTCTGATGTAAGCGATGATGATATAGCTTATGATTTTGTAGTTGAAGATTTAGATACTATATTGTTTGATAAAGATTTTCCAAGGTTTGCTTATAGATATAAGTATAGTGACGGTGAATATTCTGCATTTAGTCCTTTTACACAGCCAGCTTTTTTAGCTGGTAACTTTAGTATGCACCCAACAAGAGAGCCGTATAATCTTGGTATGGAGTCTAGAATAAAAGAAATACAAATAAAACAATTTGTAACAAATGATATACCTAACGATGTTACAGAAATAGAATTATTATATAAATCAGATAATTCTAATATAGTCTATTCTATAGACACTATAAAGCCTTTATTAGCTGATGGCACTACAAATAATCCAGCTTGGCACACTGTAGATGGCACTAACACTACTATAAACTGGGGTTATGGAACAGTAAATACAGGTTTTAACACTGGTTATTACAGAATAACTTCAGATGTTATATACTCTGCGATACCTTCTAATCAGATACTAAGGCCTTACGACAACGTGCCTAAAAAAGCTAAAGCACAAGATTTTACTGCTAATAGGTTAATATACGGTAATTATGTTCAAAACTTAAAAATATCAGATTACGATAATAACGCTAGTTTAAATTACGAAAGCAGAAGTTATGACGGTACGTCAGTAACAACTTTTCCAGCTAATTCAATAAAATCTTTAAGAACTTATCAAGCTGGTATTGTTTACACTGATTTATATGGTAGAGAAACACCTGTTTTTACTTCAGGTGAAAACTGCTCTGTAACAGTTCCTTTTGAAGATAACGTTGGAACTTTTATAAATTCTAGTAAATCAAATAGGCTTACTTTATCAAATTTATCTGAAGGTACTAATATTCAACAAGGCGCATCTGATATTTATTATTTTAAAATATTTGTAAAAGAAACTTCTTCAGAGTATTATAATTTAGTTTTAGATAGAGTTTATAAAGCAGAACAAGATGGTAATTTATGGCTTTCGTTTCCTTCTTCAGACAGAAACAAATTGCAAGAAGATGATTTTATAATACTTAAAAAAGCCTTAGATGTTGACACGGCTGTAGATGATCCAAACAATAAGTTTAAGGTTATTGACATACAAAATGAAGCTCCTGAATTTATAAGAAAAAAATATTTAATATTAGGAGATGTAGATGGTAACAATGTTCAAAGTGATTTGTTTATAAACTCTAGCTTTCAACCTGCTGCGGGAATTAGAACAATAATATTAAGCAAGGATCAAGTAGAGTCTGAAATAAAAACTGATTTACAAAAATTATTTGACAGAGGAAAAAGACTTTCTTTAAATTTTAATATAGTAGAAACAAACTCAGATATTTTAACTTCTTCAAGATACGAAATAATAAGTTTAACTACTACAGATTCAAGTACAGATTTTTATACTATTACCTTAGAAGAACCTATAAAAGAATCAGATTCTTGGATAGAGTCTAGTAGCGGCGTTTTAAATACGACTTTGTTTACTAGAATATCTCAAGAAGAAATACAAGAGTGGGAAGAGTTTCAAGGAAGGTTTTTTGTAAAAATATTATCAAATATAGCTACAGATAATTATTTAGAATCTCAAATAGGTGCAGTTAGCAATTATACCCTTGTAGCTAGACAAGAGTTGTTTAATATTAATTTTGGGGTTCAAGACGATACTCTGGCTGGTGCAGATCAAGGATACATTTTTAGAGCTTTTATGGATAGTTACTATAGTAACGCAGATATAAATCATCAAATTGATCAAATTAAAAATGTAACTACTCCAAGTGTTAACCCAATACCAAATTTATTTAAAAATTCAACTCATACTGTTTTAAACTTTAACAATAGCTCTGTGCCTTCTCAAGGTTGGTTTATAGATCAAGCTTATACAGCTGCTCAGCAACCTACTATTGAGTCTGACTGGCAAAAATCTGGTGGTTTATTAAGAGAGCCACCTATAGCGCCAGGTCCTGATGGTTTAGAGTTTGACGCTTCTTGCAGTGGTGTCTTATTGAATCAAGTTAATAATCTTTTAGGTTTTAATTTAACCTATCAAAGCGCAGGTGGAAACGTACAAAATTACTATCAAAGTTATTTTTTAGCAAGAGGTGGAATAGGAATTGGTGACAATTTGGGTGGGCCTTGGAGTCATGATAAAGCTTTTTCTACTAGACTTATAGATGGTATGCAAGGCATAATTAGTACTACTTCAGAGTTTACTAACATGAGAAATGGTACTGGCATAGACGATGTTAGTGACTTTAATAATTATTTTGGTCCTAATGGTGGAGCTGGTATTTTTACTTGGAAAAGTCAAGTTGGCCCCACTCATATTGCTGAATATGATTTTACCGACACAAGTAGCGCAGTGGTTTACAGTCAGACAGGTTTACCTTGGACTAGCTCAGGTATACCAACTATTAACGTTGGTGAAACGGTATATGGTCCACATGGTAGTGAAGATAGAATTTACATGCATCTTTCTTTTTCAGGCGTAGGAGTTGATTTACACGATGGTTCAAATTTACGTGCAGCTGGTCCAAACACAGATGAAGTTGCTAGTTATACTGGAGGTACTGCGGGTACAGGTAGTAAATGGGCTCACAACGTTGCTGGTACATCTAAAATAAACCTTCAAAGTATAGAAAATTTTAACTGTCAAGGAGACTTACCATCGTTCTTTTACGATATTCAAAATTATCCGAATGTAAATACTAATGGTTATAATTTTATAAATGCTAATCTACAGGCTCCTATTAACGTTTTAAAGAGAGTATTAGGTGTTTGTGATATACCTCAACAGTCTAGTTTTAATTTAGAGCATAAAAGAAACCAATGGAATCCAGCTTATAACAATCCTGGTAATGAAGAAATATTATCAAATTTAGTTGCTGGTAGTAAGTTTAAATTTACTAATGACACAAATAACACTATTTTTACTATAAAAAGCGTTACAGTAAAAAGGCTTTATAATCACACTGCTTGGAACATGTTATCGGTGCCTCAAGATGAAGATGACGCTACTTACGTAACTGATACAGTTTGGGACGCATGGAGAAAATACAAGTATTTATCTACTAGTTCTACTATAGACAACAATTTACAAGTTTTAAAAAATAGAATAAAAAACTTTGGAGCAGCGCACAATAGAAGAGTGTGTTATATTTTAGAGTTAGACAAAGATCCAAGAAGTGAGTGCTCTATAAATCCAGAAACTTTAGGTGGTACAAGCGGTACTATTGAATCAACTTTTTTACATTTCTTTAAAAATTATGTTTCTGAAAACTCTACTTTATTAAGTAATAATCCAGCTGTGTTTGAAACTGAACCTAAAGAAAACGTAGACTTAGACATATATTACGAAGCTAGTGACGCTATACCTTATGAGCTAGATACTAATAGCAGTGTTGATGGTGGTAGTCCAGATAATAGAAAAGGTCTTAGCTTTGCGCCTATTGGTACTCCAGTAAGATGCATGAAACCTAACGCCCATGGTTTAACTCCTAGTTTTGGAAGTGTAAAAGTAAGCAGCTGGGATGGAGATATTGTAGAGTTAAATTATGGAATAGATGTAGACTCTAGTGAGGCTTTAACTACTGCAGGGCAAACTATAGCGTACGCAGGTGCTGAGCTTAGATTTTTTAAACAAGATGGAAGTGGCTCTTATGTTTCTTTAGTAATAAAAGAAGCTATTGAACTTAATATACCTTCTAATCTACTTAGTGTTAGTTTTAACACTATAGTTAAGTTTAAATTAGAGCCAATAATAAACAAAGTAGGTTTAGATTATTATAATTGTTTTTCTTTTGGTAACGGTGTAGAGTCAAATAGAATTAGAGATGATTTTAACAAGCCATTTATTAAAAACGGCGTAAAAGCTTCAACTACTATTGAAGAAAAGTATGAAGAAGACAATAGAACAAGTGGTTTAATATTTTCTGGTATATACAACAAAAACACTAGCGTAAATAATTTAAATCAGTTTATAATGGCTGAAAAAATTACTAAAGAGTTAGAACCAACTTATGGTAGTATACAAAAGTTATTTGCTAGAAACAGCGATTTAATTGCTTTGTGTGAAGACAAGATAGTGCAAATAGCTGCCGATAAAGATATTTTGTTTAATGCTGATGGTAATCCACAAGTAGTTGCTTCAGATAAAGTTTTAGGACAGTCAAGGCCTTTTGTTGGTGAGTATGGAATATCTAAAAATCCTGAATCGTTTGCATCGTCATCTTATAGAGCTTACTTTACAGATAAACAAAGAGGCGCAGTACTTAGATTGTCTATGGATGGTTTAACGCCAATATCAAGAGCTGGTATGAAAGATTGGTTTAGAGACAAGTTAAGAGGTGATTATTTTAACTTAGTTGGTAGTTATGATAAAAATAAAGATTCTTATAATTTAACTTTTGACTCTGGTGCTAATTTTGATGCAAGTGCAGATTTTAAAGATACTGCGTCTTCTATAACAGTAACTTATAAAGAGTCTGATAAAGGTTGGTCTAGCTTTAAAAGTTTTATAAAAGAAAGTGGTGTTAGCGCTGTAAATAGATATTTTACTTTTAGAGAAGGTAATATATATATGCACGGTGAAAAAGACTTAGATAACGCTGATATAAGTAGAAATGCTTTTTACGGGCCCTCTAGTACAGATTCTTTTATAAATGTTATTTTTAATGAGTCTCCTAGTACAGTAAAAATATTTAATACGCTTAATTATGAAGGAAACGGTGGTTGGGACTGTGATTTAATAGAAACAGATTTAGGTTTTGGCAAAATAGTTTCAACAAATAATGAAGGTATTGACATAGGCGGCGAAAAAATTTTTAGTTATTTACATCAAAATAATAGTTTTAATAAAAAAGAAAATAAATATTTTGCATCAATAGTTGGTGAAGAAATTAGGGGTAAAGATTATACTTCTTTTGATTTTCAAGGCATAGGCAATATTTTAAATATAGATATAGATGAATAGAATAAATAATTTAAAATTAGATAACACAGAAATAAATAGTAGTGCTCAAACTATAAAGTATAAAATTTTTGGTGAAGAAAATGCTGTTTTTAATTTACATATAAAAGATAATTCTAGTCCAAATAAATTTTATAATTTTATAACAAAAGAGTTTACAAACACTTTTTCATCTCAAAATAGTTTATTAGCTACAATAAGTGGTAAGTCTTACAATGGGCAAGTTAAAATACCAGCATCTGCTAATGGTAATAGATATAGATTTATTATTATTGCAAACGCGCATTTTAACACTATATTAAAGCCTAATAAACCAGAGATAGCAATTATAGAAGACTTAGTTCAAAACGAAGGTGTTGACGTTAGATTTAGTACATCTACAGATCAAGATACTTCAAAGTTTAACGGTATTGGTACTTTTACAAATAGCACTAGTGGTAGCGCTAACGAAACTGCTGATACTAGCATCAATGTATCAAGCTACACTATACAAGATACTAGCACTCCGTCTTTAGGTTATAAGTTTAATTTTGATTATGGAGCAAGAATATATAATTTTCTTGACAGTTCTTTAGCACCTGTAGACAGTGACTTTTTTACAAAAGTAACAACACAAACAAATGGTAGCGGTACAAACTCTAACTCTATGACTTTAGATAGTGTTAGTAATTTAGTTGTTGACATGAGTTTGGTAGATATTGCTGATAGTAGTGATGAAGAGCAAAGTGGTACTCTAGGTGTTTTAACATATCCCACTATTACGGCTATAGACGTCGATTCAAAAACTATTACTTTATCCGCTGCGGTTAGCTTTGGTGATGATAAACAAGTTGTTTTTAGAGCTTATGGAAGTGATTTAATTACCCAGTCAACAGGTGGTGTTTTTGAGTTTAGTAATTTTAATGTGTTTCCAACAAGCCCAACAGGTGCTAGATCTCAAATAAATTACGGAAAAGCTCAAACAAGTAACAGTGTTAGTAGTAGTAATTCAATACCAGTGGATAATATAATTGGTTTAACAGTAGGTGGTAGAGTTTACGGCTCTAAAATTGATGAGTCTGGTAATACTATTACAGCTATTCATTCTAGTGGATCACCTATAACATTAAGTGGAAATCAAACGCTAGATGATAACACAGGTTTTAGAGTTTTTGGAGCAGCTAGTACGGCAGAAATAGATGGTACTATAACAATAAAAACTTTTCCCACCTTAGATACTGATATATTTTTAGACATAGATAGAGCTTTTGTATTATCAACAATAACATAAAATTATGGCAGACAAAATAAACTTTCAAAATAAAATAAATGATTCAGCTCAAGTAGGTGATGAAGTTTTTGTTTCTACAACTTTAATTCCAACTCCAAGTTTTATTGGTACTATACTTAGTATTGGTGATAATTTTATAGAAATAGATTATGCTACTGGCGTTAGTGCTAGTGACATTAGTTCTGGTGATTTTATTAGTTTTCAAAAAACCCAAAACAATATGTCTAGCTTAAAGGGTTATTACGCTAAAGTAAAAATGAGTATTAATAGTGCTAATAAAGCAGAGTTATTTACACTAGGCTCTGAAGTAGTGCAAAGTAGTAAATATTAAATAAAAAGTGTAATTATAAATACATAAATATAATAATATGAATATAGTAGGATATAAATCACCTTTCAAAAAGAAAAATTCACCAATGAAGCTTGACCCCGCTACAGCTCAAGTAGTAGCAGCTGTTGCGCCTGCTGTTATTAGTGGTATTGGTAGTTTGTTTGGTAGAAGAAAAAGAAGAAGAGAGCGAGCTAGAGCAAGAGCTGAAATGAAAAAAGCTAGAAGAGCTTTTGAAGCAATAGAGTTTACAAATCCTTTCGCTAACTTGCAAAACCCATATACAAACTTAACAAATCCTTATGCTGGTATGCAGAACCCATACGCAGAAAATTTAGCTGAAGATTTAACTGTGGATACTCAAGCTGCTGATTTTTTAAGAGAACAACAGCAGCAATCACAAGCAGATTTATTAGCTAACTTAAGAAGTGTTGCAGGTGGTAGTGGTGTTGCTGGTTTAGCTCAATCACTTTCTAATGTAGCCACTCAACAAGCACAACAAGCTAGTGCCCAAATTGCACAACAAGAAAGAGCCAATGAAATGGCTAGAATTAAAGGTGAACAACAAAGAAGACTTGGGGAGTTTACTACAGATAAGCTTATAAGACAAGGGCAGTTTGGTGTTGAAAAAATGCAAGCTGCAGGACAATCACAAGTAGACATGCTTAAGGCAAGAGGAGAAGCGTTTAGATCTTCACAAGAACAAGATAGAATAGCACAGCTTTATGGTTTATCTATAGGTAGAAAACAAGCTGCTGACCAAGCTATAAGTGCTGCTAGATCACAGTTTATAGGTAGTTTAGGTCAAGCTGCTGCTGGCGTAGCTGGATTATATGCCCCAGGTGGAAGTTTGTATGGTACAAATCCTTTTGAAGTGTCTACTGGTAATCCTTTTAACGAAACTAAAAACATAATTACAGGTAAAAGAAGTGGCGGCTTTGGCGCAATAAGTGGTTAAGATTAAATAATTAAATTATGGCAGAAGAAACAACAAACGAAGAAAATATTTTTAGCAACAAAGGTACTTTTTCTATACCTCAAGTAGATACTTCTGGTGTGGATGCTTTTCTTAAAAAATTACAAACGCCAGCTAGTACTGGTGTGTATGATAGATTAGAGGCTATGTATAGAGATAAAAGCGTTGGCGATGTTTTGCGTAGACAAAAAAATATAGCTCTTTTATTGCAACCTAGCTTTGAGCTTTATAGACAAAGAAAAAATGCTGCAGATCAAGCTTTTGCAAAAAATTTAGAAAATAGTCCTGAAGTTGATGATACTTATATATTTGGAGAATTAAACGGTACGGCAATGCCAATAACGGCAGAAATAAAAAGTTTAAGTGATATTATAAGAACAGATTTACGAGCTTTATCTAATTTAAATCCTACTGATCCTAGATACGCAGAGCTAAGAAAAAAAGTTGAAGACAATCAAGGTCAAATAGTAAAATTTAACGAATTAAATAAAAAGTTATTTGAAATTAGAAACAGCGAGATGCCAAGCATAGATGAGTGGGGTAATATGAAAAAAGAAGAAGTAGAAATGTGGAAGGCTATAAAAAACAGCGATGGTTCTCAAATAAAAATTAAAGATAATAAAATTGTTTTTGTTGGTACAAACGGTAAGGAAATAGACTTAAGTACTATTGGAGATACTCCTACTGTAAAAAATAGTAAAGCAGCTATAGATTATCAGACTCTTTACAACTCAATAAATGGTTATGCTTTAACAGGAGCTGGTGTTGATGATGCTCAGTTTGCAGGTTTTTTTGGTGGAAATATTAACTTTTTAAAATCATTTACAGACGATGCTGTTCGTTCTTTAGTTTTTGACGGTTATGATTTTGATGTGTCAAAAGGTGACTTCGGTCCTAATACTAAAGAGTTTTTAGACGAACAAATTGCTAAAATAGATCCTAGTATACTTGATAAAAACTTATCAGAAGAAGAGCGAGCTAATAAAATAGAAAACGCTCTTGAAACTTTAAAAAGCTATGGTATAAACGAAAAAATTGAAAGCTTAGGAAATAAAAGTATAAGAGAACTTTTTATAGAATCTGAAACTAACAAGTTTTATGAAATGATTAATCTTGGTAAAGGTGCGAAAAGCATGTTTATGAAAAACGAGCAAGGTGGATTAGAAATAATAGATGATAACAAAAAAAATAAAAATATTATAAATATAAAA
>CEOR01017002.1_pt1 | contig 11752 bp, 13 predicted proteins | sample 530661 | NCBI WGS metagenome assembly CEOR01 (sample SAMEA2620836, study PRJEB7988) | marine metagenome | biome: marine biome (ENVO:00000447); feature: deep chlorophyll maximum layer (ENVO:xxxxxxxx); material: "saline water (ENVO:00002010), including plankton (ENVO:xxxxxxxx)" | depth 65 m
GCAGAACATGGCTCGCGAACAAATCTTCGCAATGTTCTACCGCAACGTATTAAATTTGCCGGTACAAGGCCCGCAAATGACGGCAACCGAAGTCATTCAGCGTCGTGAAGAATTTGTGCGTGAAATTGGCGCAGTGTTTGGCAGGCTTGAGTCTGACTACACCGGGCCAATGGTGGAAAGCGCGTTTAATATCATGCTAGAAAATGGCGGGTTTGGTCCTATAGAAGAAATACCGGAAGCATTGCAGGGTTCTGATGTTAGTTTCCGTTTTGCTTCGCCCGTCGAAAAGGCCAAGCGGCAAATCGAAGAGGCAACCGTGTCTGAGAGCATCCAGAAAGTGATGGCTATTGGGCAGGTTAAGCCAGAAATTATGGACCGCTTTAACTGGGATGCAATTGGCAAATTTATTGCTGAGGCAGGCGACTTCCCACCAGAGTTGACGCTGGACGATTCGGCAATGGACGCGTTGCAGCAGCAAAGGCAGCAGCAAGCAGCGATGGAGGCTGGCATGCAGACGGCTGAGCGTTTGGCTAGTGCTGCCGGGTCTGCTGCACCAGCAATGACCGCAATGCAAGGCATGGAAGACATGGAAGCGACAGGCGCGTGAGTTTTCTGTTGCGTGACCTCATGGCTCAGATGGGCTACCCCGATAATGATAAGCACATGAATTGGGAGTTGGGCGCTGCATTGCGCGAGGGATACCGGCAGGCGTATGGGCGCTTGCCGCCCAAGCAATTGGCGACGAAAGCATCTGGCGCCGGGTCGCATTGTTTTGCGCAGTATCCTGATTCGTTTCGCGGTCGTGCCGCTGAATTAATTGAGCTTGGTATGGCGGCCAAAAGCCAGCAGTTGTCGCTGATATGAGCATAGACACTGACACTGACCTTGCACGCACGGCTATTGGCGTTCATTCACGACAATTGTCAGACCAAGACGTTGCACAAGCTTTGCGGCACACGTTTTTTAGCGATCACCCGTCTTCGGCTGCAGCGCTGATTTGGCTGTTAGAGCAACTCGGTGAATTTAAGCCGCCGCCATCAGACCCTCATCAGTTGGCGCGATGGGCCGGAAAAAAAGAGGTCGCGCATGACTTAAAAGCAGCGCTTTATGCGCCACTTACTGATTTACCAACCCAAACGGAGGATGAGTTATGAGCGAAGTTGCAGCAGAAATGGGCTCGACAGAGGCGGCCGAAGGCAGAGACGCAGGATTAGGCGCAAATGAAGCGCCAGAAGCATCGCAAGATGCGCAACAAATTACAGACGCTGCCGAAAGCTATCGAGACGGCATCAAAGACCCTAAAGCGCGAGCGTTCTTTGACAGGTATTCCACAATTGATGCGGCGGCAAATGCGTTGCTTGAAAAAGAGCAAATGCTGTCAAAGCGCGTTGCGATGCCGGGAGAGGATGCCTCCGAAGAGGACATGGCTCGTTTCCGAAAAGTGATGGGCGTACCCGATTCGGTTGAAGGCTATGACGTGACTGCTATGAAGCCAGCAGACTACACAGACGAGCAATGGCAAGGCGAAGCGATGCAATCAGTGCTATCTCCCGTGTTGTCGGCTGCGCACGCTGCTGGCGTCAATCAATCTGGGCTTAAAGCCGTGGTTGATGCATATTTTGGCGTCAGCGCTGCTGCCAGTGCGGAGCAACAAAGGCAGGACGCTGCTTGGCTTGACGCAGCAGAAGAGCAATTGCGCAAAGATTGGGGCAGCGATTACAAGGCAAACATGGCGGCTGCAGAGCAAGCCGTGCAAAGCGTACCCGGCATTACAGATTTGGTGCTTAAAGACGGGTCGCAGCTGGGTAATAACCCTTTGTTTATCCGTATAGCTGCTGATTTAGGGCGCCTGCGCGGGTCGGACAATAAAACCGTGCACCAGTTTTTGTCGGCAGAGCAGGGCCAAGACCTGCGTGCAACGCATGCTGAATTGACTCGCAAGATGTACGACGCTCAGCAGGCTGGCAATCGAGATGAGGCGAAAAAGTATGGCGAGCAGCGCAGACGCGTGTCCGAGCAAATAAACGGCACAAAGTCTATTCGCGGGTAGCGAACGCCACAGAAATAGCACCTAAGCCGCCTCCCTGGCGGCTTTTTTTGTGCGCCTGGGCGCACGCATTTAGCAAAGAGGCAAATTTCAATGGGCGACACTGTGAAATTAAGTAAAGCTGAGCAAGCTCTGCTTGAAGGCATTCGGACCGGCAAAGTAGCCATGAATGTTCGGCAGTCGGGGTTTTTTACAACAATCCGTGGCGGCCCGCGTAACGGAGAACGAGCACATCGTCATGTGCTTGCCCGGATGGTCAAGAAAGGGGTCATCCGCAAAGTCGTCACTGAAGACAGTATCGCTTGGGAGGAAAAATGAGCATACGCAAATTTGCGGACCCTGGCATAGCCAACTTTGAACCTAATGCAAATTTGCCCGAGGTCCCTAGCGGCAAACTGCCGGAGGCAACCACATGAGGCGTCACAAAATAGATTCGTTTCAAATGTGACACTTGACTTGTATACCTGTCCCTATCCCTCTCCCAATCCCTGTCCCTATCCCTCTCCCTACTAAGAATCGGCGGATTCGTAGAGCTGGCGCGGAGTTTGGGCAAATCGGCTGGCAAATGAAAGCGGTGATTTTTGTTGCAGGACAGATTTCTTCTGCTGCAACATTTTATGTGTCTCGTGACTTTTGTTGCATTTCATGTTAGCGCGCTATATATTCGCGCCAGACGACCTGTGCTTTTACACAGTAGTCGTTATGCAACGCTGATGGCGCTGAGCAGGTGACAAGCGGCCCTCTATTAAGAGGCACCCCGTAAGCACAGAGCGAGGCCACCCCGGCTAGCGGTTTGCACTTCATTTGTTAATTGGGCAACTGGAGACAAACCTACTATGTCCACCACGATTGACGCTGCCTTTATTGCTGACTATGAGGCAGATGTACATTTGGTGTTCCAGCGCGAAGGCGGAATGATCAAACCGACTGTCTACGAAAAAGACGGTATTGTTGGTTCGACCGCTTATTTTGAAAAGCTGGGCACCGGAGTCGCAACCACGAAATCTCGTCACGGCGAGATTACCCCGATGAACGCTGTGCATACTCAGCCTAGTTGTACCCTGGAAGATTTTTACGCAGGTGACTGGGTCGATTTGCTCGATGAGGCTAAAACCAACATCGATGCACGCATGGCTTATGCCCGCTCTGGCGCGTATGCGTTGGGTCGCAAAGTCGATGACCAAATTTTTACGGTAATGGACGCAACGACTCAAAGCACGGTCACGTTTACTGTCACGTCCTACGCGGCTATTCAGTCTTCGCTTATTCAGATGGTTGAGGCGCTTGACGCCAATTCTGTTCCGAATGACGGCATGCGTTACGCGGTGCTCACGCCTCGTGCTTATGCTCAAGCGATGACAGTCGAGTCGTTTGCTAGCCAGGACTATGTCAATGAGGCTGGCCGTCCATTCAACGATGGTGCCCCCGGTCATCGTAAGTTCCGAGAATGGATGGGCGTGAAATGGTGCATGCATCCTGGTCTTCCAGGTCGCGGCACTTCTACTGCCAAATGTTTCGCTTACCACAAGATGGCTGTTGGCTATGCCAGCGGTGCTCATGCGGGTAACGCAGCAGAAAATGAGTCTGTTGCGGCGGATATTTCATGGCACGGTGACCGCGCGTCGCATTTCGTTAATCATATGATGAGCGGCAATGCGGTCATGATTGATGACACTGGCGTTATTGAGGCAAACCTTAATGACACCACTGCTATCGCAACCAGCTAAGGAGGTAGGTAGACATGGCATATGCAGCTTCTGGCCTGTCGGCCTTGGCTTACGGTGATGGGTTCACGCTTTGGCACTACGCGTCTGCTGACGCGATCGCGACGGTAAATACCGCAGGCTATTTCACGGGCGAGTCCGTGGATATGCTCAAGGTGCGTGACGTCATGATCGTGTCTGACACGAACACGCCAACCATGAACCTGTGCATTGTGTTGTCAAATGACGGGACTACCGTCGATATTTCGGATGGCACCGCCATCGCAGAAACTGACGGGGACTAATAGTCCTAATGTGGCGGGGGTTTCGGCCCCCGCTTTTTTTTCGTTTGGAGGTTTTATGCCGGTACAAGCAAAGCCTGAATTGATTGAATATCGAAACAGGTTGAAGTTTTCCACAATATTTCAGTACACCGTTACGGACCACACAATGGCTGACGTAGAGGGGGACAACTATTTTCACTCTTTGTCGTCTAATTATTTGCGTCCAGGCGATGAATTGTATGTTTGCGTGCGAGAGCCTTCAGCTGGTATTTGGTACAAAGCTGTTTTCGAAGTTCTGAATGTCACGTCCACGCATACAGGCGTGGTCCAAATTAGCGAGTGGCGTAGCACAGGCCAGCTAATAAGCGAGCCAGAGACGGGCCTTAAGCCGCCTCAGAAACCTGCAAAACGCGTTAACCCGCCGCCTAAAGCGGCATAGGAGGGGTCTCACATGGCGTATAACGGCGACAAAAGCAAAGGTAAGGGTAAGGGCAAGGGTAAAGGCAAGGGCAAGCCCAGGGGGCGCTAGTTCATGGCAAGTGAAGTCGGTATTTGCAACGCTGCTTTGCAAATGGTCAAGCACAGCAAGCGCATTACATCGTTGTCTCAAGGCACGAAAGAAGCCAACGCGTGTGAGGTCATATACGAAGAGCTGCGGGATTCCTTATTGGAAATGCACCAATGGAATTTTGCGACAAAACGACAAAAGCTTGCACGCTTGTCTGAGGCGCCTGAGTTTGAATGGGATTACGCCTATCAAATGCCGTCCGACTACATTCGGATTGTGCATTTATATGGGCACCCAAACGGGCGAGGGCGCATTGCTTACAAAATTGAGGGCGACACCGTAGTTTCGGACGAGACAGACGTGTATGCCCGTTATATCGCGCGGATTAGCGACCCTAATAAAATGCGGCCTACTTTTAGGCTGGCATTGTCAAAATTCATTGCCTCTCGTCTTGCCACGTCTCTGGCGCAATCAAGGTCGGGCGCGCAAGCATTGTATGACGAATTTTTAACGCAAGACCTGCCGACAGCCAAGAGCGCTGACAGCTTGCAAGATTTCAATTTTGGGCTGCCAGAGTCTGATTGGGTCGCGGTGAGATACGGCGATAGAGAATACTACGAGCCCGGAGAGGTTGAGCTGCCGTAATGGCTAATCAAATCGCGCCTATACAAGACTCGTTTAATGCTGGCGAGTTTGGCAAGCGGATGGAGGCGCGTGTTAGCTTTGATAAGTACGTCAATGCTGGCGCCACTGTCGAAAACATCATGCCGCTGCCGCAAGGCGGCTGGACTTACCGGCCTGGATTTCGGTATGTCACGTCAGCCAAAAGCGCAAGCGTGCGCCCCTGGCTAATCCCTTTTGTTTTTTCGACCGAGCAGTCGTACGTCATAGAGCTTGGTGAGCAGTGCATACGCTGGTATCGAAACCAAGGTCAAATTGCGGCGCCTGCAACAAACGCCACAATTACAAATGGCACATTTGCCACAAATATTACCGGATGGACTGATAGTAGCGCGGGAACAGGCGCTATTTCGCATAATTCTACTCTAAAAGCGCTTAATTTAGACGGCGGCGGCGCCGGGAATGAGGCAAAAGCGCGGCAAAGCGTCACGACAAGCAACACCGGCACTTTGCATGTCTTGAAATTTTATATAGCTGGCGATCCTGGCGACACGGTTACGGTGCGCGTTGGGTCAACGGCGGGCGGCAGTGAGTACCTATCAGACGCAAACCGACAAACCGGTTGGCATTGCGTTGAATTTACGCCAGCAGCTTCACCGTTCCATGTTGAATTTGAAACTGCACTGAATAAAACCGTTCCGGTCGACGATGTGTCGCTGCTCAACAACGCGCCAGTTGAACTGGTCACGCCGTGGTCAGAGGCGCAGTTGCCTGATATTAGCTATGCGCAAAGCGCGGATGTGCTGTACATGTGCATTGGTCCGGTGCATCCCTACAAGCTTGAGCGGTACGGAAATGCGTCGTGGTCGCTGGTGAAGGTGCTATTTGAGGATGGCCCTTGGAAAACTGAAAACAGCACCAGCACGACGCTACAGTTGGCTGCCGCAACCGGTCGCGGCGTAAATCTGACTGCTAGCGCAACAGATGGGATTAACGATGGCGAAGGGTTTCGCACTGACGATGTGGGTCGATTAGTGCGAATAGAGTATTCGACCGACAATTGGACTTGGGTTCAAATTGTTAATTACACCAGTGCCACTGTTGTCGTTGTAGACATCCTGGGGAAGGATGCAGGCACAGGCGCTGTGACTGGCTGGCGATTGGGCGAGTGGTCTGACCACACTGGCTGGCCTAGTGTTGTCGGCTTTATTCAGCAGCGACTGGGTTTTGCTGCAACTTCTGACAGCCCTCAGACATTTTGGCTTAGCAAATCTGCCGAAATTGAGAATTTTCAAGACGAAAACGACGTCGGCGAGGTAAAAGCAGACAGCTCTATTGCTTACACGTTTGCTGCTTTGCAGGTAAATACCATTCGCTGGATGGCATCACGCAAAAAGCCGGTGATTGGCACTGTAGGTGGCAACTGGACGTTGCGCTCAGACGGCGCTGTGTTGACGCCTACGGACATTGCGGCGGACTTTGAGGTCACTACAGGGGTGGCTCGAATACAGCCGGTAGAGGTGCGTTCTCGTCTGCTGTACGCGCAAGCGCAAAAGCGCAAATTACTAGAGCTGGCAGACGTCTTGCAGGACTCAGGCGTGCAGGGCTTTGACGCGTTTGACTTGACGTTATTGCAGGACCGTGTGTTGCGCAGTGGTGTTACGCAACTGGCGTATCAGCAAGAGCCTGACAGTGTCGTTTGGTGCGTGCGTGAGGATGGTCAAACGGCGGCGCTTACGTATCAGCCAGACCAACAAGTTATTGGCTGGTCTCGGCATATTCACGGGGGCACGTTTGACACGGAAAACGCGGTCATTGAAAGCGTTGCTTGCATTCCAGGCCAAGACGGCGCTGGACAATTTAAGGATTCAACTGAGCGTTACGAAGTTTGGGTCGCGGTCAAGATGACAATAGATGGGTCGACGGTCCGCTACGTTGAAGTCTTGGAGCGTTTATTCAACGGCGATGAAGACCTGCAAGAAGAAGCGTTTTGCGTAGACAGTGGCGTAACGTTGGATTCGCCGCTATCAATTGAGGGCGTAACCAAAGCGAATCCTGGCGTGGTCACAATTACTGGCCACGGCTTGAGCAATGGCGCACTTATCAGAATTGTGCGCGTTGTTGGTATGACCGAGTTAAATGGCAACACCTATAAGGTAGCGAACGTTACGTCTAACACGTTTCAGCTCACTGACGAGGATGACGTCAATGTCAATACGACAGGATTCGGCACCTACGTCAAAAATGGCCAAGTGCGCGAAAAGGTGTCAGTCGTATCTGGCCTCGCTCACCTCGAAGGCGAGACGGTGCAGGTGTTTGCGGATGGAGCGACGCAAACCGAAAAAACGGTGGCGTCGGGACAAATTGCGTTGGACTCGCCAGCAGGGCTAGTTCACATAGGTCTGGCGTACACGCGTACATGGCGCTCACTAAAGCTTGCGTATGGAGGCGGTCCGCAGGGTAGTGCAGTCGGGCGATTAAAGAACATCGCAGATTTGACTGTGGCCGTGATGGAGACGGCAGAAGGCGCGTTTACGTGGAAAACAGAAGAGGACGGACTGGTCAACGAAGAGGCAGAGCTGGATTTGCGTGACGCAGCTAATTTAGATGCTGACCCAGTGGCTTTCTATACAGGCGAAGTGCGACTCGGATTAGAAACTGGTTTCGACAGAGAGTTGCGTTTAGTCCTGACTGGGAACCAGCCGGTGCCTGCAACAGTGCTCGCGATTGTCCCAGAAATAGAAACGGCAATGCCATGATTATTCGGACAGCAGACCTTAATAGCCAGCGTGATTTGCAAGACGTCATCAGTGGCGCCAGAGCGTTTCTTGAGCAAAGCGGCGTAATGGGTGGCGTACAAGTAGACAGCTCGTCTTTGGAGTCGACCATGTGGGAATTGCTCAACATTCCTGCGGTCACCGTTATCGCGGCCGAGGTAGACAAAAAGCTGGTAGGCGGAATTGGCGTGTCTTGTGGTCCGTGGATGTGGAACAAGAACGTGTTGTTTTGCGAAGAGTTGTTTTGGTGGGTTCAAGATGGCGCTCCAATCAAGGCGGCGCACAAATTGTTTAATGCGGCCATGGAATTTATTGAAGAAACCAGAAACGGTCAGATAGCGCGTATTTCGTTTACTTGTCTTGAAAGCAGTCCCGGTGGCGTTGCCCGTTTGTATGAGCGCTGGGGTATGGAGCGCACGGGTGCGTTTTACATGATGACGGAGGGTTATCACTAATGTGTTTGATGACAGCTATTGGCATTGCTTCAAACCTTATTGGCTCTGCCATGCAGGCCAAGCAAGAAAACAAAATTGCAAGGCAGCAGCAAGAGCTTGATAGGCAGCGCGCGCAACGCGAACAAGAAATTGGTGCATTAAATGCCAGAAGACAGCGGCGAGAAACAAGTGACTTGCTTGCGTTGCAAACAGCGCTTAGAGCTGGAACAGGCGGTGCGCCCGGGGAAGGGTCGGCGTTGCTCATCTCGGAAAATACCGCAAGAGAAGGTGAGTTTGCGGCGAGGCTTGAAGAGGCAAATGCAGCAACAAAAGCTAAGGCGATTAGGGACCAAGCAAATATTGATTATGCGGCAGCAAGGGCTAAGTCTAGCGCCGGATTAACGAGCGGTATATTTAAGGCTGGTACAACTTTGCTCAAAAGCGACTTTGGCAAAAAAACGTTTGGCCTAAATTAAGGGTAATTGAACTGTGGCAAGGCTTCCAACACGAGCCGATGTTCGCCAAGTGCGGGGCATCAGTATCCCAAACGTCCGCATTCCCGTGGAGCCGTTCACAGCGGGCGCCGTTGCTATGCAGCGAGCTGGCGACCAGTTAATTGCGCTTGGCGAACAGCAAGCAGAAGAAAAGGCTACTGCAGATGCTCGTAAGGCAGACGCTGAGCTGCAAAAGAAATTGCGTGAGATGCGCAACGGCACGCTGGGTGACCCCGATGCTGGCAGCAATGAGCTTGACGCCGGTCTGACGGTTACGGCCAAACCCGGCTGGCGCACGCTACAAGGCTTCGGGCTTGTTAATGCCGAGCCACAACTTAACGAACAAATTGATTCTGCGTATCAAGAGATTCTAAGCGGACTGGACGATAGGGCGCGCAGTAAATTTGAGCCAGTAGGCTTAAAGAGAACCAGCCTAGAATATGAGCGTGTATCTGAGGCTGTCATTGATGCTCGAAAAAAGTTTCAGGCAGAAGCGGCAAGTGCTCGCGCTGATGAATTATCACAAACGTTTATTGAAACTGGAAGTCCAAAAGATTTAGAGGCGTTCAAAGCCGAAAAAATCGCAAGCTTTTTCAAAAGCAACGGCATTAGAAGTTTAGGCGAGCTGCCTGAGAGTGTGCGCGCACAAGCGCAAACTTTGCTTCAAAACGAAGTAAGAGACGGCTTAACTAACGTTCACCGAGAGCGGATTAATCAGCTTTTGGTTGATGACCCAAATGGCGTAGAAGCATTGCGCTATTTCAACCAATACAAGGATGAAATAAACGCCGACCAGCATGACGCTATTTCTAAAGCCATCAAGGAAGCGAATTTTAAGCGAGACACGGCTGTTGCAGCAGAAAATTTAGTTGCTGAATTTGGCGTTGCCGGTGCCATAAAGCGAATAAAGGCTTCGGCAAAAGACAAAGGTCAAAGTTGGGTTGATGCAACTCTGGCGCGTGTGAAAGCGTTAGCAAAAGAGCAAACAGACGCAGTTGCAGCCAATGATAAGACTGACAAAAAACAAATTACAGACTTAGCTTATGCAGGTTCAACGCCAAGAGAGTTGCAGCAAAGATATCCAAATTGGCCGGGGTGGAAAACTAAGAAAGGTAACAACGCCGTTCTAAGCGCTTATGATTTAGGCGTTTCAGCGCGTCTCGGCACGCCGGTGAGTGACCAGACGCCAGCGGTGCAAGACTTCATTGCATCATTGCACAACATGGATAAACGAGATCTTGCGTCAATAGATTTGGAGGATCTGAGAAGGCGACTCACGCCACAAGCATACAAGGAGTGGGCTCCAAAAGTTTTGGCGGCTAAGGGCGAGTATGCTTTTGGGTCTAAAAAAGAACATGAAAAATTTGTAGCGACTATACGGAGGTTGGCAGACGATGGCGCACTAAACGTTCGTAGAACTATATACAAACGTGGTTTGAATTTTAATTATTCAACATCGCCTGACAAGATGGGTGTCTTAGACCTTGCAAGGAAAGAGGATGCAATAAGAGAGTTTGCTCATAGGCTAGAAGCACTAGGCGCCAACTCAGATTGGACCGTTGGGCAATTGATGGGTTTTATAGTGGCGAATATCCCTGAAGGGCAAGCAGTGACCCAGTCATATTTTGGTTTCCCGGCAACAGTACAATCCGCATCCAGTATGACCACCATAGAGCTTGAAAGCTTTGGTAAAAGTGGTAAATCCCTTGAAGTTGATGAAGATATAGCCAAAGTTTTTATGGCAGTGCCAGAAAACAGAAACAGAGCTGTAAATGGTATTAGGACTGTCGCCTCGCAAGCGAGGCAAGCGTACAAACAAGAAAAGGTGCCGTTGCCAGCCAATCTTAAAAATTTCGATCCAGATAGCCTGTCAGATCAAGAGTTATACAAGATCGAGGTGCTGTTAAGGATGGCAGAAAAGATTGGCCAAGACGAGGTGTTAAGAAGCGCAGACTTACCTAGAGCAAATGCGGCACTTGCTGCTTATTTTGGCAGGGTCGCAAAAGTTGCAGGATTTAATTGGGGGCCTACAGAAACACAAGTAGACGAGGAACAAGCTAGACAGCGTGCAGAGCCAGAAGCGCAAAAAGCAGCGCAAAGGGCTCAAAACGAACGCAAGCTAAAGCAAGAATTAGAAAAGGTTGAAAAAGTAGAAACGGCTTATATGGAGTATAACGGTAGTGCAGTTGACTTAGGGAAATATTTGGAGCAAGGAGCTATACCGGATTTTCCGCCAATTCCCGAGGGTTGGACTAAAGCACAAGAAAGGCTAGCACTCCTGCATAGGGGGGCGTTGTTATCCGGCCTAACCAAAACTGACAAAGAAGGTAACCCCGTAACTATAAACAGCATGAGGTTTTATTGGAACTGGGATACAGAGTCTGCAGGAATAATTGAATTGCCAGGGTTCTACAACGGAAAGTTGTTATCGCAGGACGAAGCATTAAAAATTGCGGAACAGAAAGGATGGGAAAATTTTCCGATCTGGAAGGTAGACGAAAAGACCGCAAAAGCGTTTGCTGCCGGGGAAAAGGTAGAGAGGACCAAGAGCAATGCTCCAGCCAGCTATCATAAGTGGATGGAAGAATTTAAAAAGTTTAGGCAAGCTGACTATGAGCTTTTGAAAAAACATAACCTCAACACTCAAAACAAGAACTCTAGGTTTGAACAAAGGCGAAGAGAAGCTGAAGAAAACTTAAAAAACACCATTCAGAAAGAAACGTCTGCACCGTAGAATCAGAACAAGTGGTGTAAATAAACGACATGAGTTCGCTTTACCAAAGCTTTCTTGAAGAGAGAGAAAAGATATCAGGCGCGTCGTCAAGCTCGACAGCGGCGCCGCTTGGCTCCACTTTGCAGCCCGCAGAAAACCAGCCTGCCACGC
>CEOR01008006.1_pt1 | contig 11614 bp, 14 predicted proteins | sample 530661 | NCBI WGS metagenome assembly CEOR01 (sample SAMEA2620836, study PRJEB7988) | marine metagenome | biome: marine biome (ENVO:00000447); feature: deep chlorophyll maximum layer (ENVO:xxxxxxxx); material: "saline water (ENVO:00002010), including plankton (ENVO:xxxxxxxx)" | depth 65 m
TGCTTGACAAGTTTGTCATACGGTGTATAATAGTGTATATAGGGCATAGTTCTATTCAAAATTTCACAACATATTGACAGAGATACAGCAAAGGAATTGTTGAAACATGCCCGATTTTATAATGTGGAGAGAAGAGTATGCCGAAAACAATATCAGATCAAGATATATATAATATGTTAAAAAAATTTCTTGAAAAACAAGAAAGTAAAAGTAAAAAACCTAACCAAAAACCTAAACAAATACCTACCCCTAAGCCAACACGTAGACCATCACCACCTCTTGTAAAACAAAGAGAAGTAAAACGTGGTGGAAAAATTAAAAAAAAGGCATCTGGTGGTAAGGTTAAAAAATAATTATGCCTCTAGTCTACTACGTAGCAACAATAGTTATGTGTTTCCAAGGTGTTTGTACACAATTTGAAAGTGCACCGTATGCCAAGAACATATCAGCTGACAATTGTCAAAACATGCTAGTATACACGTTTAAAACACAGGTAGGCCCATATTATGACAAGATTATAAACTTTGAAAAAGACAGTCCGGAGGACATTAAGATAGAATATGCAGGTTGTGATACAACAAGAAGAACACCAGAGGACAGCAACGAATGGAAAATAACACCAAATGTTGATCCAGAGTTACTTGTACCTCATCAAAATGATCTTCGTTGGCAACAGGAGCAGGGGGATAAAATATAGTGGGTAAATCTTGGAATTATGGTAATCTTCCTAAAAAGAAGAAGAAAAAAAAATCTATACCCGTATCTAAAGAAAATATACAAATGGCCAGTATGGAGTATCTTATGCATTCTCCATTAAATCCTATGGCAAAAATTGGTGCTGATTATAAAACAGATGTACCAAGAATAGTGCAAATTCCTAAATATGATCCTCGTTTTTTGGGAGTTTATTATCCTAAAGGTTTTTCTACAAATAAACTCAATCAAACAGATGCTGAATACTTTAGAAAAGTAAAAAACCTTCCTAGAGAAGCAGTTACAGATACAGAAAGTATGTCTGGTAAAGGAGATCAAACTAGACAAACATATAGATCTAATTTAGCTGGTGAATCTGTTAAAAAAACATATGGTGCTAAACCTGAATGGTGGCAAGAAAAAAAAAGATATAAACAAGGAACAGGTTATCAAGCAACATCTAGACCACGAGGTGATGTAATAGGATTAGATCCACGTAATCCATCAGAGAAGAATCTTATTGGATTTCAACCTAGAGACTATGGAAAACTACGGTCTTATGAATCTGAGTTTATGAAGGGAAGAGGTTATCTTGGGGATGATAAAGAAATATATGGTAAACCTCAACAAGAATACAGATCTGCTATATCACAATTAGACACATTAGATCATGAGTTACAACATAGAGGCTTTGCAAGGTGGAGAGAGATAATTAAGCAAGATAGATCTATACAAGATAGATTATTAGAGAAATATGAAGATAATGATCTTATATTAAGTACATTTCTATTTGATGATCATCCTTATATTTATTCTCAAACTACAATACCAGAATTTAAAAAACGGGCAGCTGGGTTTACTCGACAAATGAAAGAAATGGTAGATCAAGAGATACTTCCTTATTTTTTTAAAAGAATACCATCTCTAAAAAAAGCTAGTTCTTTACAGGGACCGGCCTATGGAGATGTTAAAGGCCGAGGTACAACAATGAAAAAAAGAAAGTACCAAACAAAGAAAAAAAGAGGCACAGCTTCTTATGCTGTAAAGACTAGGGGTAAGTATGTGGATGATGATAAAAACTATAGAAGTAGAGACAGAGTATATAAAGGAACTTGGAATTACTAATGCAGCACAACGGAATACTAGCTGAAAAGAAAAAAGAATTAACAGACAAGCAGAAATCATTTCTTTCTCATTTGTTTGAAACTGGTGGAAACATCAATGTAGCTCTCGATAAAGCAGGATATAGTAAGACTTCACGAAGCATGGTGTTAAAAGCATTATCGGATGAAATAATAGAAGCAGCCAAAACAGAAATGGCTGCACACTCAGTAACAGCAATAAGCAGAGTAGTAGAAGGAATGAATGATGTGGGTGAACATCCACGAGCAGAGTTGAGATTGAAGGCTGCCCAGACTTTGTTAGATAGAGTAGGACTGGGAAAGCAAGAAAAAGTAGAAGTAGAAGGCAAGATGTTGCATGGTGTAGTTCTTATGCCAGCAAAAAAGGCTATGCCAACTGTAACAATCAATGAGGAGTAACAACATGTGGAAATCACCATCTATTAAAGAAATATCTGTAGGTCTTGAAATCAATTGCTATGCATGTGCAGAGGTATAAATAAAAATGACAGACTATTCAGCTCAACTATCTTTTGAACAATTTTTTAAAGGACCTTGGAAAACCATAGATCCAAAAAATAAAAATAACGAACAAAAAGCTCGTGAATATTTTTACGATGGAAAAGCCTATGGGGGTTCTGTTAAAAAATATGCACAAGGTGGTGGGGTACGAAAGGTCAGATATTGAAGAACAAACGGAGAGGAAATGTTTTTATACTAAGCTGTTTGGCATTGTGTTTAATGCTATTATTCTCAGCTTGTGCTTTAGAATCATATGCTGCAGATACTGTAACATCAACTTCCTCTACCGTTTCAGGAACAACTACTGTTGATAGAACCCCAAATACAGCCTCGGCTCCATCAGTAGTTGTAAACAACCAAGATGTTTGTAGTTTTGCTGCTACAGGAGCTTTACAAACACAGATATTTGGTTTAGCTGGTGGAACAGCTGTAAGAGATATGAATTGTGAAAGGTTAAAGTTATCAAGAGCTTTATACCGTATGGGAATGAAAGTAGGAGCCATAGCCATGCTCTGTCAAGATGCAAGAATATTTCAAGCTATGGATATGGCAGGCACCCCCTGCCCTTACAAAGGAAAAATAGGACTTGAAGCTGCAAAAGAGTGGGCTAATAATCCTGAGAAACGACCAGATTACGAAGAATGGAAAAAAGAGAATGTTAAAACAGAAGAAGTCGTCAGTGATGAAGGTGCTCTTGGCATCTTCTCTGTTCTTCTCATGTTACTCTTTATCTAATGCTCAAATGCTCGATGAGGGCTCAACTGTAACTCAAGAGATAGAAGTACAGGGAGATATTAGAGAGGTAACAGAAACAACGACAACTGTTGAACACAAAACAACAGGTGATATTCTCGATGGAGATACAGGCATCGTAACCAGCAAGTACGAGGGAGATATGGACATTGACTGGGGTGGGGTTGGTCCAATTCACGGTATGGTTGATTGTACAGCCATATTTGGTGAGGGTACTGGAAAGTGTGGTAAAGCCAGATCTTCCAGTTTAACAACATTTCAACAGTATGTTGATATATCACAGTTTCACATCTCTGATGGAGGTGCACTAGAATGGGAATTAGATTTAGCTAATGCTGCAAACAATACATACGGAACGTATTTTGAAACAAAAGGATATAATGATAATATTCTTCAGTGGGAAACAGGGCTAATAAGTTTAGATAACGATGGTACAGCACAGCATTATTCTGGTGAGTATGATTTTGCAGGAGATTTAGACAAGGTATTTATAAGTATTGGTGGTTATAATGACTATTATATGGATAATGTACAGTATACAGTTAATTATAATGTTGTAACAACAACTGTAGAAACATGGGTAGAAATAGTACAGCCTATGCAGTTTGAAGACATAATAACTTATGATATAATAGAAACATTTGATGCAGCACCGATAGAACCTGAAGCAGATACGGATATGCCAATAGAAGGTTTTGACATGGCTATGCCGATAGAAATAGAAATGCCAGATCTTGCTCCAGACATGGGTATGAACGACATGTTTTCAGATATGCCACAAGAAATGGAAACAATGGAAGTTATGGTACCAGACATTGAGATAGAAGCTGTAACATTTGAAGAAGTTATGCAAGAGGTAGAAGTAGCTGTACAAGATATGAGTGCAAATGAACCGATGCCAGAAACAATGCCAGAACCAGAAGTTGTAGAGGTAGAAATAGAGCAGCCGGTAGAAGTTACAGAAGTAGAGCAACCTGCAGAATCTGAAGCAGAACCTGTAGAAGTAGCAGCAGAACAGCCAGAGCCAGTAGAAGTAAAGGAAGAAGTAAAAGAAGAGGTTGCACAAGAGGAAACACCAAAAGAAGAACCAAAAGAAGAAGTAGCTGAAAAAGAAACAGAGGAAGAAGCTCCTGTAGAAAAAGTAGAAAAGACTGAAGAGCCAAAAGAAGAAGTAGCTGAGAACAAACCTACAAAAGAACAGATAGCTAAAAATGAAAAAGCAAAAAGAATAAGAATAGCTATGGACAGTGCATATGATTCTGTAGCACAAATGACAACATTAGCTCTTGTAAATGCTTTAGGCCCAGATATATCTACTTACAGTAATCAACAACCTGTGATACAGCCTTCTTGGTACGAAACAAAAGATATATACCAAAACAATGTATTGCCAGATCCATTAGGTAATTACATTTCTGTTAGATCAAGCTTACAAATGGAAGAAATGATACAACAACAATATGAGTGAAGTAGAATATCAAGGTATTAAAGTTAAAGGTGGTAAATTATTATTAATTTTCCCATTGTTAGGAACTCTAGCTGGTGCTATATGGGCAGGCTTTGAGGGATATGCACGATGGGTAGCTATGGAGAAAAAGATAAATGCATACGTTGCTCCTGATCTTTCTGGTTTTAATTTAGAATTAAATGTACTAGAAGAAAAACTAAACAGTATTGAAACAACTGTAAGCACAGAGTTAAATGCTGTAAAAGAGTTAGTAGATGTTGCACAAGATGATGCAAGAACTATTAAAACCGATTTGAAAAATGATATGTATAAGTTACAAGATAGCATGGACCAAATTGTAAACGACAACAGAGAATTAAATAGAAGTGTACACAGTAAAATATCAGATTTAGAAACAAGCACTCAGTATATGATAGGAGATGCTGGAAAGAATCTTAATAATCTTATACAGCATGCTTCAGATAGATTTGATGCAAAACGTACATCTATAGAAGAAAGTGCACAAAGAAGACAAGACTTTTTAACAGACGAAATGAAAAATTTAGAAGACCGATTTGATACAAAGCTGCAAAGAGCTTTATCAAATCCGTTAGCTGGACAATAGGGAGAGAAAAATGCTTGCTGGCTTACCCGTAGAAATGCTTACGATGCTTGGCTCAAGTTTACTAGGTGGTGTTATGACTATCTGGGGACAGAAAGCTAAAGAAAAAGCTAATCAACAAAAGATGCTTCTTGCTAGAGGTAAATTTCAAATGGATGAAATTGACAAAGCAAGAAAGTATGAAAACAAAGGATTTCAATGGACACGAAGAATTATTGCTTTAACTGCTGTGTTCATGATTATTGCTTATCCAAAACTTGTTCCTGTATTCTTTGATACCAACGTAGTTCTTACATGGACAGAGTTTGAACCCGGATTTTGGTTTCTTATAGATAAAAAAGAAGTGGTTATGGATAAGATATTTACAGGTGTTGTTATTACACCGTTAGATACACATTTAATGTCTGCAATTGTAGGATTATACTTTGGAGGAAGCTTAGTTCAAAAATGATAGAAAAGTTAGTAGTAGAAGATGGCTGGAAAGCTACTTGGGAAAAGTGTGAAGATTGTACCTGTGAGAACTGTACTTGTACAGAAGAAGGTCAATGTGAGGATTGTTCATGCAAAGAGTAAATAGAAGTTCTAGTACTATACCTTTTGGATACAAGTTATCGGAAGATTCAAAAAGTTACGAACCTGTAGAAAGAGAATTAGAATTATTAGACAGAGCTTTTGAATATGTACGAACTGTTGGTCCAGCAAAAGCTGCAAGATGGTTAAGTACAGCTTCAGGTAGAAAAATATCTAATCCCGGATTAACAAAACGTATGAATAAAGGATTATACCTATAGAAGAAGAAAAGAAAAGACGAGGCAGACCAGTTAAGAAAGACGGAGAGCCAAAATCCGAGTATAACTGGTCTTCCCGAATGAGAGCAAAGTTAGCTACACAAAAACAGCTTTCGGAAAAAAGAAAAAGAGCAGAGAAGCTTACGAAGCAAGCAAAGAAAGCTAGGGCAACAGCTAAACGAGCTCAAGAGGCAACAAAAAAAGTAGATGATGCGTTAAAAGGTAGAAGTCAAACTGTTGTAACAACAGATGATTTAAAACACATACCAAAAAAGTTACGAGATCATTTAAAAGACCATGATGTTGTGTTTAGACCAAACGAAGGGCCTCAAACAGTATTTTTAGAATCTCCAGAAAGAGATATACTTTATGGTGGTGCAGCTGGTGGTGGTAAATCTTATGCTCTTTTGGCTGATGTTTTAAGAGATGCTTCTAATCCTAATCATAGAGGGTTACTACTAAGAAGAACACTTGCTGAACTAACAGAGTTGATAGATAAAAGTAGACAAGTGTACACCAAAGCTTTTCCCGGTGCTGTATTTAAACAAGCTAAATCAACATGGGAGTTTCCATCTGGAGCAAAGATATGGTTTTCGTATGTAGATGATGACAGAGATGTAACACGATACCAAGGACAAGCTTTTAATTGGATAGGTATAGATGAAATAACACAGTATCCTACACCTTACGTTTGGAATTATTTACGATCTCGTTTAAGAACAACCGATCCAAACCTTAATATGTACATGCGTTGTACAGCTAACCCCGGTGGTGTTGGAGGTTGGTGGGTAAAAAAGATGTATCTAGATCATGCACCTCCCGGTGAACCTTTTTGGGCTAGGGATTTTGACAGTGGAGAAATATTACGTTATCCAACTAGGCATACAAAATCAGATGAACCTTTGTTTTTACGTAAGTTTGTACCAGCAAGATTAACAGATAATCCTTATTTATTTGATGACGGTCAATATGAAGCTATGTTGATGTCGTTACCAGAGGTAGAAAGAAAAAGATTATTAGAAGGAGATTGGGATGTAGCCGAAGGTGCAGCCTTTACAGAGTTTAGTAAAAGTATGCATGTTGTAGAACCTTTTGATATACCAGAAGGTTGGGCAAGAGTAAGAGCAGGTGACTATGGCTACAGCAGCCCTTCTTGTATACTTTGGGGTGCAATAGACTGGGATAACAATATTTGGATATACAGAGAACTTTATGTTAAAGGGTTTACAGGAGAAAGATTAGGAGACACTATTGCTGAGATGGAACGTGAAGATCCACAAATGCAACATGCAGTATTAGACTCATCATGTTGGAATAAAACAGGGTTAGGACCTAGTATAGCAGAGACAATGATACGAAGAGGAGTAAGATGGATACCGGCAGATCGGAATCGTATGGCAGGAAAGATAGAAGTACATCGAAGGTTAGCTTGTGATGACTACGGAAATCCTCGTGTTCGTATTTTTTCCCATTGTAATAATCTTATTAGAACTTTACCTACATTGCCCTTGTCTAAAACAAACCCTGAAGACGTTGATACAAAAGCTGATGACCATGCGTATGATGCGTTGAGATATATGGTGATGAGTAGAACTTTAGTAAATGTACACAGTCCTCATAGAATGACTCGGTACACACAGAAATATGAACCACAAGATCAAGTATTTGGATATTAATTATTATGGGTAAAAAATTATTAACAATAGAACAGGCTTATAATGAAATTATAAAAACCGGTGGGTTACAAAATGTGCAAACCAAAGGATTAGGTTATAAAGATCTTTTAAATATGGGTTTTAAACCTACGGATTCTGTAAAAACATTAACAACAGAAGCTAATGTAAAAAAGTTAGAAGCTAAAAATTTTGTTACTAATAGGTATCAAACTATCAGACAACTTATTAGAGCTGGAGGTATTGGGGATACAGAAAATCCGTTTATTGGTGGAGATGCTGACGTTAAAGCAAGAAGAGCCGAAACAGGATTAAAAGACGTATCAGCAGCAGGTAAAAAAATAACTCATACTCCTAATCTACGAGGTTATATAAATTCTATTAATCAAGCTATTACAGAATTGACTAAAAAAGGAGATCCTAAATCTTTAAGTTTAAAAAATTATTTAATAATGATGACTACAGCTGGGTTACGTCAAGAGCATTTAGTGCAAGGAGTATCAAGACATAATTATACTGTAGATGAAGGTGTTTTTAGAAATATAATTACAAAAGGAACAGGAGAACAAGCAGCAAAAGTTTATCAAAATTATGATTTAGGAGACGTTCATAGAAGAGTAATAAATCAACAAGTAGAATTAGCTAAACAACAAGGGTGGCAAAATAAATTATGGCATACAAATACAGCAACAATGGCTAACCAACTTACAGCAATTTTAAAACCGATTTTTAAAAAAAATAATGTAAATTGGATACATAATAATACGGGTAATCCTAAAAGTTTTACTATAGGTGATTTAAGAAATCAAACATCTCGAATATTTATTACTTTTAATAATGCTGAAAAATTATCTAGATTTTTAGGTCATGCTGTAAAAACAGTAGGTGAAAAATTTTATGGAAGTCAAGGATTAACTAAAGCAGAATTATCAACATTAGGAAAAAACATACCTAAAGTACTTACTACATTAGCTGATGATTTAGATAATATGTACAAAATAATTTTTGGAGATCTTGCAGGACATAACATTACAGACAATGCTAAAAAACATGGGATAAATCTATCAGGTACAGCTATAGGCAATACTCCTAGAACTTCTCAAGCAGCTTTAAAAGGACATGTTGATCATTTAACTGGTAGAAATCTTGCATTAGATATACAGTTAGATGAAGTTGAAGAAAATGTAGATAAAAAAATTGAACAGATAGAAAAAAAAGAAAAAGTATTAGATGAAAAAATAAATAAAAAAGAAAAAGTAGTAGAAAAAGCTAGGCCTAAATCTATAATTTCTAGAATATTATCTAATATAGGAAAAGGTAGTGCAAAAGCTCTTCCTTACACACAGGTTTTAGAACCTTTTAGATATAGTAGAACAGCAAAACAAAGAACAGGAGAAGTGCTTGGCCAATATGCTGTATTTGCAAATGAAGTTCCTGAAGATTACTATACTGATGATAGAGCTAAACAAATGGAAACAGATGAGTTTTGGAAAGTTACTACAGAAAGCTATACTGGAACAGAACCGGAACCTATGGATCAAAAATTATTACAGTTAAAAAAAGAAGAGGGATCATATTTATCCCCAGAAGAAGAAATTTTGCTGATGGATATGCAAAATATACCACATGCTTAATATTAATAACAACCAACTAAAAAGGAGGCAACTATGCCAAAAGGAGTAGAAGGAGCTTACAAATCTGGCTATATTATGGGCCAAATGAAAAAGCAAGGTGAAATGAATGAAGCTAATGAAAGTTCATTACACCGTGAAGGACTAGATTCACACGTAATGGGTGAAAATAGTGGTGCTTTTGAGCAGTCTGTAACATCATCTTCTGGCAAAGGTAGTGGACACACTGCACAGCTAGGTATGATTATGGGCCAATCAAAATCTCATAAATAATAATAAAGGATAAACATATGAGTGATCCTGTTGACGTTTCAGGTGAACTTAATCCAGATGATGCACCCGGTCTTATATCTTTAATAAAAGGAAGACAAAAAGAAGCAGAAGATGGAAGAGAAGTTCATGAAGAACGATGGTTAAAAGCTTATAAAAATTTTAGAGGTATCTATGATAGCACTACACAGTACACATCAACAGAAAAATCTAAAGTATTTATAAAAATAACCAAAACAAAAGTATTAGCTGCTTATGGGCAGATTGTAGATATACTGTTTGCAAATAAAAAGTTTCCATTAACAGTAGAATCTACTCCTGTGCCTGAAGGTGTAGCTGAATATGCACATTTACAAACACCTTTAGATCAACAAATGATGCCACAAGATCCTTATGGTTTTGCTGGAGATGGTCGAGATTTACCACCCGGAGCTACAGAAGCTACAGGTAGTTTAGATTATTTAGGAGGAATAGCACCTGAATTTGAAGGTGCACCAATAGCTCAAGGCCCATCTAAAATGGGTGAACCTCAAATATCTCCTGCTCAAGAAACAGCAAGACGTATGGAAAAAGTTATTCATGATCAATTGACAGGAACTAATGCTGTTACAACTCTTAGAAACTCGATATTTGAATCTGTATTACTTGGTACAGGAATAGTAAAAGGACCTTTCACTCATACAAAAACAGTGCATAAATGGGTAAGAACAGGAGAAGAAAAAGAATATCAACCTTACTATAGAGATATTCCTAAAATAGAAACTGTATCTTGTTGGGATCTTTATCCTGATCCTATGGCTACAAACATGGAAGATTGTGATTACGTAATACAAAGACACAAAATGAATCGAACACAAATTCGTAATCTTATGGATATGCCTATGTTTGATTCAGATGCTATTGGAGAAGTATTATCTGGTGGAGGAAATTACCAAGATAAATACTTTGAAAGTGTTATACGTGATGACAACCATTTAGATAGAAGTGCCTCAGAACGATATGAAGTACTTGAATATTGGGGATGTGTAGATTCATCATTTATGAGAGAAATAGGAATGGATGCTCCGGAAGATGATTTAGGACAAGTTCAAGTTAATGTTTGGATTTGTGGTAATCAAATTTTACGAGCTGTTATGAATCCATTTACTCCAATGCGTATACCTTACCAAATATTCCCTTATGAAATAAGTCCATATCAAATATGGGGTATTGGTGTACCAGAAAACATGGAAGATGCACAATTACTAATGAATGGTCATGTACGTATGGCTATAGATAATTTATCTTTAGCTGGAAATCTTGTATTTGACGTAGATGAAACTTCTTTAGTACCGGGCCAGAACTATGAAATATTTCCCGGTAAAGTATTCCGAAGACAGTCTGGTGTTACAGGAACTGCTGTAAACGGTATAAAATTTCCAAATACAGCAGGTGAGAATATACAAATGTATGATAAAGCAAGGCAACTTGCAGATGAAGAAACTGGTATACCCAGTATAATGCATGGGCAGACAGGTGTTACTGGCACAGGCAGAACAGCTGCTGGCTTATCTATGTTACTTGGATCAGCCGGCTTATCTATTAAGACTGTTATAAAGAATCTTGATGATCATCTTCTCAAACCTATAGGAGAAGCTTTTTTTCAATGGAATATGCAGTTTAACATGGAGAATCCTGATATAGAAGGAGATCTTGAAATTAAACCTAAAGGTGTAGCTTCTGTTATGCAGAAAGAAGTTCGTTCACAACGACTTATTGGTTTATTACAAACAGTCTCTAATCCTATGCTTGCTCCATTTATAAAGATACCAAATCTTATAAAAGAACTAGCTATTTCTCAAGATATAGATCCAGACAGTCTTGTTAACGATATGAACCAAGCACAGATCTATGCTGAAATGTTAAAAGGAATAATGCAGAATGTCCAACCAGAACAACAACCAGAATCAGGAAGCCCTCAAAGCCCTAGCACCGGTGCTGGGCAACCCACAAACATGGGAGCCCCTCAGCAACCTGCTCAAGGCACTCAACCTACAGACCTTACAGGCTCTGGTAACGGCACAATCGGAGTTGGAGGTGTACCGGCTGCAGGGG
>CEOR01023760.1_pt1 | contig 11601 bp, 2 predicted proteins | sample 530661 | NCBI WGS metagenome assembly CEOR01 (sample SAMEA2620836, study PRJEB7988) | marine metagenome | biome: marine biome (ENVO:00000447); feature: deep chlorophyll maximum layer (ENVO:xxxxxxxx); material: "saline water (ENVO:00002010), including plankton (ENVO:xxxxxxxx)" | depth 65 m
AGCTTCTGCTGGGTTTACTTTAAACTTACCATCTTCTTCTACAACTTGCATTGGTAGTAATCTATCTTCAGTCTGCACTATTTGTTTTGCTTTTTCAGCATAACCATATAATATGTCTGATTCTTGTAAAGAAAGCGTACCACCTGTTCTTAATTTATGCGTACCATTAATAACCTTTCTACCTAATAGGTTAATTAGTTGTTGTCGCATATAAGGCATGCTTGTTTTTCCATCTTCTAATAGTGTAGCAACAGGAGTAGGTACTGAATCAGATTCTGCATTTTTACGAAGTATAGCATCTCTAGACAAATCTTTAACCTCTTCTTGATATTGTACATCTAAAGCTATTCTTGTGCGACCCATAACCTTTTTAGCTTTAGCTCGAACACTAGAATCAGGGTGACTTTTAAATACATTAATACCAGAAATCATTTGTTTAGATGATGTCGCAGTTTCTGCATTTTTATCTAACTCACCTTGAACTCCGAAGAACCTACCATCATAACCATATAAGTCGTTAGCTTCATCAAAAGAATAATTGTTAATAAAGCTGTTAATAGCATCGTCACCTTTCTTAACTAAAGCACCCCACTCTTGTAGCGTAAGCTTATTTTGTGGAGAACCTTCTACGCCTTTAATAGTACCTTTTTTCATACCGCTATCAGCATAGCCAAGAACATTTATTCCTTGTAACTTATTGTCTTTGTAAAACTTTTCTCTTGCTTTAAGCGATTTATATATAGCTTTAAAAGGTCCTTCTGAAGTTTCATTAACTACAATTGTGTGACCTTTAGCATAAAACGAATTACGTTGTTGACCAAACATTCCTGATATAGTTTTGTTATCTATATTAGTTCCGTAACCTACAAGTTTAAAAGAACCTTTTACATCCACTATATCACCATGTAAAGCTATAAGTTTGTCAGCTGCTTCTTGTGTCATTACAGAAGCAGAATCCATAATTGCTGGATTGTCTGATAAATTAACTTCTTTTATAACAGCTTTTGTTTTACCGTCTTCACCTGTTTCGTATTGTAAAACTTTTACTTTTTCTTTAAGTTCAGTTTGTGATAACTCTGCGTCTTCAAAAACTAAAAGCTCTACCCTTTCACCTGCATAACTTGCATCATGATTAGCTATATAACCAGTAGACCTTTTGTTCTTCATTGTATAGTCTTGGTCTTCCATAATAGAAGATGACATATCTTGAAGGTAGTATTTATTTATAAAATAGTTTGCACCAATAACGCCTGACAAATCATAATTAACATCTACACCTAAAGATTGCATTAAGTTTTCTGTTGATTGTTTTAAATCTTCATAATTAGATAAATCATATGAAACACCATCAACTTTTAGTTCAAATGCTTTTTTACCTAATAGGTTTAATTGTCCTTTTTTAGTATGCCCTTCGTTTTTAGTTTTCTTAATTTCATATCCTTGAGAACGCAGGTCGTTTATTATAGATGACGAAGTTACAAGATGCATATCAAACTCATCTGACTCATCATTATGTCTATCTATAATAGACTGAGTCTTTTCCATATGATAATTAACTAAATCTTTTAGTTTAGATATAGCTTCTTTTTCAGACTTTATAGTAAATGCTTCTGCATAATATCTTCTTGTTTTATCAGAAAAATCTCTTACAGGCTGCATGTACATATTAGTGCCAAAACTGATAGCGTTTACTATTTCTTTTATATCCATCTCTGAAACCTCTTTGTTAGTGATTTCATCTCTGTCTAAAGTATTAACAAGGTCGCCATCTAAAGAGTGGTAATCTAATTCGTATTCACCACTAATTAATTTTTCTGCATATGGGTTAGTAATTCCATATGTAAACATAGATAAAAAGCCTTTATCTTTTGTTTTTATATAATCTAATAAAGAATCTTTACCATACTTTAAGAAATACTTTCTTATGTTTTTGTTAAGCATGTTACCTTTAGGCGACATGATTGTGTATAAGTAAGACTTATCTTCTGCTGGTATTTTTGCAGACAAAAGAGATTTAATAGGACCAATAACACCTTGCATATCAACAAGACTAGTTTTAGTATACTCATTACTTACAAACATCTGCATAGAAGCTCTTTGTTTGTAATTATATACTTTTACTTCTTTAACTTGATAACCTATTCTAAGTTTTGTTATTTCAAGTTCTTGTACATCATTGTTTTTATTTCTTATAAAGAACCTTTTTTTGTTTTCTGACAACTCATCATCAGCGCCTTTTTCAAAATACCTTTCATATTTAGCTTCTTCAGACTTAATAACATCATCAGACCCAAACTCTACATGCTCCCTTTTAATAGTATTTTCTTTAAACTTATTGTAATCAAATTTTTCTTGATAGTATAAGTCTTTGAGCCTTGTATTGTATTCTTCCTGAAGCTCATCTACTTTATTTTTAGTCAACGTGTTTGTTTCTACACCTAAATTTATAGAGTCTTGTCTGTTTTTATTTACAATATAACTATTAAATATAGGGTTAAACACATCTTTTCTTGCTCTGTCTTGAAACTCTTGCAGAGAAATGTTTTGTTTTTCTTTCTCACTAATACTAATAGATACACTAGCCCACAACATTTTTTCTAACTGGTCTCTACTAAAATAATTTTTTATAGGTCTATAATCTCCATTTTCATCTCTAATTGATAAGTTTTGAAATTGGTCTTTAGATAATTGATTATCTTTAGAAAGTAAAAACTTATTTATAAATTCTCGTTTTTCAACATCTTGGATTGTATCCTGCCCATATAATAACTGAACCAATCTTCTAGAGTAATTAAGTCTTTGTTTTAAATTACTCCAAGTTTTAAATTGGTCTTCTTTAACAGAGGCAATACCACCTTCATATATTTGTTGTTGTATTTTTTCTAAAAAAGCCATAGCCTCTGGTTGCCCAAATTTATTCAATGCAACTTCTTCTGTAAAGTCTTGAGATGACTCAACTTTTGCAGACGCTATTTTTCTTCTTAACTGCATACTTAATGATGGACTGAATCTTTCACCATCCCACATTAAACCTCTATCTGTTGTCATAGACCTAAACTGCAGCATAACATTTTTAAATATGTTATTACCTGAGCTGTCTACTTCTGTTTGTAAGTAGTTAAAAAAGTTACCAAGAATTATTAAGTTGTTAAGAGCAGTTTCACTTATTTCTTTATCTCTTTTTTTGTTTTGCTCCTTTCGAATATCTTTTTTTGTTTTTCCTTGTGTATCGTCTATAAATTCTTGCGCTTTTTGAGTATAAGCCATAGGTGAAGGGTAAGACATCTGTACTCTTTTTAAAAGAAACATAATGTTTGCTTTTGTAACGCCAGACATTAAATCATTATCTTTTGAAAACTTACCTATATACTTTTCGTTCTCAATAAACTGCCTTACATGCATATAAAATTTAGCAGCTATGTCTTGGTGTTCACCATTAATTAAAGCTACTAAAGCGTTATCATCCATTTCAGACATCTCTTCTTCAGTAAATAAATTAAGCTGTAAACCTTCTTTAGATACTGCAGCGTTTGTAAACATCTGTCTTATATACGCATCAATCTGTTTATTGTTATCTCTGAGAGCGTTTCTTACATCTCTATACTCTTGTGTACCTTCAGTATAATTAAGTAGCAAATTAGCTTTAAACTTTTCTTTTGCTCTTCTAAACTCACGGCTTGACCTTAGCATAGCTTTTTTGTTCGCTACTATTTCTTCATCAGTAGCTTCTGCTAATTGTTCTGCAGTTAACAAATCTTTTTCTATACTTTTGTAAAACTCTTTTGCGTCTTTTACAATAGTTCCCTCTGCGTTTGTTATCTCTTGTTCTATTTGTGATTGAAGCTTTTCGTTTTTTAATTGCTTTATTTTAACTGTAGATGGAGACTCCTTTGCTAGGTTACCATACTGTGCTTCTTCTTTAGCAATTAAATCTTTAATACCATCAAAAGCCGCTTCAAAGTCAAACTCATCTGTTTTCTTATATTGATTGTTAGATGCTTGTTCAAGCGTCCAATCAGATTCTTCTTTAGTAAATGCTTTAGATATTTTTTCTTTCCAAGAACGCATAGAGTTATTGTAAGACTTACGCTTACCTTCATCTGCTATAAATAAATCTTGGTTATACGCACCATATATACCAGCAAGCTTAGTTAAAGCTTCGTCTTGTATATTAGTTTGTTCTTGTGCGCTAAGCTCTACATAGTTATTGTCTTTTAATATCTGTAATGATTCTTCGTAGAACTCTTTATATGTTTCTGCAGTTACTTGTTGTATTGAGTTTAATTGTATATACTCCTCAATAGTAGTTGCCATAATTTTACCAGTACGTTTTTTAATTAAACGTAACGCATCTTCTTGTCTTATGTATGCTTTTTCACCTTTTCGTGATGGTGCTGCGTAAATTATGTTTTCTTGATAATCAAGTTTGGTTTTGTTGTATATAGGCTGATTAACAATATGCTTCATCATTTCCTGAACCTCAGGGTAGTTAGCATAAAGTATTCTAAATATGTGAAAGTTTTCATGAAAGAATGCTTCTTGCTTTGCATCACCATCATTATTAATAAACACACTCATACCTGCAGCATATCCTGCAAACTTAGGACCTTGTTTTGCCAAAGCCACTATACCATTTACAGACACTAAACCATCGGCTGCCTTTTCAGACAACATATCTATTACTGCATTTTCAGAGCCGTCACCTAATGGTAAAGCGTTTTTAATTTTACGCTTCATGTAAGCTCTTTCCATTACATCTATAATCTTACCTACATTTTCTTTTGTAAATGATTTTTTAGTAAAATCAATAGCTGCATTTTTAGCTAACACAACCGCATCTTTCGCACCTTCTAATCTTTTTAGTAGTTTTAATTTTATTTGCTCAGAACCTTCTACACTTTCTAAAGGCGTTTCTCTTATATATTTTTGTATATCTGCTTTTGTTATTCTACCATTTTTCCCTGTACCTTTTACTTTGGATAAATCTATCTTATACTCTTCTGCTAACTCTTGAGCTTTAGCAGTTACTTTTGTTTTATCAATAACAGGCGCCTGTTCTTCTGCTTCTGCTTTAATCAGTTTTTCCACTTCTTCTGCCGCGCCTTGACGCATAGCTTCTTCTTCTTTTGTAAGGCCACGATTGTTTATAATCTTATATGCTATACGCTCTATCGTGTCTTTTTCTACTTTACCAGTTTCAACAAAAGCATCATACTCTGATTGTATTTTTGTTTTGTTAGTTTCTTCTGCGCTTTGTAAAGAGGCATCATCTTTGTTGGTTTCTAAACTTACCTCACCTGTAGGTGACACCACTATAGCGTCATAAGAGCCATCTTTATTTTCTTTTACAAATTCTACAGAGCCATCTTTTTGTGTCTTTGCTGGTCCGTATTTAGCAAACTCTTTACGCCCAACAAACTCTGCAGCTTTATTAGTTCTATCCGCTTGTTGTATAACTTGTTTAGCTTGACCATAAAATTCTTTATTGTTGTCAATTAAATCTTGTTCTTCTTGCGACAGTTCTTGACCTGCTACTTCTTTTTCAGCTATCTCTACAAGTTGTTTTCCTTCTTCTTTTGCAAACCTTTCTTGTTCTATTCTTGCGTCAGCCTTTTTATATACTTCAGCTATTTGGTCGCTAGATGCTTGCTTAATTAACTCTTCTTGTTTTAAAGCTTGTTTTTCTGCTTCTTTTAAACCAGCTATTTCTTTGTCTGCCCAAGCTTGAGTTTGCTTGCCATCATCAACTAAAGACTGCACTTCATCCATTCTTTGTTGGAACTCACCTCTTTGTTTTTCTAAATTAGCAGAAGTAACATTATTCAGCCAAGCATTAGCTACGAGCTCTGCTTTTTCACTTGTACTTAAATTTTGAGTAGGGTAATTTTGTACAGCAGCTTCAACTTGTGTTAATGTTTCTTGATACATTTCGAATTGGTCTTGAGTAATTTGACCACCTTCAACTTGCGATTCTAAGAACTCCATTACCGCTTGTGAGTCGCCATGCACAACTGCATTTTGTATCATAGTTCTTGCTGCAGTATCTCGACCAAGCATAGTAGCTTGTTCAGCTGACAACTCAACTAAGTTTCCGTCTTTATCTTTAAAGCTATATGTACCTGAATCTAAATCTTTATTAAATATATCTAATAATTCATGCGATTCAGCTTTTTCATTTAATGATTGATTAAGCGTGTATCTGTTTTCAGCTGCAGTGTTAATAGTATTACTTACACCTGACATAAGTAGGCTTGTAGCAAAAGAAAGCACGCGAGTAGGTCTTTGTTCATCCGCCATAAAGAAGTCCATGTATGACATAAACTCATCCCCTTTAGCTTCTGCTATTCTTCTTTGTACTGAATAGTCTTGGTAAACTTCCTGGAACTGTTCTATAACACCATCAGTCACACCATTAGCAGCACCCATTCCTATTGCTTTAAAACCATTTTTAACAGCAGGACCTATACCTGTGTTTTTAAGTGTTGCTTGCGCTGCTTTTATTCCTGCTTTAGTACTTGCGCCTGCAACTCCTTTGGCAGCATTTTTTGCCGTATTTGCTATAGCAGAACCAACTCTCATTTGTCCTGTAAACAAAGCCCATTGAGCAATATCTGCAGCCATAGACGCCAAGTTATCTACATATACTTGCCTTGCTGCGTTTTGCGCAACCTTTGGGTCAAGTCCTTGTGCTACACCTTCATTTAAAGTTTGCCCTGCTAATGCCGCACCTTCTATTAGGTTTGATGTAGCACCTGCTGCTGTAGTTGCTAAACCAGTTCTTATTAATTTTGTAGCATTTAATGTGTTAGCAACGCTTTTTGATAAACCAATAGACCGACCACCTGCCGCAATACCTTTAGCTAAATTTGTAAACTTTGCACCTTTAGATAACACACTTACACCTCTTGCTACACCACCAGCTGGGACTAATAAAGATAAAGCAAACGGAAGCATACGAGCCACTCCTGTTTCCCAAAAATTAATATCTGTTAAATCATCCCAAGATACATCTTGCAAATCATTTAAACCTGGTACATCATCACCATAAGACTGTAAGTATTTACCAAAATCGTGAAATGCGTCTGATAAAGGTTTTTCTGTTTCAACACCATATATTTCTTTCTGAACTTGACTACTAGGTGAGCCACCAATAAAGTCAGCCATATCACCTACAGAAGTAAATAAGTCACCTAAACCAACAAGTAAAGACTTACCTATCTTTTCAATGTGACCCATATCATAATCAATGCCAGGTTTTCCTACTTCAGGTAAGTCAGGTAGTTGCATTTGTTGTTGCTGCATATCCATACCTTGTGGATTCCACATACCATCATCTTGCTGTTGTTGCTGTGGTTGTGGAGTACTTACAGGCTCACTAGGTGCAGAAAGACCAGACTGTATGTCTGGCTCTTTAAAACTACTATCTAATGATTGGTCGTATTCATTTACCGCTTGTTGTGGTGTACCCACGCTTGGGTTCCAGAAATTATCTTCCATAACTAATTATAAGCTTTTTGTATTTTGTCCCTTAATATATCTACTTGCTTTAAATGATTTATTGCTTGTCCTCTATCTACTCCTTGAGATACTAAGCCTTCTAAATATAAATCAAAGAAACTTTTTGAATCACCCTTAACAAGAGCTTGGTGTATTTGTGGTTGCGTGTCTGCATTAAACATACCTACTAATTGACCCATACCTTGCTGTATGTCGCCACTACCAGAAGACAATGCCATTAATAAACTTCTCGATACTATATTGTTAGGTGCTAAACCTAATTGTTTCATTACAGTAGATGCTTGTGCATCATAATTTTGTAATTGAGGTTTTATATCTTCTACACTCGAATTAAAACTTATAGTCGGTACGTTAGATTGTGGCTGTGTGCCTGCAGGAGCTTCAGCAGTATATCTACCTAATGCAGTGTCAATACCTTTTTCTTTAGATAACATAGCCATGTTAGTTTGGTTTTCTGTATCTACTTCAATATAATATCTTTCCTTACCTGTAAAGAAATCATCATCTTGATATTCTTGCATTAACACGTGTTCTGCGTCTTGTGGTTCACCTTCTAAATCATCTGCTAACACAAGCCTATAACCATCTTTTGTTTTTACTTTGTAACCTAAATATATTCCTTGTGGCTGTATGTTTCCTATTTCATAACCTGAAGGTAGTAAAGCACCATCTTCATCATACATTGTACCATCTGAAATAACATTATCTATATATGTGTCGCCATCTAAATCAGGTACAGCATTTTTACCAAACTTCATTTGTGCAAATATTAACTCATCACCTTCAAAACCTCTATGACCTACAACATCTGTTTTGTTTGGTCCTTGACCTTTAATAAATCTACCTGAATCAAAATCTTTTATAGCCATATCGTATTCATTAGAACCAGAAGATATTAAATCAGTTGATACAACTTTGCGTTGGAATTTTTTAAATTGTTTCGATACACGAGCACCATATGATTTATTAACCATACCGCCTTGTTCCATAGGCGCTAAAGCTTTTTGTCTTCCACCGCCTACATAACCAGCTACATAATTTTCTAATTCTTGGTCTGATATTTGGTCAAAATAACTAGAAGGCAAATCATACTCTATTAAATAGTTAGATTTAAATATCCTATAATTATCTTCTGCATTTAAATACGCTTGTACTTTGTTTTGAGCACCAGCCATATCTTCTTCTTTTGGTTCAGACCAATCAGACATTTGTTTATGTACAAACGTGTCTATGTCCCCTTCCATAAAAGCGTTAAAATCTCTCCTTGTTTGATTAGATATTAAGTGAGCCTTTTTCCCATCATCACCTTCTAAGTTTTCAAAATAAGCTTGTATTTGTTGAGTGTTAGAACGTATTCTACTAACTTCGTCAGAGTTTACAATATTATTGTAAAAATTCTGCATGACTTTTCTACCACCAGAATTCATAAACTTAACTGGGTCGTTACCAGCTTTCTCTAATTCAGCTAAAAACGTTTCTTTTTCTTGGTCATATAAACCTTGAACTATATCTCTATCTTCATTACGAACAGCTATTTGACTTGCTTGCGTTTGAATGTGCTGCATCCAGTTATTAAGGTTTTGCTCTTTAGCCTCTCTATCAGCCTGAATAGCCTGACTTTGTTGCATTAACTGCATAGCCTGTCCTAACTCTGCTTGAGCTCTATCTCTTCGTGCGCCTGAACCTTGCCACCCAGCTAAAGCGCTATTAACTTTTGAGTAATCCATTTAACTTGGTTTATTAAGATTATCTATTGCTTTTTGATTTGCTTTCTGTGCTTTTTCAGCGTCTGTTTCTTGCTTCTTAAAATTACCACCTTTAACGTTATAATCTGCATTTGGGTCATATTTGTTATCCCCTGTTCCAACTATATTTTCTAAAGCTCCACGCTGTGCTTGCTCTATTAAATCTCTATTAGGGTTCATATACCAACTTAAATCACTTAACGCATCAGAAACTAAATTACTTCCTATACCACCCAACAACTGTCTGTTTTGAGCCATAGCAGATTGTTTCATTTGTTCTGCAGTCATATCTCTTTGTAGTTTCATTTGACCAACAGATGTAGCAAGTTGATTATATTGTTGTATGTTTTGTCTTTTAACCGCAGCATCTTCTGCAGCAAGTTGGTTCAAACCTCTTATTCTATTTGCGTCTACCGTTCCTTGGTTAGCTAAAAACATACCTCTTTGACCACCTGAAGCTCTTAATACATTTTTCATAGCACCTGCATATGCATCATTCATACCTTGCATTGCTGCACTTTTTTCTTTTGCAGTTAGACCTGATTTAGCCATAACTCTTTGTTTTTCAACAGCTTCCATAACTAATGGAGATATTTCAGGTATATCTACTTCAGGGTCTTTTAATGCTTTTGACAAAGATAACACACCAGCTGCTGCTTTTAAGCCAGATAGAATTTTTTCTGCTTTACGCATTTTATTCATTCTGTCTGTGTCATCACCACCGCTACCATCGTCACCACCTTTATCGCGAGCCATCCATTCCTCTAACGTTCCTTCAGGATTATCTTTTTTCCATAAATCAAAATCCGTAGTTATTTGTTCTTCTTCTTCTTCAGTGTCGTCATCTTGAAGCGCTAAAGCTTCTGCACCTTCAACACCTTCTTGGAAAGCTTTATCTCTTGCCGCTTTTTCATCTTCTGCTTTTTTAATATTAAGAAGTGTAATAGGGTCTGCATCTTCATTTCTTGATGCTGCATCAGCTTGAGCATCTGCTAAATCTTGAGCTACAGCATCCATACCTCTTTTAGCAACATCATCTATTATTTCTTTATTTCCTTTATCTAATTGCTCTTGTATAATAGCTTTATTGTCTGATATAACTCCTTCTTTATCAAAAGATTTATCAAGAAACTCTTCACTTTTAATTTCATACCCTATTGCGTCATTACCCTCTAAACCTAATTGTTTGTTAGCATCACTAATAAACAATCTATAATCAGCAGATAAATCTTCTATCATATTTTCATATGAAGTATCTCTAACACTTCCTGCTAAACTAGCTACTTTATCTTTGTATTCATCAGAACCAATTAAATCTGTGTAGGCCTTTAACCTTGCTCTTAATCGTTTTTTCCCTTCTGGTGTATTAACGTTAATATCTGAACTAAGCGATTTAATAACCTGCTGTCTCATTACAGCATTTGACATATCATCGTCTACACCTAATTTTTTTGGACCTATTCCAAGTGCATTTTTTGCCAAATCCATTAAACCAGGCTTACCTAGCTTTGACCACTGAACTCTTTGTTCTTCAGCTAAATCTGTTATTTTTGTACTATCCTCATCAGATAATTCATATCCACCCTCAGATGCTCTTCTTTTTAAATAATCAAGGTTGTCTTTATTTTTAATTTGAGAACCCTTACCAACATTATTAGGATTACCTTCTTGTTCTACAGTAGTAGCCGAAGACATAACTCGTGGTGTGTATGTTGACATCCCATCACTAGATATATATCCTTGAGATTGTAAATTTGCATACTGATTAGGGTCTTCAGTTTGCATTTGATGATGAGATATAGTAGCTAAAGAATCTGCAGGTAAAGAGTCTAGCGGAACATTTAAATCAATTCCTTTTGCTTCTAAACTATCTAAGAATTTTTGGTCATATCCATCAGCAGCATAAGTTGCTAAAGCTTCTTTTACAGTTTTACCTTTATATGGACCCCATGTTTTAACAACATTCCAAAAATTATCAGCAGCTTTTAATCCATCTGCATCATTTTCAAACTTTATAAACCAACCACCATCAGAAGCTTTAGTACCTTTAGTGTAAGGTATACCTTGCTTATCAAGCCATTTAGTAAAATCAGTTGGTTTACCATCAGCTCTATAACCTTTAATATTACCTGGGTTTTTATTCCAAGTACCGTGTGTTATTTTTTGACCTTGTGCCTTAGAAGCCTGGGCTCTTAATTCATCTTCTGTTTTAGCCATTCTATTTGTGTTTCCAAGTTTTCATTTCTCTATTAACAAACTTTCCTACCTCATCAAATCTACCACCACTTAATAGTTTTTTTATATTTTCCATAGCTGGTTTATCAAACACGCCTTCACC
>CEOR01011060.1_pt1 | contig 11561 bp, 13 predicted proteins | sample 530661 | NCBI WGS metagenome assembly CEOR01 (sample SAMEA2620836, study PRJEB7988) | marine metagenome | biome: marine biome (ENVO:00000447); feature: deep chlorophyll maximum layer (ENVO:xxxxxxxx); material: "saline water (ENVO:00002010), including plankton (ENVO:xxxxxxxx)" | depth 65 m
TGAACTATGCAGTCATCAAGGCTGCTGCATCCTGATGGGTTTATTCGCTTTTCGGCGAATGAGACAGCGCAAGGCTGCTGCGGAAGCGGCAGCCTCTGCTCCTGCTGAGCCGACTACAAAAACAACCTCTGCAAAAGCTGATGGCAGTAACAATCGACGCAACAGTGGGCGGGGCAAACGCCAACAGCTACATAACGTTGGCTGACGCTGATAGCCTAGTTGAGGCAATGATTTCGAGTGATGACGTGTCTAAATGGGGCACGGGCAACACTGATAGTCGAAACCGAGCATTAGCTGCAGCAACGCAACGCCTTGATCGTGAGCGGTTTTTAGGTGGAAGAACCAACGACAGTCAGGCTTTGCAATGGCCGCGTGAGGGAGTCCGCAAGCCGGACACCTACGTCAGGACATTTACTAACGGTTATCCGTTTCGGCTGACCGAGGACTTTTTTACAAACACGGAGATTCCTGATCAGGTCAAACGTGCGCAAGTTGAGCTTGCGGTTTATCTGCACAACAACGTTGACGGCATTAGCTTGAGTGGCCTTGAAGATTTTAAAAGTGTGAAAATTGGCAGTATTGAGGTTACGCCTGACAAAAGCGGTGCTGTTGGCGCAGATCGCGTGCCGCCGATGTTTGAAAGGTACTTGACAGGCCTTAGAATCAGTGGACCAGGCAACGTCGCTATCCGCAGGAGCTGATTATGGGTATGAACTACAGCGTTGGTGCGGAGTTTATCTCGGACACAGCCGAGCACACTGGTCGGTTCAATTGCATTTATTTTAAAGAAGACTCAGTGATCAGTGCTATTACGGCACAGGACTATACCGGCAACAGCCTTGCGGGCGAAACATTTGTAGCCAGGACAGAAATTAAGGGTGTGTTTACCAGCATCACGCTGACCAGTGGCGCTGCTGTCGCCTACAAAATCTGATGTCATTTGCCAAGGCTATACAAAAAGTCGCGGGCAAAATTGTTCCCAAATTTGGCGGCAGTGTAACGGTCCGTTACATTTCTGCTGGTGATTACGACACGACAACCGGCACGATTCCTGACTTTGCTGTCGCTGTTGAAAGCTATGAGGTCAAGGGCGTTTTAGATGACGTCAATACACGCGAGGTGAATGAGCTGATTCAGGCTGGGGACAAGCGTTTGCTTGTGGCGGCAATAGATTTGCCATCAGCTCCAGAGACAAAAGACCGAGTGTCCATCGAAGACGTTGAGCATCAAGTGGTTCGCGTAATCACGTACCAAAACGCAAATATAGGCTTGGTGTATGAGCTGATTTTGAGGGTCTGACGATGGCACGCGAGATTAAGATCACTGACATCGCTGGCTTGATGGCACGTGAAATTCAACAGACCGTAGAGATTGCTGCTGATGAACTAATAAAGGAAGTAAAAGAACAAACTCCAGTGTTTAAGAAATATACGCAAGATGAAATAGATTCAATGCCTGAATTTTATAGAGTGCCCGGTCAGGCAAAAGCTATTCCACTAAAAGAGTCAGCTGCAAACCATGTTGGATCACGTTTGAGAAACGCTTGGCAGATGAACGTCGGCAGATTCCGCGCAACTGTCACAAACAACATGGAGTATGCAGAGCCTGTGTTGTACGGCAATAACTTGCCACCATCATGGAGAGGCCAATACCGCACAAGGCAAAACACTGTCCCTGGCTTTCCTGATCTAATCGTCAAAAAGATTGCAACGCAACGCGTGCCTAAAATTGTTGAAGCCTTTAGGAGGCGGAACTAATGGCAGCAGCAGATCTCAATGCAGTTCGCGCCACTATTGAAAGCCGTCTTGCAACGGAGCTTGAAAGCAACCCGGCGCTACCTGTGATATTTCACAATATGGCCTATGAGCCAGCACCAAACACGTCATGGGTTCAATGTCTTACGACGTTTGGAGCAGGGGAATATTTGAGCCATGGCGGCACCACCAATTCACAAAACCGCATTGTCGGACTATTGGTGCTTAATGTCTTCTCGCCCAAAGGCGTAGGCCCTGGCGCAAACTACGTTATTGGTAAACGCATTCGAGACCTTTACAATAGAGTCATCGTGTCGGGGGTTTTCTTCGACGCTCCTACAGGGCCAGAGGCATTGGCATCGCCAACACCCGAAGGCTTTTTCCAAACACAGGTCCGTGTGACCTTTGAATTTATCGAGGAACTCTGACCATGGCAATTCAACGCGGACAACAAGGCTCAGTCGAATTTGAAACTGGCAGCGGCAGTGTGTCTGCAGTGGCTGGTACGCGCAGTTGGAGCTTGGACATTGAAAAAGAAACGCTTGACGTCACGAAGCACGGCGACACGTTTCGGAACTTTGTCGGCTCGTTAATTAGCGGCTCAGGTTCTATTGAGCTTATTTTCGACGAGGGCAACACCAGTCAAAAGACTTTTATGGATGATGTCCTTAAAACTGCAGACGGCGTTGACGCTTCGTTTGAGTTGTTTCGTGAAGGCACTGATAACGGTCAAAAATCCTTTACATTTGGCGGCATTATCACTAATGCTTCGATCGCCTCAACCGTTGGCGAACTGGTGATAGTATCTGCATCTTTCCAAACTAGCGGAACGATTGCTTCTAACTAAATCTGTCTATAGAGTTATACTTGGGGCGTTAAAGCTATTGTTTAAATGCCTGCTCAAAATCGAACAGTTGATTTGCTGGTTGGGGCGTTTGACCTCAACCAGCGCCGTAAGTTCGAGTTGAAGAACGCAGACGGCAAAAAAGTTATAGACCTGTATTTCAAACCGATCACGCGTTCTGATCGCAAAAAGGCACAAGCTTTGGCTGGCACTGACGAGGCGCTAGACATCAGCACGCAGATGTTGTGTCAAATGGCTGAGCTAGAAGATGGCACCAAAGCGTTCGCCGCTGCTGACGCGGCGAAGCTACAGCGGCAGTTGCCTGAGTCTGTATTAAATGAGCTTGAGCTTTTTTTGTTTGGTCTTGGCGAAGAGACTGATCTGGAGGAGGCAAAAAACGACTGAAGCAGGACAGCTGGACTTTGTTCGAGTTTCATCTGGCCTGCGAACTAGGCATGACCGTAAGCAGGCTTCGCACTGAGCTGACAGACGCGGAGCTTGTGCATTTTGCTGCGTACTACGAGATTAAGCGAGAGGAAGAAGAAAAAGCAATGGATCGCGCAAAGCGTAAGCGGCGGTAGGATAGAAGCATTGCTAGGCAGCTGTGGCAAGGTCATCCGTTGAGCTGATTGTTGATGCCGTAAAGGCGATCAACCCTCTTCGGGCAGTTGCAACAGCAAGTAAGAAAGCAGAGCAGGCAATAGAGGGTCTTAAGAAAAGCGCAAAGGCTACTGGTGAAACTCTTGCAGATATGGGTCGTAAGGGTAAAAAAGGATTATCAGATTTGGTCGTTAGAGCAAAAGCAGCTACTGCTAATTTTAGTAAATTAGGAAAAGCGGCATTGCTTGCAGGCGCAGCAGCAGGCGCAGCAGCATTGGCCAAGTTTTCGTTTGGTGCGGCTGGTGAACTAGAACGGCAAACGAAAAGTCTGCAAGTTTTGACAGGGTCGCTTGAGTCGGCAAAAGGAATTATTGATGAGTTGCAGGCGTTTGGCGCTGTTACGCCTTTTACAAGTCAAGAGTTAATTGAAACGTCAAAACGTCTCAAAGCGTTTGGATTTGAGACAGAGCAGGTTGTTGACATTACAAAGCGTTTAGCGGATGTGGCTGGTGCAACTGGTGCTGATCTTGGCGGCATCGCGACTGCCTTTGGTCAAATACAAGCAAAAGGCCGGGTCCAGGGAGAAGAACTTTTGCAGTTGCAAGAACGTGGTGTTGCATTGCAAGATGAGCTGCAAAAAATGTACGGTTTAACCGGAGTTGAATTTAGCAAAGCTTTAGAGAAGGGACAATTCAGCGCAAAAGCTGCAGAGGTTGCCCTGATAAGACTTACAGAACAAGGCGGAAAATATGCTGACGGTGCTATTGCTCAGTCAGATACATTGTTTGGCAAGCTTTCAACATTGCAAGACGCGTTCCAGCGTTTTGGCCAAAACATTGGCAAGGTGCTGACGCCAATTTTTAACAACATTATTGAATTTCTTACCACAATAACGAATCAAATAAATAACATATTCAGAGAGGCGGCAATAGATAGACAGGCAAGAACAGATCTTGGAATTACCAAAGAAAATGCAAGACAATTTTTCAAATTTGGTGGCCAAGAAAAACTTGATGCACGAAAAGATTTTTTGAGAAATCAAGGTTTTGGACTAGAGCCAGTTATACCTGACACAAAGATTCCTGAGCTACGCAATGCACAAGTCGATAAGCAACTTGATGGAGTAAAAAAATTACAAGATCGCAAGGACAAATTGTTTGAGATGGAAGCTAATCACATTATGGAAATGCTTGATCTAGAAGAGCAAAGAAATTTTGACGAAGGTGCGGCTTTGGGTAAGCGTTTGCAGGCTGGAGCTGATTTGATTGAACAGGCAGACAGACAGGCTGAGTTAATAAAAGCTAGGGTAGATGGTACACAAAGTGAAGTCAGGCTTAAGCACAAAATAGCTGACATAAATAAGATGGATCTTGAGCCAGCAGATAAAGCGGCTCTTATCGCCAAAGAACAGTCATTGCATCTTTTAAAAGAACAAATAAAGGCTGGTGCAGCGTTAGGTCAAGTTTACGAATCAATCGGCCAATCAATCTCTACAGGCATTGTTGATGCGCTGTCTGCCGCTGTTGAGGGCACCAAGGCACTGGCTGACGTTGCTGCAGACACATTGCGGAACATTGCTAACATCTTGCTGCAGTTTGGTGTCAATACTGCCTTAGGCGGCATACCTGGCTTAGGTGCATTTTTTGGCGGAGCTAGGGCAAATGGCGGTTCTGTGACTGGTGGCCGTTCTTATTTAGTTGGAGAGCAAGGGCCAGAGCTATTTACGCCTGGTCGTAGCGGCAGTATTGCCCCGTCAGGTAGCTTTGGCGATACTAATGTCGTTGTGAACGTCGATGCTTCTGGATCGCAAGCACAAGGCAACCAGCCAAACGCTAAAGCACTAGGCGCTGCTATTGGAGCTGCTGTGCAGGCTGAGCTGGTCAAACAAAAACGTCCTGGAGGTCTCTTAAGCTAATGAGTAATACTTTTTCGCACACGCCGACCTATGGCGTACAGAAGCGCAGCGCACCAAACGTCAGGGGCATTCAGTTTGGTTCGGGCTATCAGCAGCGTGCGCAGTTTGGCATTAATCAAAACCCAAAGGTTTACAACTTGACGTTTGAGGTGTCAGAGGGTGAGGCTGACAACATCGAGACGTTTCTTGATCAGCGTGGTGGGGTAGAAAGTTTTACGTTTACGCCGCCAGCCGAAACTAGTAGTGCAAAGTTCATCTGTCGCCAGTGGTCAAAGTCGATTCCTTACTTAAACCGTGCGACCATCACAGCTACGTTTGAGCAGGTGTTTGAATAGTAATGGCTTTTCCTCATTCTTTATACGCCTGGGAAGCCAATAAATATTACGACATCGGTGATGTCGTCAGAGCGTCGCGTGAAGAGCGTCATACGCTTGCTTTTAAGTGCATAAAACGGGGTACGTCTGGAGATAATGAACCAGTCTTTCCGCGTCAGATCACATCGACTGTTGTTGATAATGCAGAAAGCGAACTTGAGTGGGAAGCATTTGAACCGCTTGCCGAGCAGCTTCAAGCACTTGCCCCTACAGCAATTATTGATTTGTTCGAAATCAAATTAACGCTGGACAGAAATGGCGTCGCAGATACGTTGCGTTATCACGCAGGGAAGAACGAATTGATTTCTGATATTGTATTTGATGGCAAAACTTACCCTGCTGCACCTGTAGAGGTTGATGGATTTGAAGCTACTGCCAAAGGGGCATTGCCAAGGCCGACATTGAAAGTGGCAAACGTAAATGGTGCGATCAGTTCTTTGCTAGCTCAATACAATCCGTTGGGCGCAAGAGTGAGACGGATACGTACTTTTGCCAAGTTTCTAGACACTGTTAACTTTGGTCAGGCGCAGTCGTCGCAAACAGAAGATGACAGTGGTTTGGCTACAGAGGGCGGGGATAGCATGATTAACCAAACTACTAACGATACTGCTGACCCTGACGCAAAGATGGTTGAAACATGGTACATCGATCGAGTGTCAAGCGAAAACCTGCAGTTTGTTGAGTTTGAGCTAACAGCTAAATTAGACCTAACGAACTTGCAATTGCCGCGTAGAACTGTAACTGAGTTCTGCCAATGGGTGTATAGAGAACGTGATTGTCCTTACAGGGGTGACCAATACTTTGACATCAATGACCAGCCGGTTGCTCTTGAGTCGCAAGATGTATGCGGCAAAAGATTGTCAAGCTGCAAAGCTAGATTCCCTAAGGGAAGATCAGACAAATGCAACGCTTTGCCTTTTGGAGGTTTTCCTGGTGCAAGACTTCAAGCTTGAAGCAGTACGCCACGCGAAACAGCAGTACCCAAAAGAAGCGGCAGGTCTCGTTGTCAACGACAGCTATTACCCATGCCGCAACATTGCTGACGACCCAGAAAACACTTTCGTTATCAGCCCTGTTGATTATGGGAGGGCGATGCTTATAGGAGAAATTAAGGCTGTTGTTCATTCGCATCCACAGGGCACGCCAGTCAGTGATTATGACCGTAAAGCTTGCGGCCAAAGTAAAATGCCTTGGTACGTCTACTCTGTGCCAGATGAGCAATGGTTGACTGTCGAGCCTTAGTCGGTCAAGAGTGGGACTATGGCAAGCAGGATTGCTACACATTGGTTCGGCAGTATTACGAGCAGCTGGGCGTGCAGTTGCGAGATTTTGAGCGACCGGAAGACCTAGGCACGACAGACAGCATTTTTCTGAAACATGCAAAGCGACTGGGTTTTCAGCAGATCGAGTTTGATGAACGGCAAAAAAACGATGTGTTGATCATGCGTCTAGGCACAAGAACGCCTATGCACGCAGCCATTTATGTAGGTGACGACAAGATCTTGCACCAACGCATGAACAGCATCAGTGCGGTAGAACCGTTGCGGCAGTACTATTGGAAAAGGACTGTGGCTGTGTTTCGTCATGCAACTTGTCTCGCTGGCAGGTGAGCTAGGCGAAAAGTATGGTCAGCAGCATGAGTACTACAATCTGCGGACACCAGCAGACGCCATAAAACTGCTGTGCGTTAACTATCCATCGTTTCAAAAGGATTTAACAGAAGCGCACAAAAATGGCATCGGCTACAAGGTGATTCAAGGTGGCGCGGCAATGGGCTACGACGAGCTGCATTTGCCGTTCGGAAGCAGACCCTTGATGGTCGTGCCGGTCATAAGTGGTAGCGGTGGCTCAACAGGTCAGATATTGCTTGGTGTTGGACTGGTCGCGGCGTCGTTTTTATTGCCTGGTGCTGGTTTGTTTGGCACAACCAGTGTTTTTGGTACTTTGGCTGCTGGTTCTACTGCGGCAATTCCTGCTGCAGGTGCTATTGGTGTTGCAGGCGGCGCTTTCGGTACAGCAGCGGGCACAGCAATAAGCGCAGTTGGTGCAAGCTTGGTTTTGTCTGGCACGGCAAACCTAATTTCACCTCAGCCGCAGGTCCCAAGGCTTAGCAGTAACCGACTTGACGGCGGTACGAACGTGCGCGGCACAGGACCACAAGGCGTTACGCGTGGTGCGTCAGGTGAACAGTCTTACGCTTTTAATGGACCCTCTAATACTGTTGGCACAGGCGCGACGATTCCTGTTATTTATGGCCGTGTCATTACTGGTGGGCATTTAGTTGCAATAGACATTGACGTTACTGATACGTCTGATCCGCTTAGAAGACAGTTAGGTGCGTTTAGCCGCAGTCAAACGACAATCAACAATGAGTTTTTGAAAAATGAAATAACGCCTACTGGCGATTTAGATTCTAGAAAATTTGACCAAAAGCAAGTGTTTGCTACTGACAGAGATGAGCGTGTGTTTATAGACAAATTGTTTGGCAAAACTTTGAATCAAAAAGTCGAAAACGACAGCACAGATGAGCTAACTTTCAAGACCGGAGAAAATGAGCATTTAAAGTACCCAAATATTGATATTAGCAATAAAACTCTTAAGCAAAAAAGAAAAGAAAAACTAAAAAAAGTAGATGTGCTTTTTGAACTGTCGAGCAATTTATACGATTACGTTGGAGATGAAACATCAACAATTATTGATGGCTTTATTTCGTATAATATAGTATTGCGGCTTGGAGGCGTGAACAACGCAGTCGTGGCCAATGCAAGCGCTACATTGCAAGGTATGTTTACGTCAAAACCTGACAAGCCGTTTACATACGGTCATCGCTTGGAAGTGCCAACAAGTAAACAGGCAGATGTCATCAAGATTGAGTTTGAAATCTTAGACGCTAGCGTTGACGATGATGTTACATTTAAGTTACTTGGCTACGGCTTTGATCTTCTGTAATACCAATGTCACTAGATTCTAAAACTACTATCAGAACAATTGACCTTATCTGCGAAGGTCCGATTGAAGGCATACAAGGCCGCAAAGGTGTTTTTCTCAATGAAACGCCTGCGCCCGATAAAAATGTGCAAAAAGCTGATTTTGAGCAGCGTAAAGGTTTCCGTAATCAGGATCGATTTAAAGGCGAAAAAACTGTTTCTATACGTCAATTTGTGGGCGAAGATGTTGGCCGCGAATACAGTGAAACGTTAGACGAAAATGGTGAGGTTCAGCCTGATGATACTGACTACGGTGAAGGCTATGTTATCCGAACAGTCACTGACTTAGAAGCCGATGCTGTTGAACTTATATTTACAGTGCCAAGGCTATTTTCAACAGCGGTTGAAGGCTTAGCAAGGGGTCAACTGTTTCCAGCAAAAATTAAAATGGAAGTTAATATACAGAACAATGGTGGCAGCTATGTTACTCGATTCACAAAAGAGATCGAGGGTATTTCTACGTCAAACTATCAATTCAAAACACCAAAGATAGATCTTGAAAAAGACTCTAAGACTGGAACCTCTGGCCCTTGGAATATAAAGGTAAAGAAATTAACTTTTGGCAAAAAGCCTAAAGACAAAGATGAAGCTGATGAGCGCGAGCTTGCCTTTGAAATAAAACGAAGTGATCTGCAAGATTTGCCAAAGAAGTCCACGCCTCTGCAGCAAGGTCGTGGCGATCTTTTGAAATGGGCGGAAATAATCATTCATAAAAATGTCAAGGTCAACTACTCAGGCACAGCCTGCGCTGCCTTGTCAATTGATGCAGAACAGTTTCAGTCGTTGCCTTCTCGCGCTTATGACGTAAAAGGTCGCAGGGTGGCAATTCCATCAAATGCAACTCCCCATAAAGACGGCTACTTGCAGTTTTCAGATCTCCTGCCATTTGATGGCACGCTTGCAGCTAAGGCGCAGTGGACTACATGCCCGGTATGTTGTTTTTACGACATGCTCATCAACAAACGTTATGGCGCTGGAGAGTACATCAACGTTAGCAATATAAGCTGGATAGATTTGATAGGGATCTCTAAGTATTGCAATCAGCTGCTGCATAAGGTTACTGGAGAAGCTTTAGCAATTGATCAGGTTCCTGAGAATCCTGATGACTACGAGCCAAGGTTTGCTATCAACACTGTTATTAGCAGTCAGGCAGATGCATACAGCGTAGTGCAAGATCTTGCCAGCGTATTTCGTGGCATGGTTTTTTGGAAATCAGACACAGTTCAATTAGCAGCTGACCATGGAACCTTGGACGGTAGTGCTATTGATCCAATTCATGTTTTTACAAACTCAAATGTAGTTGGTGGAAGCTTTGTCTATAACGGCTCGTCTCTAAAAACTCGAAGCACAAGAGTCGTTGCAAGATATAACGACCCTGATAATTTTTACAAGCCAAACTACATTATTGTAGAAAACCTAGATGCTATAAGAAAATATGGATTACAGACAAGGGAAATTGTTGCTTTTGGCTGCACTTCAAAAACGCAAGCGCAGCGAATGGCAAGATGGGTAATGACATCAGAAGAATTAGAAGGTGAGACTGTAACCTTCTCGGTTGGCCTAGAGGGATTGAATGTTTTGCCTGGTCAAATCTTTGCGGTGTCTGACGCGATGCGACAAGGCGTCAGAGTAGCCGGTCGAGTAGTAGGCGCAGACAAAGGCAAAATCATCGCGGATCAGAATGTCTCGTCTACCACGTTGCCAGGCAGCAGCGATCAGCTAACGGTAGTCTTGCCAGACGGACGTGTGCAGGTGCGTGCGGCAACTCTGAATGGCACATCAACAATCACTGTCAGCCCAAACTTTGACGAGCCGCCTGCTGACAATGCTGTCTGGACAATTACTGATACAAGCCTTGCAAATCAGAAATTTAGGTGCTTATCGGTTGCAGAAGGAGACGACGGCGTTTATGCAGTCATCGGTGTTCAGCACGTAGATAGTATCTATAACGCTGTCGAAAGAAAAGATTCAGACCTTGAGTTTGCAGAAACAAGCATATTTGGACAAGCTCCTGCTGCTCCTACAGATGTGCAGATTCGCTTTTTTGATGTTACACGCAACGGCAGTAGATTTAAGCAAATTAACTTTTCTTGGACGCGTGGGACTGACTCGCGGGCAGTCAAATTTATTCTCAAATACAAGATCACAGACTCTGGTAACTTTAGGGAAATTTCAACAATCAATACTAATGTAGATGTTAGCGACAGCGTATTGTCAGGTCAAAAAGTAATTGCAACAGTAACGGCAGTAGGCGCTGAGCCAAATAGTCAAAGGACTGAGTCCGCTGAAGTCATAGCTTTTGCAGTGCCAGATAATGTCACTGACATCATTGGCGGCGGAACTGTAGAAAATCTACCTCCTGACCCTGAAGCTGTAACAATAGAGCCATCAGGTAAAGATCAAGTCACGCTGCGTTGGTCGTCAACTGCAAGTGGTCAAAACATTGATGAGTTCACAGCTGTCATTCGTCATTCAGGCAAAACTGACGGCACAGGCGTGTGGTATCGATCTAACTTGCTGAGGACTGTAAAAGCCAAGACAACCTATGCGTCGCTGCCGCTGATGGCAGGTGAATACTTCGTCAAGTTTGAAAACAACCAGGGGCTAAAAAGCGCAAATGCTCGCAGTGCTGTCATCAACTTGCCAGATCAACTGCCATTGTTTAACTACGAATCTATGCAGTTAAATGCCGACAACTTTCCTGGCATAAACGATGGCGTTTATTATGACGACACATTTGATGGCTTAGTTCTTGACGGCGATGCGTCTTTCGATGATGAAATTACTGATTTAGACGCGTTCACCGGCAACATTGATTCAATTTTTGGTACGCAACGTACAAGCGGCACGTTTTACTTTGCAGCGGGCTTCGATTTTGGGGCTATCTACAGCCCTATTTTTAGACGCCTGCTTGAAAGTGTTGGTGTATATAGGGCAAACACATTTGATAGTCGTACAGATTTGATTGACACATGGGCAGACTTCGACGGTCAAATAGCAGATGAAGTCAACGTTGAAGTGTTTGTGCGAACAGCTGTGCGACAGCAGGACGACAGCTATGGCGCATATAAAGTTGGCGATGCAAAT
>CEOR01012006.1_pt1 | contig 11526 bp, 9 predicted proteins | sample 530661 | NCBI WGS metagenome assembly CEOR01 (sample SAMEA2620836, study PRJEB7988) | marine metagenome | biome: marine biome (ENVO:00000447); feature: deep chlorophyll maximum layer (ENVO:xxxxxxxx); material: "saline water (ENVO:00002010), including plankton (ENVO:xxxxxxxx)" | depth 65 m
CAGCACCCAGACCCGGAGCCCAAAGTGAAAGAACTCAATTACTTAGAAGTATAGGATTAGAAGAAGAATGAGATTTTACCCGATAACAATAAGAACCCCTCAAGGGACAACTCAAACCTTTTTTGTTCGTGCTGGTTCTGAAGCTGAAGCAAGGTCTGAAGCTGAAAGATTGTATGGTGGACAACTAGGTACTGGAGAAAACCAAACTCAAATCGTAACGATTGGAGACCCACAAGATGAAATACCAACCGGTCAAACCGGTAGAGGTCCACTTGGAATCATGGAACCCGGTGGTGATGTAACAAGATTAGGTGCAGATATTGGTGGAATACCTGAAGAAAGCATCCGTGGTGAAAGTGGAATGTTTCAAAGAGCATTCAATGAGTTGTTTCCAAATGTGCCTACAGCATTTAACAGAACAATAAGAGGTCAATTTTTTTCTCCACTTTTAGCAGTTGGTGATGTAGCATCAGCATTAGGGAGAGGTTTTGGTGGTTCAATAGGAGCACTTCGTAATGTTGGACCAGAAAACGTTTATAGTACAGCAAGAAATTTATTTTCTGAATTAGTGCCTTTATCAAGAGACCCTAACCAAGGTCAGTTTAGTGAAGATATAAGAAACTTGGTTAATCCACAAGTTACTGTAGATGATGCTGGTAGATTTACACTAGGTGCTGGTGCACAACAAGCATTTAATCTTGCAAGAGCAGGTGCAGCAGATAGGCTTGGTAGATTTACTGCTGGTAGACTTGTTCCGGGTAATTTTAATCAAATACAAGATGAATTTGCTGCTTCTGATTTACTACCACAACAAGGTGGATATTTACAATTCTTACAAAATAGATTTGGACTTTAGGAGGCTGTAAATGGTAATGGGACAAAACCCATTTAGTGATTTCTTTGAGAAAGATGCTTTCGGAAGACAAGCTGCTTTTGGTGGTATGTTGCCAATGGGTGGCACATTTAATCAAGAAAACTTTTTTAGAAATCTTTACAAACCTGTATTTACAGATTACTTAGGTGCTGTTGGTAGAGCAGGTATGCAAGGAACTAAACCACCAGACTTTACAGAGTTCTTACAAGGAATAGATTTTAGTCAAAGATTTAGAGATGCACCCATGAGTGTTACAGGAACAGGTACCAGAGGTATTACATCTCAGGGTAGATTCTTCTATGGAAGGTAAGAATGACATTTCAAAACTTTCAACAAGAAGACGAGTATCTAAATAGAGTTGCAAAAGAGGCTATTGGTCCAGATGTAAAAGTAAAAGATTCCGGATTATTTAGACAATTTATTAATTTTGTTGGCGATACTTATGGTTCTTTTACAGGAGGAATCACCCGGCAAAACCAACCTTTAGATGATGGTTCTAAAGAATTTATTGGTCCGGGTGGATACATTGACCCACAAGTTACAGGCGAAAGATTTAGAGAAACTGGAGCAGCACTTGCATCATTATTATCAAGAGGCACATTAGGTGATGAAATATTTGGTGTTCCAGTTGAAATGGGTAATTTATTTCAAGGTCCAATAGATGTTCAGGATGCAAGAGATTTTGGTGCTAAGTTTGGCACTGAAATACCAGAGGCTATACCTTTTGTTGGTGGGCAAACACCAGCAGAACTTGCATTTGGAACTGGAGCAAGTCTTCTTAATTTACCAGACATAGCATTGACAGGATTAACTGCAGGTGCAGGACCAACAATATTAAGAAGTCTTGGAGGCACAGGTGCAGGAAGCAGAATTGCAAGAACATTTTTAGAACCTGTTGCAGGTGGACCATTTCAAAGAAGATTAGCAGCAGAAACTGCAATTCAAGCACCAACACTGGCAACAATATCAGGTACAGAACAAAGACAACTAGAAGGTATTGCACAACCATTTGAAAATACATTTTCTGCTTTAGCAGCAGGTGTTATACCAACTGCAGGAGGTGTTGCTGCACTAAGTAGACGAAATCTTAATCCAAGAATTTTTCCTGAACCCCCAGTTGAAGCACCAAGTGTTTTGAGGCAACAACAATTAGAAGGTGAACCAAGAGAAGAATTTTTAAGAGAAAGTTTATTTCCTGACTTTACAACTGCACCAAGTGCACAAACTCGACAAATATTTATATCGCCAAATGTTGAAGGCACAACAAGGCAACCTGCAACAAGATTATTTCCACAACAATTTGTAGACCAAAGTAATCAATTAAAAACAACACTTGAAAATGAAGGTGCTACAGCAAGAAACGAAGTATATACGAAATTATCAGCATTAAATGCAAATGCTGCACAATTCTTAAGTGAGCAAAATAGAAACTTACAAAACTTAGAACTCGGTTACTCTCCTGCAAATTTTAGAATGTCTATTGGTAGTTATTTTGGAACACCAGAACCAAGTATAAGAACAACAATTGAAAACCCAGCAAACTCTGAATTGTCTGTTGCAAGAATAGTTGACATAGGTGACAAAGACCTTAAACAAGATGCAATAATTATTGTTGATAATATAACTTCATCAGAATTACAACCAAGAACAGTAACAGACAGATTTGGCACAGAAATATTTTCAGAAAGAGATAATTTAAGAAATCTTACTTTTGGTGAAACAATTGAGCCCGGTGTCACAAGAGATATAGCTTTTAGAATAAACTTTTCAGGCAGATTAAATGATGAAGATATTGCAGCAATTGATGCTTTAGCAAGACAGTTTGAATTGCCCGGATTTAGTGTCGGTGCAAACTATCAAAGTATTGACTACAACACTTTAAGAGCATATAATCCAGACTATATTAATGAAATAAGAAAATTGGAGGAATTTGGACAAGAAATCAATAACTACTTTCGGAGACTTGGAAGACCTATTCTTGGAACTGAGGAATTCTCGCCGACAAAAGCAAGGCTTATCTCCAGAGAACCGTCAGATTTTAGTCAGTCGTACACCGAGTACAGAAATAACAATGCTAACAGGCTTGAGCAAATCCTCGAAAGCCAAGGAATCAAACAAGGACTAAATCAAGACGGCTCAATAGACTTTGAAGCCATTAGACTTGCACGACCACAAACCCCTGAACAATTAGCACAACCAATTGATTTGGGTGCATTTGGGCAAAATCAAAGAAAATTAATCGTTGGTGGTGATGGCACGGATATCCCTGAAGATATATTTAAAAACTTACCAAAGAATTTAATTGATGATAAAGAATTTGTATTTAGACTTCAATATGTTACCGATGCAGAAAAAGAGTTCTTACGACCATTCTTAGATAGAGCAAATGCTCGTGCAAGAAGAGGTGAGGCAAGAGTTCTTACTGAAAGTGAGATTGGTTTTGTTAAGAGAAGATTTCTAGCAAGAACAAACAGCAGAATCAATGAAGACTTTAGACCATGGGAAACTGGCAACGTACAACCCGAAAGAAGAGTAACACCACAAGAGATTGGTAACTTCTTACAAGATGTTGCAATGTTTATACCAAACACAATTGCTAGAACTAGATTTCTTGAGTCATTTGTAAAACTAGCAGACAGAGTTCCTAAACTTACTGACATAGATATTAAAAGACTAAGAAGGTTCTTTGGTAAAGACAATAAAATGGTTGATGGGGCAGAACAAATAGTAAATGACCCACGAGCAGCAAAACCAAAGATAGATAGAGGTCTATGGAATAACTCAGTGTTTCTTGCAAAAGCAATTAGAGGTACATTAGATTTTGGTGCAGTTCTAAGACAAAACGCAATATATACAGTATCAAGACCATTTACTACTGCTAAGTCTTTTGGGCAAGCATTAAAAGCAGCTTTGAGTGACGATGCAGTTTTAAGAAACGAGCAACTACTTGAGCAAAACCCAAACTATAATAAGTTAATTGAGTCTGGAATGCGTTGGAACAAGACCGGACAAGATGTTGCTGCTGATAGAAGAGCAGAAGCATTCATGTCAGACTTTATTGAAAAGCTACCAAAGGCATCAGTTATTGGACCTATACTTAGAGCATCTGCTAGATTCCATACACACTTTTTAAATAACATGAGGTTTAATGTAGCAAACCAAATGTTAAGTCAAAGACGACTTAGAAAAGCAACATCACAAGCAGAGATTGATGATTTATACAGACAAGTTTCAGAAATAGTAAATATCTTTACTGGAGAAGCTGATTTAAAAACAATACCAATAGCAGGTAAAAAGAAAGTTATTAGAGATGTAATGTATCAAACAATGTGGGCACCAAGGCTTTGGTGGTCAAGAATATATTTACCAATATCAATATTAAAAAACCCAATCGTTAGAAATGAAGCAGCACTTGACTTAGCAAAATTTATTGCTGTAGGTGGAGGTATATTAACACTTGCAAACATGGACCCAGATATAAGAGTAAATTATCGTAAAGGTGAGATAGCATTTGAAGATGGAACTAAATTTAAAATATGGGGTGGATTTGAACAATTTATAAACTATGCTTTTGATTTAGCAAGAGACTACAAAACAAGTAGCACTGGTACTTACTATAAAGTTGGTGACATGGGCAATCTTGCAAATAGATGGTGGAAACAAACATCACAATATATGAGAGGTAAAGCAAACCCTGTCTTAGGAGAATTAATTGACCATATATCTGGAGAAGATTTTTTTGGTGAAGATGCTTATGACAGATATAAAATTGAAAACTGGAAATCAATTAGTTCAAAAAACCCTGCAATACAATCATTAGCACCGTTAGTTCTTGCTGAGATAGTTGAACTTATTGAAAATACAGATGACCCATACATGATAGCAACTGGTGCTGCAGGTGCTATGTTTGGTGTAAACGTTAACTCATACACAAACAAAGAAGATGCAGCGTTAGATGTTTATAACAAAAGATATGTTGAGTTAGAACCTTTTGAACAAAGAGTAACAAATTTACATTATTATGCAGAAGATACAACTAGGTCTGTTCCTGAAAGCTATAAATCTTTAAGTAATATGCAAGTAAAAATGAAAGCAATCTTTGGTACTTACAATAATAATAGTGACAGAATTAGAGCATACTATGATGCAAAAGCAGAGTCTTCTAAGGAAAGAAGAGCAATCGCACAAGAAGAAGGTTTTGATTATGACGACCCGTTTTACAAGAATCAAATAAGAAATGCAGGTACTGATGCTGAACGAGCAGCACTTGAAACTTATTACTCATTGATGGAGCAGACTACTACAGAAGATGGACTGTTTCTTTATGATGATTTTAACAGAGCAAGAGATACATTTTTGAGAGGACTGACAAAAGCAGAAAGGTCATACATATCACGAAATACTAATTTTCATGCTGAAACAATACCTCAAGAACTATTTAGAATACTCCCCGGCAGTGAAAGAAAAAAACTATTAGATTCAATCAATGAACGTGCAAAATTAGACAGATTAACCTTGCAACCAATTGACCAACAAATAAAAGATAGTTTTGAATCTCTGGCAGATAAGATTGAAAGCCAAGAAGATTAGATATACAATGTAACCAAAATTAAATATTTTAGGAGTTGTAATGGTAACAGACAAACAACCTGAGAATTCAACATCTCCTGACTCGCAGCCAGAAATTTCTGAGCCTGCTGAAACTACTTCAGGCGTTGTAGACAATACTGACCCTGCTGTGAACGAACAACTACAGCAACAAGGATTGATACAAAATGGAGCAGAGCAAGCAGAACCTACAGGAACTTCAGAGCCCGAATCAGTCGGTGCAGAACTACCTCAAAGCGTTGAGCCAACAACGAGTGTTGAAGACTCTCGTTCTTATTCGCAAGATGAATGGAGGAAAGCACAATCATCTTACGATAAACAAATAGCAGACTTGCAAAAGTCCCAACAGGACTTGCAGGCACAATTGCAACTGAGTCAATCAGAAGCAACGATAGAAGCTAAGAGAAGAGAACTTCAACAGCAGTATGAGATGCAAGGATATGCTCCTGAGCAGGCACAACAACTTTCTACACAAGCTGCATCACAAGAGAGGCAAATGCTTCAGATACAGCAGGAGAAAGATAGACTGCTTGCACAACAGCAGCAATTATCTCAATCATCAGAACATACTGCAAAGGTAGCAACGGCAAGGCAATTGCTTTTGGAGAAGGGCATTAAGCCCGAACAGAAAGTAGGCAAGAGCACAGCTTATGATGTGTTAATGTCAACTGTCGACCCAACTGCAATGCAGTCAATGGCTGAAAGTATTGCTGACTTAACAGTCCAGCAGCAACGTGTACTTGATGCACAGCAGAGCAAGGTACCGAGTACGGGACCTTCGCAGGAACTTCAGTCAGGACAGCCTTCGCCTGCAGCACCATTAAATGAGAAAACTTTAATGGAACGCTACTTAGCAGGTGACAATGACCCGAAGGTTATTGAATATGCAAGAAGAGTAGCTTCCGGTGACATATAGGAGATAAACGAATATGGCAACCACAGCAACTACTGGGAATTTAGAAAATGCCCAGAACATAATAATTACTGCTGCTAGGTTTACTGAAGAGCACAATGCTCCTGCTATGGCTTTGATTGAGCAAATGAATTTGCCAAAAGGGGCTAAACAGGTAACTGTGCCAAAAGTAGGTCAAATGACTATTTCTGATTTACAAGACGGATTCGACATTGTTGATGACGAAGAAATCGGAATGACAACTGTAGACCTCACTGCTTCAGAAGTCGGAGCAAAAGTAGTTTTGACAGATAAATTAATCAGGCAATCTGCAAACAACATTTTTTCAATTGTAGGTAGACAGCTTGGTGATGCAATGGCAAGAAAAAAGGACACTGATGTCCACGCATTGTACTCAGGATTAAACGGTGGTACTACTTTTGGTGCTGCTGGTGCAACAATGAGTCTTGCAAACATAGCAGGTGCAATTGCAAATGCTAAAGGACAAAAGTTTGGTTCGCAGATTTACATCTTGCAACACCCTTTTGCAACCTTTGACATTGCTAACACAGCAGTAACAGCAACAGGTGCAGCAGCCGGTATTCCGGATGGATTTGCAACTGACTTGTTAAATAACTTCTTCTCAAACATTAGACCACTTAACGGTGTTCCAATCTTTGAAGATGGTAACTTGTCAGTTGACTCATCTGATGATGCAGTTGGAGTTATTGCAGACAAATCAGCACTAGGTGTACTTAAATCAGTAGACACTAGAACTGAAAGACAAAGAGATGCTTCAATGAGAGCAACTGAAATTATAATTACAGCAGACTACGGTGTGTTTGAAATTGATGATTCAAAGGGTGCACCTTTGACATTTGATGCTTCAGCCCCTGCATCTGGTGCGTAAACATTAGGAGAATAGATGGATACTAGAGAACGTGCAGAAAAGAGACAAGAGTTAATAGCTTCGGGCTATGCTTGGGACATGATTGATAACTGGCAATCTAAAACAGATTTGTTCTGGCACATCGATAAAAAGAATGCTACTGGAGGAATAGGTTTTAAAAAAGGCACAGTGATTAAGAATGTACCGGGGACACCTGACTACTTACTTAAGATGGCTCGTAAAGGTGCGTACTCCTATCCACCTACTACTAATTGTGAATGCAATCATTGTAGTTACGAAAGAAAAAAAGAAGAGGCAGTGGATGTAACCATTGACCGAGTTCCTGCCTCTTCTTCAAATAAACAAATATCGGTTGATGACGGGGTGTATAATAAACCCGAGGAAAAACAGGAGATAATATAATGTCATTTCCACAAACAATTATGGGTAAACCGGGATGGGAGAAGCAAACTTCTACATCTCAAAAACATAAATTAGGAACACCAATGCAAGTTGGTGAAAGAACCTTTAGATACGTTGAAGCTGGTGAAGCTATCGTTGCTGGAAACCTTACTATGGGTAAAGCAGGAACAGCAGCACACCAAGTTGACTTGGCTGTTGAAGCAGCATCAGTAGGTGATACAACTATCACACTATCTGGTTCGCTTACAATAACTGAAGACTTATACAAAGATGGATACTTAATCTTCAATGACGTTGGAGAAGAAGGTCATTTTTACAAAGTAAAAGGTAACACTGCTGTATCTTCAGCAACAGGTTGTGTAGTTACAATCGATGAAGAAGATGGTCTAGTAACTGCGATTACTACATCACAGCAAGTAGGACTTTACGAAAATCCTTACAAGGATATAGAAAAACATGATGGTAGCGATATTGACCACGCACCACTCGGATGGACTTGTGTTGACATAGCATCAGGTTCATACGGTTGGATTTGCGTAAGTGGATTCACTGCTGCATTAATTGAAGGAACTCCGGGAGCAGGATTACCATTAGTTGCATCTAACAGTGCAGATGGTTCTGTTGAAATCTTAGATTCTGATGATGATGCAGAAGGAACTATCGTTGCATACATGGGTCCAATCGCTGGTGTTAACGGTGAGTACGGACTTATCAAAGCAAACTTAGAATAACATCTAATGGCATAAGTGGGAGGATTGTTTCCTTTCGGTTCTCCCACTTTCTTAAATTATGGTTACAGAATATAACGGAAACATAGATGGACTTTGGACCCCACAGGGTTCAGTTGTAACTCGTGTCGTAGACTTAGGTGGAGACACAGGTGCAAAAGTTTATCATTTCAAGGTTAAAGACCCTGTAACCGGTAAACTCTTTGAACTAAGGGTGCTTGGAGACGACACTCATAGTAAAGCAGAGATAGAAGACTTAGCAGGTAATGCTTATGAAAAATGGCTTTTAGATATGAGAGCAAAAGAACATAAGAGAAAACCTACAGCAGAGGAAAAAAAAGAAATTGGTAAAATCATCCGTGAGATGAAAGAATATTGGAAGAAGAGGAATGAGTCTTCAACTGGTAAATTATATTTTGAAGGAGCCAAATGACATTACAACAAGTACATGATAGTTTAAATATCCACAGTGCATCCATTCCTTTTTATTTGGAAACAAGTTTTAGTGCTGATGATACAGACAATCATGATTTTATTTTTAGTGGGAACGGAAAATCCGTTCAAACAATTCATGTAAACAATGCAAGCAATCAGACTGCAACTATAACTTTATACGGTTGTCAGGCATCTGATTCAACTGTCGGTTCCACAACTGCAGTTCAGATAGGTTCGTTTACAGTAGCAGCAACAAGTGGAGGCTATGAATGTTGTAGTGACCCATTTCCGTATTACATTGTAAGGATTGCTTACAGTTCTACACCAGATGGTTCAACTACTAAATTATTTATAAACACAGGGGTGGATTAAATGTTAGGAGTAAAAGCTGCCAGTCTTGGCAAGATGGGGTCGCACACACTTGATGGTGCTTCCCATACAGATGTAACAAGTATGTCTGAGGCTAAAGGTGATATTTTAGTCTACACAGGCAGCACTTGGGATAAATTAGCAATAGGTACCAACAATAAAATACTTATTGCAGACTCAAGCACATCAACAGGTTTAGCTTGGGCAGAAGATATTACGATTGGTGGTGACCTAACAGTATCTGGTGACACAATCACGGCAAACGTTGCAACCATTCAGGTTGAAGACAAGAACATGGAGTTGAACAAAGTTGGTTCTCCTAGTGATTCTAATGCTGATGGTGGTGGTCTAACGATAAAAGGTACCTCTGATAAAACAATTACATTTACAAACGCTACTGGTGACTTTGATTTTTCAGAAAACGTAGATATAGCCAGTGGTAAAACATTTAAAGTAGCCGGCACTACAGTTCTATCAAACAATACTTTAGGTAGTGGAGTTACATCTTCATCACTAACAGAACTTGGAACAATAACTACAGGTGTTTGGAACGGTACTGCAATAGGTTTAGCTTATGGTGGTACAGGACTTGTTGGTGCTACAGACGGTAAAATAGTTGTAGCAGACGGCTCTGGTGCTCCAGTAGCAGTTCAAGCTATGACTGCTAACGATGGTACTTTTAAACACGAAGTAGGTGGTATTGAGGCAGATATATCAGCAATAGCCAAAGGTGGATTAGTTGCTGGTTCTGGTAGTGGTTCAATGGCAATTAGAACTGTTGGAAGCAACGACCATGTACTTACTGCAGACAGCAGTGAAGCTACTGGTATGAAATGGGCAGCAGCAGCATCAGGTGCAGTAACTGCACTAAACAATGCTACAGCAAACGAATTAGTTACAGTTGGTTCTACAACAACAGAATTAGATGCAGAAGCTAACCTTACATTTGATGGCTCAGGAGACCTTGAGATAGGTGCTGGTTCATCTGGTGACCCTAGAATTACGTTTGACATAAACAGCACAGACGAATGGACTGTGGGTGTTGATGACAGTGATAGTGATAAATTTAAAATAGACACTGGTGCTGCAGTAGGTGGAGCAACTAAATTTAGTTTAGATAGTTCTGGTAATGCAGTTATCGCTGGTGCTCTTACTTTAGGTTCAACCTCTTTTGCAAACTCTGACGGAGTTCTTCAAGTAGCAGGTCAAACAAACATTACATCATTAGGAACACTTACTGCTTTGACAGTTGACGACATTGGTTTAGATAGTAAGACAGTTACAATGACTGGTTCTTCTGGTGACACAGCAACATTAGTAGTTGCAGCAAATGGTGCATTCTCAATAAATACTAACGATGCTTCTGCATCAGCAGCACATCTTACAGTAGATATTGACGGTGATATAACATTTGATGCACACACAGGTATATTTAAGTTCTTTGATGCTGGCAGTGAAGTATTTAGAATCACTGAAAGTGGTTCTGGCGACATTACCATGAAAGTAGAAACAAATGAAAAAGACCTTATCTTTACAGACAATGGTGATAATGAAGGCTTTAGAATACTAGACAATGCAGCAGGTGTTAAAGTTGCAGGTACCATAGAACTAGGTCATGCTTCAGATACTACAATAGCAAGAGCAAGTTCGGGTGCTATTACAGTTGAAGGCACTGCAGTATTACTTGCAGGTGCACAAACAGGGATTACCACAATATTAAACACAAGCACTAAAGTTGGTAGAGATGCACACAATCTAATTGATTTTACTACTGATGATACAATTGCATTACGACTGAACAACAATGATGTTTTGAGTTTTACTGAATCATCTTCAGATGTAATTATCAAACCACTTCAAGATTCAAAAGATATAGTATTCCAACAGTACGATGGAACTGAAGTAGCAAGAGTAGAGGACAATGGAACATTTAATATAGTAACTGACAAGTTAGCAATCAATGGAACAGCAGTTACATCAACAGCAGCAGAGCTAAACATACTTGATGGAGTAACCTCTACTGCAACTGAATTAAATATTTTAGATGGTGTAACGGCTTCTGCTACTGAATTAAATATCTTAGATGATGCTACCGTTACTACAGCAGAACTAAATTTACTAGATGGTGGTACATCAGTTGGTGGTTCTATTACAGTTGGGGATTCTGATGGATTTATTGTAAATGATGGTGGAACAATGAAAACTATCCCTGCATCAGATGTAAAGACTTACGCAGGTGGTAGTGGTGGTGCTTATTCCCTTATATCTAGCACTAACTTTGGTGCAAGTAGCACTATGACACATGAAT
>CEOR01002765.1_pt1 | contig 11467 bp, 19 predicted proteins | sample 530661 | NCBI WGS metagenome assembly CEOR01 (sample SAMEA2620836, study PRJEB7988) | marine metagenome | biome: marine biome (ENVO:00000447); feature: deep chlorophyll maximum layer (ENVO:xxxxxxxx); material: "saline water (ENVO:00002010), including plankton (ENVO:xxxxxxxx)" | depth 65 m
TCCAGTTTAGTTTAGAAGCGGAGTGTGCTATGTGTTCTGCCTAAAAATTTTTTTATTCATCCTGGTGTACCTCATTATCATATACGAAACGTGTATCTCTATGATTTTGAGACGTAACCAATTCATTACTTTATGGTATATAAAATATCAGACTATATAAATGACAACACCAACACCTGAAAATTTAGCACGTCGTTTAAGAAGAGTATTAATACGAGGTCGAAGTAGATTAGGTCCACGTCACAATTTATTCGAACCTGGAATAATACCAACAAGGAACTGGATTAAGTCCAATATGAATTTTGTTGAAATTCCATTACCCAGTAATAGTAATAATAAAGTAGATTTCATATCAGGTAATACTTTCAAGGTTGGAGATGAAGCAGTTGAATACGGTAAACAAAAAAAGAAGTATATGTCGTTAAACTCATTCAATCAATATATTAAACCACGCAATTTACCAAATGGTACAAGGTTGAGAAGGGCAGCGTCTCCTCATATGAGAACTATATATAACACGCCTCCAAATTCGAATTCAAACATGCTCGAAAACACACATACACGCGAACAATTAAAACGGACAAATATTAGGTTTGTTAAATTCACGGATCCGAGTAAAGTAAAAGCTATAAAAGCAACTATAAAACAACTCGAAAAGGAATTAATCGTGTTATACAAAACTAATACTCGACCAAAAATTTTAAAAACGAATACATCACAAAACAGGACCAAAAAATATAAGGCTGCAAACAAAGTCGAAGAAAAACTCCAAAACAAAATTGAAAATATAAAAAAGCAAATTAAAAATTTAAAAGAAAAGCTTAAAGCGCTTAAAGTTTAACGTATATATACATTTATACAAAAACAATGGCAAAATTTATAAATGCTAAAGATACGCTGAAAATTGCCAACTATGATGGACGAAAGATTTCATTATGTACGACGGATGATAAAGTTATGAAAATTATTTTTCCACGTATGTATATGCCCTTTGGTATTTCTGGGTTCACACCTGAAATTGGTCCTACTAAATATAACATTGACTTTGCCATGAAAGGATGGGACGAAGAGGGTAACTTTGTAAAGAAATTTTATAATTGTATGCGCGAAGTTGAAAATAAAGTTATACACGCAGTATCGGAACAAAGTGAAGATATTTTCGGTAAACATATGAGTGTTGATGAACTAAAACCGATGTTCTTTTCAAATATCAAGGAATCACCCGATCGCGAACCAAAGTTCCGCGTTAAAGTTGATTCTACTATTGATGACAAGGTCAAACCACACATTTACGACGAGGAAAAGAAACCGTTAATTGATGATATTAAAAATGGACTATACGCTAGAAACTCGGGAACTGCAATAGTTGAAATGAATAGTGTGTATTTTCTGAATAGAAAATTCGGGGTTTCTTGGAAACTTAACTCGCTCGTGGTATATGAGCCACAGAGACTTAAGGGGTTCCAATTTATTTTGTAGTTTTATCATTTAAAATAAGTATTTGATAAATAGCCTGTGCTTCTTTCAATAACTTACCTTTTAATGTTATAAAAGACTTTGGGTCTAATCCCAATTTAATTTTAGCTACACGAACAGACTCGTTCCATTTACTGAGCGTCATTATTACTCTATTACAACATTTTCTTAATCAATGTTTTGTATTTTTTTGTACCTTCCTTTGGTTGAAGCCCGAACCCTTTCTTTTTTGGCTTGAATACTTTGACGAGTGCTTTTTTACCTTCTCTTTTCATACGGTCGAGTGCAGACTTACGCGCAGCTTTACTCACGATTCGACCATACTTATCTTGAACAAGGTCTTTCTTTTCAAGGCCCCCTGACGTTTTGAGGGCAACGCCGTGCCACACTTCAGCTCTTGATCCAAATGTTTGCATTTATATTACTCTAATATTTATTTTGGCGATTCGAATAAAAATAAAATCCTACCACCAAAAGTATAATAAATATGAGTGCATAAATATAACTCTTTTTAAACCCACTTCCATTTTTTGCCGAAGCACTTGGTACTGGTGAACCCGATGGCGATGGCCCAGGTTGTGGTTTAAAACACTCGTTGTTGTCTGTGTAATACAGTTCGGCCTCTTCGTCTGTACATAATTTTGGATCTAAACACACATCGCACGGGGTATCATCATTTCGATTACATTTACAACATAAATCCATTGAATCTTCTGGCGCAATAACATTTTCAGCTTTTGCCATATACCCAGATTTACACTTATCCTTACTGACAGGTTCACACGCCTGTGGTTTTATATCTGTGATATCACTAATATCTGAGGTACAACCTTTCATTATATTATACTTTTACATTTTAAGTTTCATCTTCGAATTTTACTAAATTGGAACATGAAATTTTTGATATTTTTTATCCACCTTATCTTTTATATTCGTTATAAGCCACCGTAGCTACTAACAATAACGCTAAACCACCTAATATCCCTAAAATTATAAGTTGAGATTTGGACATGGGTTTTTCTTCTTTCATAGTATTTTTGTGTATCATTACCGTAGGAGCAGCCCTGGAAACCATTTTGTTTTAATATAATTTACAATTTTATTTCGAAATTACTTTACTTATAAGAGTTGCAATTTCAGCTAAGATAATGGTATGATGAGACATGACAAGAGCTTTAGCGCGCTGTGTTTTAGGGGAAAAATCACCGTAACCAACCGTACTCATCGTCATGAGTGAAAAATAATACGGGTCGAGAGGATCTTCTGTAAACCCAAAATCTTCTTTCATTTGTGAATAAAGATACCCGTACAGTAAAGTTATTACGAGAGTAATTGTTACAGTACTATACAATACAGTCTTGTTCATTTATTAGTACTCATCATAATAATCTTCATCTGAATCTGTAACTATAGGACATTCTGGTCTGATAATTTCTTTTTTCTTTCTCGTTTTTTTCGGTGGTGGATCCTCTATACCATGTTCCCTATGGTAAACAACTTTATCCCAAAAATCGCGCATAACCGGCATATATTTAGAAAACCATTCTCTATCGCGTTTTACATTTGTAACTACAAACTCACTCGGTTTAGGCCAAGTAAGTTCCTCTGGTTTGTATTGTATAAAATCAGCTTCTTCTAGATCCAATATATCCATACACAATTGTAACTGTGGCATGTAATGTTCCGGGACAGTACCATCTATAGATCTCATCATGGGACACTTAATCTCTATTAACTTACCTGATTCACTCACACCGTCCGGACTTCCACCCAAGAATGAATAATTTGGGTGAGGACATAAACCCAATTCGTGTACTACCTCGTTATGTCTTTCTTCATAAATTATACGTGCCTCGTCTTCGTATTTTTCTCCGTGTCTCGTTGCTTCATTACCTGTAAAAACCGGTCCTTTACCACACTTTCTTAATAAAAGTTGATACGGTGTTTCATATTTATTCACTCCTATAGCAGACGCTGCGTCACTCGCTGTAAGCATACCCATTCTAAGATCCAACCATTCCTGTGATTTCTGTGGTGCATACTCAAATTCTAACCATTTTTTAACATTTGGGTGCATACTAAATTATTTAGTCTCATAATTTTTAAGCCTTTTCTTCTTCGCGCGCAATACGTAATCGTTCGCGTAAAACACGCACTGTTCCAACAGATGCAATGTTCCTACGCGTACATTCATCAATAAGATCCTGTTTTTTCATGTGTGATAATTTCATAAGTTTACGTTTATACGTCGTTTTTACAGTATGACCACTTCTAGATGGTATTTCACTTTCAACATAAACCGATTCTTCGCCCGAAGAAGATGATACTGTATCATCTTCTTCAGTTTTATCACAAGTTATTTTTTGTGGTTTTTCATCGCTCATTCTATCCCACGCAAATAATAGTTTAACACCGATACAAATACTAACTACACCACCAGCAATAAACAAATAAGTTTTTATCATAATATATTTTATAAATAATTGTATATCTTATTGTTTAAGTATTTTTATTGATTCATAAGATGAGGAGGATAAAAAAAGTACCTAGCGGCTAATTGCTCCGCTTGTTTTTTATTTTTAGCACAACCTCTACCCAAAAATACATTATCAACATAAACATCTATGTAAAACATACCGTTTTCGTGATACACAACCCTGTATTCAGGTAAACTGAGATTGTTTGTTTGACAATATCTCATAAGATGATCCTTGAAGTTATCATCTATCATTATACAGTTCATATCGACCATTTGTGGATTGTTATATATGTTTAGTATAAACTGTTTCGCGTGAAGTAAACCAAGGTCCATATATATAGCACCTACCAGTGACTCGAATACATCTTCGAGTATCTTAGGGTTTTTAAACCAATTATTACGCATACCTTTTTCATCCATCTGAACCCATTTATAAAGTTCGAGTTTATTCGCTATATTAGCGAGAGTTTCACCGCGGACAAGTTTTGTACGCGCTTTTGTAAGGAAACCTTCCTGTTTGTTTTCGTATTTATCAAATAAAAATTTTGTTATAACAAAACCCAATACAGAATCACCTATAAATTCAAGTGTTTCAAATGAACCCTGTAAAGACTCATTCTCTTTTAATGCAGATTTATGTGTAAATGCTTTTTGGTACAAATCTATCTTGGATATTTTTGTACCAACAAGGTTTTCGATAGAATCCCTATCGATAATCATGTTTTATTATATTATATGTATATTTTTTTTAAGTAAATTTAGTAACTTAGTTTATTTTTTTTCAACTTTTGTGTAATGTGGACTCAAATACTTTTGTAAATTCAAAAAAGTAATTTCAACATCGGCGGGTGGTTTAAGAAGATCCTTCAACTTTTCATCGAGTACAAGAACTCGACCATTTTCTGGATGCTTCAAACCATTCGCAGTTACATAGGTATTAATAGCACGAGTGACCGTACTTCTAGAAACAAGTTGACCTTCTTTCAACCCGAGAAAATCTCTAAGTTTTTCGGAAACAGCTTGTTCGCGGTTAAAACCATTATTTTTAGCTCGAGAAGCCGCCTTTTCACCAGTCGGATCATCTTGTTTAGATTTAATTTTTCTACATATTTTAGAAAGTGATTTAACTTCAGAACGGAGAGCGGCAATTTCGGTAAGAACAGTTTCGATAGACATTTTATATATGATTTTAAACCAGTATCTTTAAGTACTTTTTTGGATAACTAAAACTGTACTTATTATTGTTAAAATTATAGCAATCAAAAACATGTATTTAAAAACATTATCGATTCTTGCGTTTGGTTCTATGTATGCAAAAGCATAAGGTTGACGCGGTCTAACATTTTTACATTGTCCAGGGCACCCACCCGCACAGCAGCCTGACTTACAGGGTAATAATATCCCATTTTTTCGAATACCACAAACCTGATTCGTATATGGGTTTGAATCTTTGGTACTCGCATAACACCTACATTCGCCAAATATTTCATCGCATGTATTTTCGTCACTCTGACAATCCATATTATTATATAGACAATATAATAATGGTAAATACCAAACCAAAGCTGGTGAAAAAATTACCTAACAATTTTTATTTATTATTTAACGATTATACGGATAATACCTTAGAACAATGGATAAAAAAGAAAGTATGTTTTGGTGATAAGGCTTTATACAAGTATATTTCGGTATACAGTCAGGATAATATAAAAAAATTTAGATCTAGAGTAAACAGGCTTTATAAGAAAGAATCTTTCGAAGAAGCTGCTAAAGTACTTGTAACAGAATCGATACGTCCATTATTACATGATATAATAGACGATTTAACAAAATTTTTAAAACCTATGGGTGATTTGGTTTTGAGTGGGGGCGAGGCCGTTAATTTCTATTTAGATCCCAAAGATAAAGTTATAACGACAGACATAGATACCAAATTTGTACCAAAAATGAAAGCAGATAATAAATATTTTGGCAAATTACAAGCTGTTAAACTTTTACTTTGGAATAAACTTGGAGAAATAGCATCGCGTAATAATTATAAAATTATACAAACAGTTCTTAGAGAAACTGATCAATATTTTACAAATAACGACATTAAAAAATATAACATGAATAATGCAGCGTATAGAACGAATTGGGCTTATAGAGTTGCAAGATATATTGGATTAACACATGCTACAGGTAAAAAATCAAAGGGATACCACGTTACACGAAGATACTCGTTAATGCCTAAACGTAAAAACGTAAAAGGGGATTCTAATGTACTCATAGACGTTGAATTATTTACACTGGATATGAAATTTCGTGTTTATGATATCAAGACAGGTAAACTACAAGATCTTAATTTTGGTGGTATTCTTGACATTGCATTTATGCGACCAAAACAACTCGGTTACGACGTTGCTAAAATAAATACAAGACTTAGTGGGGCGGAAATGAACTATTTTAACGTGAACAGGAATGAATCAATTATAAGAAAATATAAGTACTTAACTATACCTACAAAATCATACCTTATAAAAGACATATTCATGATGCAGAAAATGGGTCTCAGAACGGGTAAAGTCGAAAAGGATAGAAAACGTATGATTGCTTTAGGTAGATCAATGTCTAAAAAAAGAATTTTAAGTACAGATTCAATCGATACAATTGCAAAGAAGATCGGTATTAAACTTGGTAAACCCGCACACACGTTCCGAACGTATACAAAGGTAGGACCAAGTGTAATGAAAAAGGCTTCAAATGTGAATCCACAAAAGTATAAACTCTCAACAACAACACCGTCCAAACAAAAACTCAGTAAGGACATATTTTATGGTTTAAAATCAAACCATAATCAAATGAAAACACCTCCTAATTATTTAAGAACACAATCTAATCAAATATTCAACCTTGAAAAAATGGCATGGACACCAAGTTCTAACAGTTCATATGTGAAAAACGAAATGAATTTTAGACCTGTTAAACCAAGACCATTACCTTCTAAAATACGAAATGTTAATATGGAAGAAACACTCTATGGTTTCAAACCAATAAGAGACCAATGGGTTCCAAAACCAGTTTTAGAAAAATCAGCAATGATACCATTTATTGGTTTAAAGAAATGAAACCAAAATATAATATACAAAAATGATTTACAATTCACCAACAAAAGCGGATGATGGTATGCGTCATGTCAAGGCATACACGGATGAAAAAAAGAGATGTTTTATCCAATTACCAGGTGTAAAAGTTTTAGATATCGATTCTGAAATGGGTGAAGTAACACTCGAACTTACAGGAGAAGAAAATCAGGCGAAGATCGAAACGATACACGCATCGAATATCCAATCCGCTGTTGAAAACGCAAAGGAATGGTTTGGTAAAGAATTACCAGAAAAAACCATTACAAATGCGTATACAAAAGAAGACACTTTATCCACCGACAAAATCGAAGCGACTCGAATTTTTAACTCTAAAAATGAAGAAGTTGATTTCGAAACACTTGCACCGGGTACCACGTGTTCCATTTTTGTTGAATTCTCAGGACTCTGGTTTGCAAAGAAAGCATTTGGTCCATCTTGGAATATTGTTCAGGTGAAAATTCACGAAGAAGAAAAACAACCGGAAAAGGAAACCCAGGAAATTGAAGCGTACCCAGACGGATGTATGTTTGAAAATCCAGATTCAAAATAAAAAAAAGTATTTACTATATATAAAAGACATTATGAAGATGAGCAAAAAAATTACCCCAAGACAGGCATTAATTACACTTGCTGTCGCAGTTGTCATCTACCTTATTTTCACTAACATGAGTTCCGGATCCGCTTATTCGGTCGAAGAGCGCATGTACGCACCATTGGGTGAAGGACCATCTCCAACCGCGAGCGCCGAATCCGAAACTTCGGCTTCTTGTGAAATGAAGTCGGGTAGCGGTCTCGCTTCGTCCCTTCTCCCAAGAGAAGTCGCTTCCCAGGAAGATTTTGGTGAATTTGCACCAGAAGACATCCTCGCGGGGCAAAACTTCCTCGAACCACGCGCCCAAATCGGGTTTCCAGAAACTGTCGGTGGTGCATTGAGAAATGCTAACCAACAGGTCAGAGCGGACCCACCAAACGGTAAGGAACCATTCGTGTGGAATAACTCCACTATTTCCCCAGATACTATGCGCAGACCATTGTGTTAAAATAGCTAATTAAAGAATACAGGTATTATTTATATATAAAAAACAATGTCGTCGCCACCAGACGAACTTTCTAACAGCGTCTCTAAATTGGTTGAACTCAACAAGCAAATTACAGAAGCCCGAGAAGATATAAAGATTTTAGTTCAGGCGGAAAAATCTTTAAAAATGCAAGTCAAAAAAACCATGACTGATAATGGTTTAGATGTTATAAATCTTAAAAAAGGAAAAATTTCAGTTAAGAAAAGTAGTAGAAAACAGGGTTTAAACAAAACCTCAGTCAAAGAAGGTCTCTTAACATATTTCGAAGGAAACGAAGAAAGGGCAGAAAGTGTATTAAAGGTTATACTCGATAACTTACCAACAAAGGAATCCACCTCACTTTCTCTCACGGGACTCAGAGACAAAAAACAACAAGATAATTAAAATGGTTTGGAATCAATATGTTTACGAAGCCATGAATGGCAATGAAGCTGAAAACAGCGACATAGAAGAAGAATATTACAATAACGAACCTCTACATATAAATGATTGGGAAGAAGTACACCACGAACATCTTCATTATATGTGGGGAATACTTAAACAATACCTAGACGACGCAATTATGTCACATCTGATTCTAAAATTTGCAAATTATGATGATTTTGTCGAATTTTGCTTTCGTAACTCAGAATACTAGTCTTATATTATTATGTAATAAATATATATACAAACAATGCTTCCCGATATCACGTCCAAGAAAGTCGCAATACCAGCATCTCTTTTTTTAGCGCTCAGTCCAGGAATTCTTCTCAGAACAAACGGTTCCAAGATCGCGTTCAGAGACGGTCTCACAGGACAGACAGCAGTTTTGTTTCATTCACTCGTTTTCTTTCTCGCATTTTCCCTTATCGCGAAATCAATGGGTTTAGTTCTCACCAAACACGATTTGATAGTGACGACAATACTCTTTATCATTCTCAGCCCAGGTATATTATTAAGCATACCACCAGGAACGAAAGGGTTGTTTATGTCGGGACAAACAAGTATTTCGGCAGCGGTCGTTCACGCAGTAGTGTTCGCGACAGTCTTCGCTATTTTGAGAAAGCAATTTCCTCAGTATTATTAAACGATGATATGGAATACCTCGTTATAGGACCAGGTGCAATGGGAATTTTCTCAATGCTTGGATACTTAAAAACTATAGAAAACAAACTTGATAATATAAAAGAATATTCAGGTGCATCAGCGGGTGCAATAATATGTTTAATGTTAGCTTTAGGGTTTAGTATAGACGACATACTTTACAAACTTGCATTATTAGACGGTAATAAATTAGTAAAGCTAAATTTGAAATGTTTTATGAATAGGTATGGATTAGTTGATTTAAAACCTATACGAGAAACATTTGTTGAAGTTTTAGAATCAGATCCATCCTTTTCAGATATAGAAAAAAAGATATACATATCAGCATTTTGTGTAAATACTTCAAAAACAGTTTATTTTTCTAAAGATACACACCCAGATATGAAAGTAATAGATGCGTTATGTATGAGTATAGCCGTACCGTTTATATTTTCATCGTACAGATATAATGATATGGTATACGTAGACGGGGGAACTTTAGAAACATTACCATCATCACCTTTTATGGATAAAAAGGGTGACAAAATACTCTCTATTCGAATGAAAATGGAATCAGAATTTATAGAAGATATAAAAAGTCCTAAACAATTTGCAGAAGCATTAATAACATCGACGTTAAATAATAGACAACAAAACGTAATAAAAAACAGTAAAGTTGTTGATATTGATATAGGACAGGTGGATGTGTTTAAATTTGGTATGACTTATGAAGAAAAAATGCACTTATACATGAAAGGTCTAGATACTTAATTATTGTTATAAACTTTTTTGTTGGTTTATAACAATAATGGATGCATGTGATCCAGGAATAGATATACAAGATCTAAAAACTCTTATTAAACAAAACACAGGAGAAGACATAAAATTGACTCGAGGTCAAATCTGTGATGTTTATGCAACCATACAGGATGGCAAATTACCGTTACCACCACTTATACTAAGTCGGGATAAATCGTATTTATTGGATAGAAAATCACCTTTAACGATAACGGAATTTGAAAAACTGTTTAGTTCATCGACAAAAGTTGCGAGTATTCGACGAATTGCAAAAAAAGTCGGTCTTGCACGTCACGCAGATAAAAGTCTTACTAAAGCACAATTAATTAGTATAATTGGGCGCAAACTTCACTCATTAAACATACACGAACCAATTCGTCTTAGAACCGTTCACAAAAAGAAAATTAACGTAAAACCATTTAATGTTAATTCCAATTCCAATAATTTGATGTCAAACATAAAACGTGAAAATGGAAACAATAACTCTAACCGGACCGTTAATTACATGGGAAATAGGAATAATAATTCTAACCGAACTAATGGTAACTATAAGAATAATAATACGGGAAATGGGAACCGAAACAACGGGAACCGAAACAATGGGAACAATAGAAACAATAATAGAGGAAGAAACATGTTTAGTAAAGCGAAAAAACCAAACTTCTTAAAAAATAATTCGAATACAAGGTCACCGTATAGAGAAGCTAAGGGTGCTGAAAGGGGACGTGTAAAAAACATGTTCTCAAGTTTTTTCTCGGGTGGGTTCAGATTGAAATCAGAAAACGAAATTAATGCAATGGCAGCAAATAAAAGAAAATTTTACCTCCAAAAACCCGAAAAGTTATACACACAATTAAGAAACGAAGGGTACATTGGAAACGAATCGTTTAGGGACTGGCACAAACGTTTCAAAAAAGCTGCTAAAGAACACGTCGGTAAAATTAATAGAGGTGATTATAAAGATTTAATCAATCAGGTTGTTAAGTTTCCAAGATCACGTGGACCACTCGCGTCGCAACAACAAAGTAGATCCAATAACGTAAGTGGTAGTACATTATCACCAACAACACCCGCTTCTTCGGTACAGGGTCCACAAGCACCAACGCCATCACCATCACCGCAACCATCACCATCACCACAACCATCACCTACACCTGCACCATCACCACAAACACCGTCGGTGAAAAGAACGTTATTTCCCAGTGGTAATAATAATATAAAAAAGCAATCAATACTCAATAAAATGAGACAAAAAGCAGAAGAAAGAAAGATCAGAGCAGAAGAAAGAAGACGGGCAAGAGAAGCGGCTGCTGAAGCTAGAAGACAGGCTAAAATAAACAGACAGAAACAGATAAACAACGCAAAAAACGAAAATAATCGAAAACAAAAACTTAAAAAAGCTAAATATAATAACGCGAGCGGTTTAAGACTTAATTTGAATAACCAGA
>CEOR01049088.1_pt1 | contig 11375 bp, 20 predicted proteins | sample 530661 | NCBI WGS metagenome assembly CEOR01 (sample SAMEA2620836, study PRJEB7988) | marine metagenome | biome: marine biome (ENVO:00000447); feature: deep chlorophyll maximum layer (ENVO:xxxxxxxx); material: "saline water (ENVO:00002010), including plankton (ENVO:xxxxxxxx)" | depth 65 m
TAGGGTCTTTAAGTAGATGTGATAGTAGTTCTTTCATTGGGAGAAAGTTCTTTCTAGAGACATCAGAACGAACTTCTGCTATGAAATCAATGATAAACTGTTCTTTCTCTCTATGAGTCATGTTAATATACACATTGATGATTGAGTCCCATTGAAGTGTATACAGTCCCAATAAGGGTCTTCTTTTAGTAGATGTTCATCAACACAATGACCATGATAAGTCTTTTGTTCACTAGGACATACTTCTAAATGAAAGTCTTCGTATTCATCATCATTGTTAGCACAAGCTGTCACTATTGCTATCAGTATTGCTATAATAGTGAGTTTATGAAACTCAGCGAATGAGTTCCAAGTGTTCAGTATGTTAATGAATATTATCTGAATCTTCTGAATCAAATTCTTCATAATCTAATCTCTCGTCTTCTTTGTAACACTCTGCACCACAGAAAGTACAGTATTGTGGGATATATCGAATACCCATATCGTGTTCTATGTTAAAATCAGCACCACATTCTTCACAAAACATATTGATGATGTTCTCAGGGTGAATGTCTAGTGGTGCACTCATTAGTCTACCATGTTTTCGATAAGTTCTTTGAACTCAGTATAACCACCGATGTTCTCACCATCGACTCTTATCTGAGGAAAAGTTCTAGCACCTGGAAACTTATCAAAGAGTTCTTCTCTAGTGAAGTCTTCATCTAACATCCACTTAACATAGTTGTTGTCACTCTCTTGTACAAATTGTTGAGCAATACGCTCTGCCATATCACAATAAGGACAATTAGTTTTACTCCATATCTCTATATACATTACTCGTCTCCTAAATTGAAAGTACCATTAGTCTTTCTTTTACCTGGTGTGAACCATTTCTTTCTTTCTTCTTCTTGTCGATAGTCACTAATCCAATTACCACCTCTTTGTTCAGCAGCTTTGAATATGTAATTAGTAACTAGAATCGGTATAACGACTCCAAGATGAACCCATATTGAAGTTACAATACTGTAACCCAACCATGACATATAGTATCCTGCAACGATACCAAAATAACAAGACCACATAATAAACAATACTATAGTGAAGTATGCTTGTATTGAAGGGTCGTGTATGTGTCTTAACGGATTGTATCGATTGTCCATGACCAATCTCCAGCAATCGATAACCCAAAATATCAATTTCTTCATAATTTTACTCCCATATCAATTAATACGAATGTTAACAACATTAATCCTATCATAGTGACTTGAACTAGTGTAGCGTATCCTACAAAGGTCAAAGCTCTATCAGCCCACCATTTACTCTCTGTCTCATGCCAATGTTTGATTTGTTCAGGTGTAGCTTCATCAGGTCTCCATTGTATACCTGGTTGACTAGCTGTCTGTAAATCCGGTGCTGTAAATTCTATTTCTACTTGTTTCTCACTCATAACTGCTCTATATACTCACTTAATGTTTCTATTTCTTGTTCTGATAACATACCTGCCTGAGCCCACATAGTTGAGCTCATAGCACCTCTTGTCTCTTTGTTCTTGTATTGATTAAGAGCTGTTATTATATAGTCTTTATTCTGTCCTACAAGAGCTGGGAAGACACCCATACCTTGACCTTCTTGACCATGACAAGCAGCACAACCTGCCCATAACCCACGAATTGAACTGAATGGGTCACTTGCAGCTGCTTCTTGTTTTGCCATAAGTTGTTCTACTGTAGTACCATGAATTCTTACATATTCTTCATAACACTCACCTGTACAGCTATTCACTCTTGGATAGCCTTTATATTCTAAATTATCGTATGTGTAATATAGTAAACCACTAAAAGTCAACACAAACGCAATCATTAATCCTAATAAATCATTCATCATAGTTTTCCTAAATTAATTATTATCAAATACACTAATATCAAACAATTCAATATTAGTGTTAGTAACAGATTCTTCAATGAGAATCGTGTGTTCATAAGTCTGTCTATTATATAAAAAGTGTACCAGCGTTTCATAGCTTGATAGCTAATAATAATAGAATTGCTATCAGAACTACATTAGCTATCAACATTAATAGTCCTAAGATAGTATGATACCATATCCATCTAGTCTTATAAGCATTCTCTATAGTTAGTTCATCAGGGTCAGGTGAATTAGAACTTATCTTTGATTCTAGTTCGTCTTCTTCTTTACTACCCCATAAAATTTGATACCACTTCTTCATAATTTCATATCTCCAAATGTATTCTCGTCTATATCTTGTTTGATACCACCAATGATATATGACTCGATTTCAGTTTCTTGAGGTGCATTCTGTTGACCTCTAGATGATAACCAATGTTGAGTCCATGGCAAAGGATTATTTCTAACAGAAACATCAAAGATTGGTTCTAGACCGATACCTTTTAGTCTCTTATTTGCTATGAATTCTACATAGTTACCTAATAAAGTCTCTGATAACCCTATCATAGACCCTTCTTTAAACAGATATTTTGCCCAAGCTTTTTCTTCTTCTACTGCTTGTTTATACATTTCGTAAACTTCTTCTTCACTTTCTCTCATAACTTGTAACATTTCTTTGTCTTTCTCAAACTTTTGATAACTTTTTATAATGTGTTGAGATATAGCTAAGTGTTGTGACTCGTCTCTTGCTATCAATGAAATAATCTTTGCAGACCCTTCCATAAGTCTTAGTTCACCAAAACCAAATGTACATGCAAATGATACATAGAATCTTATACCTTCTAGTATGTTGATACTGATTAACATCTTATAGAACTTTCTTTTTAGTTCTAGTGTATCGTTTACTTGTCCTAACTTCCAACGATTACCATAATCAATAAACTCGTCATAACATTTTGTTACAGACTCAGCTCTCTCGACTATCTCTTTTGTATCTAAAATTGTATCAAACACTTCACCTGGATTTGGATATAGATTTTTCATAATATAGGTATATGAACGACTATGAATAGACTCCATAAAATCCCATGCTAAAACACACCCTTCTAGTTCTGGTATAGAACAGTATGGTAATAAAGCAAGAGCTGGTCCTCTACCTTGTACACTATCTAGAAGTGTTTGATACTTTAAATTTGCTGTGAAGATATGTTTCTGACCTTCATCTAGAGATTGATAGTCATTTCTATCTTTCTGTAATGAAACTTCTTCGGGTCTCCAAAAATATCCTAACTGAGTTTGTGTTAGTTTATCAAAGATAGGATATTTGAAATCATCATATCTTTGTGTATTAAGTTCTTCACCAAAAAACATTGGTTGTTTTAAATAGTTCGTTTTACTTTTATTAAATATTGTCATTTTTATACCTAAAATTATATTGCACAAGCATCACATTCTTCATCATCAAAATCTTCGTAACTATCATTAGATATGATATCAGTTACTTTTTCTATTTCTATGTCTTCATCAGATTTACTATCATAAGTGTTCTGATAATAAGATGTTTTCCAACCGTACTTATATGTGTTTAACATATCTTTTGCCATAACTGACAAAGGTACTTCATTGTTGGGATAGTTCTCAGGATTATAAGACCAATTACCTGATATAGCTTGGTCAAAAAACTTCTGCATGACCGCTACTACTTTTATATAACCACTATTGTCTTGTTGGTCCCATAGTAATGTGTAGTTATTCTTCAAGTGAGGATAACCAGGTACTATTTGTTTTAAAGGACCTTTCTTTGACTTCTTAACACTTAGATAGTCTCTTGGTGGTTCTATACCATTTGTTTCGTTAGACACAACAGAAGAACTTTCACTAGGCATCTGTGCTGATAGTGTAGAGTTTCTAATACCGTATTTTCTTATTTCTTCTCTTAGTGTCTCCCAATCACATTCGTAATTTGGTTTTACTAATTCATCAACATCTTTCTTGTAATGGTCTATTGGTAATAACCCTTCGAAGTATTTAGTCATATTGTAGTACCCACAAGGTTCTTTTTCTTTAGCTAATTGAACTGATGTTTTGATTAAGTTGTATTGAAAATGTTCTGTTAGTCTATGTACTAATTCATGTGCTTCTTTATCATCATACTTAACTTTGTTCTTTGCTAGAAAGTGAGCTAGACCAATATAACCTATACCAAGACTTCTTCTATTTACAGTTGAATGTTCTGCTGCTGGTACAGGATATTTTTGATAGTCTATAACTTCATCTAGAGCTCTAACTGTTAAATCACATAGTTCAGGTAATTCTTTGAAATCATTTGATAGAACACCAACATTGATAGCTGATAGAATACATAGAGCTATTTCACCTTTATCATCATTAGGACTAGTTAAAGGTTCTGTTGGTAGTGTTATTTCTTGACACAAATTAGACATATTGACTTTAGATGTTTCTTCATTGAAAGATGAATGACTATTACAATGGTCTATGTTCATAAGATATATTCGACCTGTCTCAGCTCTCTCTTTAAGTATCTCCATGAACAATGTCTGAGCGTTTACTTTTTTCTTTGGTACTGAATATGCTCTTTCATATTGTTCATAGAGTTCATCAAACTTTTCTGTACCAAACGCTTCATACAAACCAGGTACTTCATGAGGTGAGAATAAAGTTATATCTTCATTCTTCAAAAATCTCTCATAGAATAGTTTAGATATCTGTATAGAGTAATCTAGTTTTCTGACTCTGTTGTCTTCTGAACCTTTGTTGTTTTTGAGAACAATAATGTCTTCAATCTCTTGATGCCATATCGGGAAGTGAACCGTTGCCGACCCTCCACGAACGCCATTTTGAGTGCAACAACGAACTGTCGATTCAAATTTTTTAAGAAACGGAATGACTCCTGTATGTTGTACCTCACCACCTCTAATTTTCGAACCCAATCCTCGTATTCGACCAGCATTAATACCAATTCCCGCACGCTGAGCAACATAACGACCAATAGCCATATCAGAGCTAAAAATACTGTCCAGAGTATCATCAGAATCAACCAATACACAAGAAGCAAACTGTCGTAAAGGAGTTCTAAGACCAGCCATAATAGGTGTCGGAATGTTGATTTTAAATGTTGAAACTGCATCGTAATATTTTTTGACATAAGATAACCTCTTTTCTTTTGGATAGTTTCTAAATAGAACAGCTGATATCAACATATACATATATTGTGGTGATTCAAATAGTTGTCCTGAACTTCTATCTTGAACCAAATACTTATCAACTACTTGTCTTAGACCAGCGTATGTAAATAAGAAATCTCTATCATGTTTCATATATCCTTCTAACTTATCCCAATCTTCATCATCATAGTAGTTAATTAAATGGTCGTCATAAACACCATAGTTGATGTTTCTAACTACTATGTCTTTTAAAGGTGGATATATTTTAGAATCTTTCCATTTAGTGTTGAACACACTCTTTCTTATTTGAAATAACAATAGTCTTGCAGCTACATATTGATAATTAGGTGTCTCTAAAGATATCAAATCAGCAGCACTCTTGATAAGTATACTCTGTATTTCTGTTGATGTCATTCCATCATAAAATTGTAAACCAGAATTCATTTCAACAGCTGATTCTGATACACCAGCAACATCTTTACATGCTGCTTCTACCATTCTATGAACTTTCTCTAAATCTAGTGGTTCTCGTTCACCACTTCTTTTTACTATATTTGTTTCGGTCTCACCCACTTGTCTTACTCCAATCACTCAGAGCCATCTTCGCTGATAGTCCTGAAAATTTATTTGAATTAATTAATTCTTCTATTATGTTTACGGAATAACCATTGAGAACCATATCGTTGATATCTTTCTGATTGATTGTAGTAGGCCAAAAACATACTTCAAAACCATCATCAATAATCTGATTCATCTTTTTGACTAGTTCAGGATTTCTTCTCTCATTGTCGAAGACTACCACAGCTTGTTCTGTTGGTACTATCGATTTTAATTTTGAGAAGTCACTTCCAGCAACTGCAATTGCATTAGGGAGAAACAAACTATCAATCGGACCTTCTGTAACATAAACTTTTTTATTATAATCAACTTGTCGTAAGTTATAGATGAGACTTTCATTATCATCAAATTTTAGTGTTAGATATCTAAGTTTGTTACTGTTTAAGGCTCTGCCTGAAACTCCTATTAGTTTACCCTGTCTCGAATAGAAAGGTATAACTAGTCTTGGGTCATTTCCAAAAACCCTATTCTTATACTTATAATCCAAAGAAGCTAGACTTTGACTATTCTCAACATAGTAGAGTTCATCCCATCTATGTTTCGGTATCTTTCTCATATTGAGATAGTCTCTTGCTTTCTGACTATCTACAGCAGAGATACAACCTACTTTTTTGAGTATATCATCTTTGAATACTACTTTAGATTTTGGTATTTGTACTGTTTGATGTGTTGGTTCTTTCTTGTAGAATTTTTCTACAGCATACTGTTTCCATAATGTAGAATCTTGTTCTTTTAAAAACTTTGCAAATGGTTTTGCTACACCACAGTTGTGACATTTGTAGATAAATGTTTCTTTTAACTTGAAGTGATATCCTCTTGCTTTGTATTGATTCTTTTCAGAATCACCACAATATGGACACGAATGATTCAATAAGTCTTCGTTCTTCCATTTTGAATTACGGAAGCGTGAAGCCACTAATTTTAAATATTTTTTATCAATCCAGAACATAATGTATAGTACTATTATACTATCGAATCTGGACAGGTCAAGTTTTGATTATTCTTGTTCTTTATTGATTGTTACATTACGATAGTATACAACTACTTCTTGTACTTCACGAATGTATCTTCTGAGTTCTTGCATGTTATATGACATTAACTCATAGTCTTCTGTTGATATGGCAAAGAATACAACATCACCATTGTTCTGTTTCTTAACATCATCTAAAAATTTGTCTAGATATGTATATCCCTCTGGCCAATCAGGATTCTCTTTACCTAAATCACATACCCATGAACCATCTTCTTGTTTAGTTCTAGGTCTTTTACCTTCTTCATTTTTTACACATGGGTTTGCTATCTTTGCTGATGAAACTACATGCCAGACAGGTTCTTTCAAATCTATGTTTCTTGGCATAGATGGTTGAATAATATCTATCTGTATAGGTTTTGATGATACTTCTACTTTTTTTGTCCCAATTCCTAAACTAGCGCAACTAGTTGTCAGGATTAATATCAGAGGAAGGGTCGTCCAAACTGTCCAATTCTTTACTGTCATTTTCTATACTCTCAAATACAGCTAATGTTTGGTCATTAGCTCTTTTTTCTATCATACCTGGTTTTGCTATGGCTAACTTGTTTAGATTATGTCTACGAAAGATATCCATATAACCATTCATCTCAGCTTCAATCTGAGCATTTTTAGAAGTAAGTTGATTAAGTGCCTTACCTTGTTTTTCATAAGACTCTTTCATCACTTTAATAGCTTCTTCTTGTTGTTCTATAGCAGCTTCTAGTTTAGCATTATTGTTTTTAAGTACAGTATTTTGATTGTACAAATAAAAACTACTTAATCCTAAGACTAGAATTATGGCCATGAAAAACTGTTGCATTAACTATTGTCCTCGATATAACTTTGTAAATCACCTACTGTAAATAAGTTTTCAGCATCTTCATCAGGTATCTCTATGTCGTATTCTTCTTCGACAGCCATAACTAATTCAACAATATTTAATGAGTCTGCTCCTAAATCTTCTACAAATTTAGCATCAGGTTTAATCATTTCTTCATCACAACCAAGTGCATTTTTTATTACTTTTTCTAACATTATTTTATATCCTCAAGCATGTAGTCCATGGGAGTATTAGTAACTAATTCAACTTTTTTACCGTCCATGGTTTTAAACTTCATATGCTTTGCTTTTATTAAATAAAATTTTCTAACCTTGAATTTTTTTTCCAAGACATCTATTAACTCACCTTCATGATTATATTGATTGTGAGTTACATAAAGATATTTATGGTCTTCAAACCATGAAGTACACCAAATCCATATACTATTAAAAAGTTCTTTCCATTTATCAGCTCTTGACATTAGACTTCCTTTTTAATGATATTAATTCTTTAACTTTATCTTTAATCATTTGTTTCTGTCTTCTTTGTATAGCAGCTTGTTTTTTCTTTCTAACAACTACTACTGAACTATCATCACCTGTGCCAGCTATATGAGGACCTGTTACTGTACCCATATCCTCGTCAAATTCATCTTCACTTAATTTCAAAAACAGATAACCTCTTTGTTGTTTCTTATCTGTTACTTTCATATTAACTAAAGCACCAACACGATTTAAAAATGCTAACCCATCTTTTTTATCTTTCTTTATTCTTCTATGAATTTCATCTTCAAGTTTTTTAAGTACAAAACTAACTTGTTCTCTAGCTCTAGCTACAAGTTTACCTTCTTTTAGTTCAGGTTCATTTTGTGACACAAGTTGACTCATAGTATTCATTATTGTCAATAAAACATTAGGTGGGATTGTAGCTATAATTTCAGCTTGTTTACGACTCAAACCTTTTGCTTTTTTTATTATGTCTTTGACTTTTTTGTTGTCAGCTTTAGATATTTTCATATACATTTTCTGGTGTTGATATCTCATACGGGTCTTCTGTATGATTATCACATTTACCTTCTTCGGCAAACATTTTTTCTACTTCACCATTATTTATAACAGCAGCGTATCGCCAACTTCTTGCACCAAATCCTAGATTATCTTTCTTACATAACATACCTAGTCTCTCAGTTAAAATACCATTACCGTCAGCTAACATTTTTACACCAACAATACCTTGACTTTTAAACCATTCATTCATAACGAAAGCATCATTAACTGATACACAATATATTTCTTCTATACCTTTTTCATAGAATTGTTCTCTCATTACTTCGAACTTTGGTAATTGTTTACTTGAACAAGTTGGTGTGAAAGCACCTGGTAGACCAAATATTAATACTCTTTTATTCATAAAGACATTATCAGTATTTACTGATGGTAGAGGGTGTTGTGGTAATTGTAGTCCTAATAGATTCATAATATACTCCTATCTGTTTATCTTAAATCATGGCCACTACAGACCATCATTTTTTCTTTATCTATATTATACATACGAAATAAAGGTACACCATAAATTTTTCCTACAGGCTTTGCACCTGAGTTTATCATAGTATCACCTCTATCAGCGTCTAGTGATTCATTTATGACCATTTGTCTCTTTAAATGAAATGTTCTTTCTGATTCTAACTTAGTAATTGGTAAAAATTCTTCAAGTAAGTCATCATCTAGATAACCAGCTTCTTTAAGATATTTTAATACTTCTTTATCTAGTTGATTACTAGTTAGACCGGTGTGTTCTTTAATAAGAAATAAAGCTGTAGCGTAAGATGCTAATTTAGTTTTACCCAATGGTAACATTTCTATAAGTCTTTTTAGATTGAATACTAATCTATGTAGAAATGTGTAAGCATTCTTTTCTTCTTTTGTTTTTAATTTTTTAGTCTTATCTCTTTTACCATTACCATCGATAAGTCCTAACTTGAAAGCTTCGTGGTCTTTCCAAGGTGTTGTTAATAATTTTAGTATTCTAAATGTTATTACCGTGTCTATAGTTCTTTTTGACATTACATCTCTCTCATTCTTTTTACTACTTCTTTATCCATAGCGATATCTTGTCGCCAATCTTCATTGACATATCCTAGATATAAAAGACAAGTTTTTATGGTAGGCCAGAATTCTTTTTCGAGTTTAAATTCTAACATTTTGATTGTATTATCAACTCCAAATAAATTACATAATACGATAAGATGATTGAGAATTAATCTCTCTCTAAGTTCACCTGTTTTTTTGTATCTCTTTAGTAGTCTTTTAAGATATCTAAATCTTCTGATATCTTCGTAAAATTCTTCTGTAGAGGTACATTGAGGATTGTCATAATGTCTTATCGCAAAAAGTGTAAAGTTCTCGTCATTCAGTTCTTCAAATATGTCCATCATGTAAGTATATAGTACTTACAAAAACTAGTTTAGTTGAGCTGACATCACAAACCCACCTTTACCTGTTGTTTCGAATGATACTCTCATTGATAAGTCTTCTGGTATCACAGGTTCTAAAGCGTGTGTCTCTGCTGGGTCTAACTTTTCTCCAAATTGTCTTAATGATAGAGTAGAATTTCCTGGTGCTGCAGATACATTTTTCATTTCTGCAGTATCAAAGTGAAGTCCTATTTGTTCTATCTTGTTTGCTAGATTATTTAAAGCTGCATCAACACTCATGAACTCCATGTTTGAACAACCTTCTAACCAAGCGTTAACTCTAACTTTTACATCTTCTTGGTCGAGTCTATGAAAATCAGATGGGACATCTGATGATATCCCACCTGTATATGACCCTTCTTGTAGTTTTATATAACTTTTAAAAGATTTCATAATATTATCCTAATTAAGCTGAAACAGTTATTGTACCTGCATCTGAACCTATATCTGCACTATTTGTAATAGTTGCATTTGTTGAAGTACCAGCATCTTTGATAGTACCTGAGTTTAAGTTCATAGCATTAGCACCGATTGATAATACATCACTTGCGTTTGTTGCTGCGTTGTCAGCTGCAATAGCTAATGTGAATACAAGTTCGTTAGTTCCTGTACCACTAGCATATGGTAAGTTATGTGGACCTCTACCTGAACCAGAACCTTCGTTACCGTTAGTTACTGCTAAGTAAGGTGTTCCACCTGATGTATCAACATCTACAGGTTCATTGAAGAATACTCTAACAGAAAGACTAAATCCATCTGATTTGTCTGCTGCTGTAGTAATCCAATCTATTTCAGTTATGTCTGCTGAACCAATTGAGGTAGCTAATCCACCAATGGCAACTAGAATCTCAGGACTGGCACTAGTGTTACCGTTACCTGATTGTGTAGAGCCTGCTTCGACTACCCAACCGCTTGCGTTCGCAAATACTTCTTTCTTCTGTGCAGTAGTCAAATGTTTAGGTTTTGACTCGTCTGCGTCTGTTGCTCCCCATAGTGGCATGTTATTCTCCTATTAATTAATATATGTATATTTATACATTTAACGACCTAAAACTTTTAGAAATCTCATAAAAGTCTTTTTATCTTTCTGCATTCCTTTCTGTGCTTTAAGTCTATCAGCTGGTTTTAATCTATCCATGACTCTGACTATAGTCTCAGCTTCTTTCTTTGAAACTTTAACTTTACTCTTGTCATCTAACTTAATTGTACCTCCACCAGCAAAATCTGAAGCACCTTTAAGTTGAACATAAACATTTCTATCTGCTGTACCCTGTTCACCTTTATTACCTCTAGTATTAAAAGCATCAACAGCAGCTCGTGTTATCAGTTCATCCTTAGCATCTTTGTATTTACCACCTAACTTTTTAGATAGTTTATCAATCA
>CEOR01000500.1_pt1 | contig 11348 bp, 10 predicted proteins | sample 530661 | NCBI WGS metagenome assembly CEOR01 (sample SAMEA2620836, study PRJEB7988) | marine metagenome | biome: marine biome (ENVO:00000447); feature: deep chlorophyll maximum layer (ENVO:xxxxxxxx); material: "saline water (ENVO:00002010), including plankton (ENVO:xxxxxxxx)" | depth 65 m
GTAGATGCCACTAATGCGACTAGAGCATTACAGGGAGTACAAAATAAAACAAACTCATTACAAAAGTCATTTGGTGGATTAAAAACTGCGATTGCTGGAATCGGATTAACTGTTTTAGCAAGACAGGCAGTAAATACTTCAGCTAATTTCAATAAGTTAAATGTTCGATTAAAGTTACTTACAAAAGCATCTGGAACTTTTGCCAGATCACAGCAAGTAGCTGCTGACGCACAAAAAGCATTTGGACTTAGTGCAACTGAAGCTCTTGAAGGTATTACAGATATAACGGCAAGATTACAACCTTTGGGAGTTGGTGTAGAAGATATAAAAAGCACTTTTTTTGGATTTAATACAGCAGCAAAATTAGCTGGTGCTTCATCAATAGAAGCATCTAACGCATTTCGACAGTTAGCACAAGCATTAGGTTCTGGAAGATTACAAGGTGATGAATTTAGAAGTATATCTGAACAAATTCCAACCTTACTAGGCCCTATTTCAGAGGAATTAGGTGTCACTGTCGGTGAATTAAAGAAATTTGCATCTGAAGGAAAATTAACAAGTGATGTTGTTTTGAGAGCATTACGCAAAATTGAAACAGATGGCGCAGCATCACTTAAGGCTTTAGTAGCAGCAGATCCGACTCAAGTCTTTAAAAATTTATCAAATGCCACTGAAGATTTAGCCAGAGCTTTCGGTGAAAAATTAAATCCTGTTGTCATGCCAGCAATCAAAGGTCTAACAAATCTAACTCTAGCGGCTGTTGAATTTTTAAATTCACCAATAGGAACCACAGCAGCAATTTTTGTTGGTATTGCTGGGGCTGTTAAAGCTTTCACAGCAACTGTAACTTTATTGTCAGCCGCAAAGACTATTTTAATAGCAAAATTCGTTGCAACTAAAGCTGGAGCCATAGCGTTTGCTAAAGCTTCAGCCACTGCTTCGATAGCTACAAAAGCACTTGCTATCTCAACAGGTGCGTTAGCCGTATCTTTAAATGCTTTGCCTTTTGTTGCACTTGCAACAGCTATAGGAGTTGCTACAACTGCGATTATAAAACACAGACAAGAACAGAAAAAATTTAATGATTTGGTTAATGAAGGTTCAGAAGAGGAAGTAAATAAACTTCTTAAAGAACAAGAAGAAATTAGAAAAAAATTAGAGGCTAGATTAAATAAAGCCAATGGCAGATCAAAACAAGGAATACAAAATAGACTAGATGAAGTTAATGCAGATATAGCTTTACTCGAAGGCAGAAACAACGTTCTTGAAAAAGAAAAAGAAATAACAAAAGAAAAAGAAAAACAAGATGAAGCTAATAAAAAAATCTCTAAGGAGCAAAAAAAACAAGAAGAACAAATTGAAAAATTAAAAGAGAAATATATGGAAATTGGTAAGTCCATAGAAAATGGTGTTGTTCAAAACCTTACTAACGCTGCAATGGGAACCCAAACACTTGGACAGGCAGCGATAAATGTACTTAATGATCTCAAAAGAAAACTTATTGAAGTTGCGATACAACAAGCAGTGTCAGGATTAGGAAATTTCTTAGGAAATGCTCTTGTTGGTATGTTTACTGGTAGTGGCCCAAAACCTTTTAAACCCGCTGCTGGTACATTTGGAACTAATATTCCAAGCGGTGCGGATCTTAAAGCTGGTTCATTTGGAATCTCTTCAATAAAAAGGGAAAATGGTGGGCCTGTATCGGCTGGCGGAGCTTACTTAGTAGGAGAAAAAGGCCCAGAGCTTTTGCAAATGGGTTCAAGAGGTGGCAATATAATTCCAAACAATGCAATTGGTGGAGGTGGAACAACAAATAACATGATTACTGTAAATGTTGATGCGTCTGGTACATCTGTTCAAGGAAATGGTTCTGAAGCAGATCAGCTTGGAGGTTTGATTGCCAGTGTTGTGCAAGCAACTATAATTGATGAACAAAGGGCTGGAGGTTTATTAAATAGATAATGGCTACATTTCCATCTATTAGTCCCACATATGGCATGAGAAAACAAAGCAAACCCAAAGTAAAGGTTTCTAGTCTTGGTGATGGTTATGAATTTAGAGCTTTATATGGACTCCCATTATCTCAAGACCCTAAAGTATATGATCTTACTTTTAATGTCTCTGAGACTGAATCAGATGTCATAGAAGGCTTTTTAAGAAGTAGAGTGAATGATCAAGCAAGTTTTACATTTACACCACCAGCGGAAGGTTTCACAAAAACAGGTACATATTCACAAAGCACTACAACTGTGACTATAAGTATCACTTCACATGGAGTTGCTATAGGGGATATTTTGACTATTGATTATACAAGCGGCTCTGCAACTGATGGTACTTTTGCTGTTGCTTCTGTGACAAGTGATGACGCTTTTACTGTTACTGCTGCAAGTTCTGATGCAGATGGACAAACTGGTAATGTTTCAATAACTCTTTCTGGTGCTGGGCAATATGTTTGTGATTCTTGGACAAAAACAATTCCTTACAACAATAGAGCAATAATTAATACTACATTTAGAGAGGTATTTGAACCTTAAATGTCAAATCCAACTACTGAGCTACAACAACTCACAAATAAATCAATTATTGAATTGTTTTCTGTTGAATTAAAACCTGATATTCATTTTAAAAAAACTGCTCAAACTGGTACTTATTCTCAAAGCGGCACTACAATAACTGTTAGTGCAACAGGTCATGGTATGCCTGTAGGCACAATTCTTGTTTTAGATTTTACTTCTGGTAATGCTATTGATGGTGTTTACACAATACAAACTGAATCTACAAATCAATTTACTGTTACTGCCACAAACTCTCAATCAACAAGTGGAAATATTGCATTTAATTCACACCAAACTCCAACAACTCCTACTGTTTATCTTTTTCATGGTGGTAATAACATGAAAGACAGCACAGATATAATTTGGCAGTCGAATACATATACAAGAATACCTGTAAAAGCAGAGGGTTTTAAATATACTGGAAAAGGTAAATTGCCAAGACCTTTGATTACTTTTTCTAATTTATTAGGAACTATTACTTCAATATTACAACTGACAAATCAAACAACAGCTTTTTCTGATCTTGCAGGGGCAAAAGTTACACGCAGACGTACTCTTAGTAGATTTTTAGATGAAGCAAACTTTCCATCAAATGTTAATCCATATAAAGTTGGATCAGTTGACGCGACAGCTGAACTTCCAAGAGAGGTTTATTTTATTGAAAGAAAAATTATTGAAAACAGAAATATTGTACAGTTTGAAATGGTAGGTTCTTTTGATTTGTTTGGTGTTGGCGCACCAAAAAAACTTGTTACCAGAGCCGATTTTGCGGGTGTGGGTACTTTTGTAAATGCTTAAAATGTCTTGGAAAGAATCATTTAGAAAATATGCAAAAAAACAAAAACCTGAGGAAGCCTGTGGTTTGCTTGCAATTATCAAAGGTAAGGAAACTTTTTGGCCTTGTAAAAATTTAGCAGAAGGTAAATTTGAATTTTTTATTCTTGATCCTGATGACTGGGCAGAATGTGAAGATACAGGAGAAATTATCGGTGTCATACATAGCCACCCTCTAGGCCCATCAAGTCCTTCAGATACAGATAAGGCAGCCTGTGAACATCTTGGCTTTCCATATTACATCTATAGTATTCAATACGATCATTGGGAACAATTAGAACCTATTGGTTGGAAAGCACCTTCTCTTATTGGTAGAAAATTTATTTGGGGAAAATATGACTGTTGGAGTATAATTTCTGATTGGTTTTTAGAGACAAAAAATATAAAACTAAAAGAATGGAAAAGACCAAAACGTATAAAAGATTTTTTAGATAAGCCTTTATTTGAGAAAGGTTTACCAATTACAGGATTTAAAAAACAAGAAAATAATAAAAATTTAGAAATTGGTGATGTTTTGCTTTTTCAATCTGTAACAGGTAATCTAGATCATGTTGCTGTTTATATAGGTGATAACATGATATTAAATCATAATATAAAAGCATTGAGTTGTAGAGAATCTTTTGACTTAAGATATCAACAAGCACTTAGAGGAGTTTACAGATATGCAGCTTAAAAAAATTAAAGTTTATGGAAAATTACGAAAGTTTTTAGGTAAATCTTATTTTGAAGCTGCTGTGAAATCTCCTCAACAAGCAATGAGTTTTTTGATGGCAAATTTTGAAGGTTTGCAAAAACACATGAACGATCAGTTTTATAAAATAAAAATGGGAGGGAATGACATCACAGAAGATTATCTGTCAATGTCTGGACAGGGAGATATTCAAATAATACCTGTTGCAACTGGTGGCTTACCCTTTGTTATTGGTGCTGGACTTGCTGCTGGTGGTGCTGCTTTAACTGCTGCTGTTACTGCTGGAACATTTTTAGCAACTCTCGGTACTGCTTTAACAACTGTCGGTGTTTCAATGATTGTAGGCGGAGTGGTAGATATGATAGCTCCACAACCTCAATTAGGTAATTTGTCGATAAGTGATATTGACCCAGCGATAAGAGGTTCATATTCTTTTAGTGGAATCCAAAACGTAAGTACCTCTGGTGTTCCAATACCAATTTTATATGGACTTGTATTTAGTGGCTCAATTTTAATCAGTTCTGGCACTGACACTGCCCAAATTAAAAAGAGTATAACCTGATGGTAAAACAAGTTGAAGGAGGAGATCAATTATTTGGAAGAGATCCTGATGGGAGAGTAGTTGACCCTGATTTGATAGATGGTGGCCTTAGATCAAAACAATTTGCAACAGTACTAGATTTATTGGGTTATGGAGAAATTGATTCAATACTTGATGAGGGCGGTGCTGGATCTAGTACTTTTAGAAAAAATGTTTTTTTAGACAATACACCTTTACAAAATCCACTAGGTCAAGAAAATTTTTCTGATGTAGAAGTTTTTTTTAAAAATGGTGCGGACAATCAAACAGCAATACAAGAGATAAATGCAATAGAAAATACAATTCCTGTTGCAGTTTCTTTAACTAATTCGCCTTTTGCAACAACAAAAACAGGAAGTTACACATTAGCTGGAAGCGGTGGTCAAACAGTAAGTGGTGTGACTCTTGGTGCAAACCAAATGCTAGTTGAAATTGCAAGCCATGGATATTCTGTCGATGAGGTTGTGCATTGGGCAAATACAACTGCGTCTGGAACTGTGCAAACTGATAATCCTCAAACACAAAATATTCTTTCTGTTCCCGATAGTGGAAAATTTGTAATCAATACAACTTTTGAAAATACATCTTTCACTGGTGATTGCACAGTAAAAACAAGTCAAGGATTATCAAGATCAATTACAAATACAGATGTCGATAAAGTAAGGGTGACTATACAATTTCCAATTCTTCAAGAAATTAAAGATGATGGAGATATTATTGGGGCAGAGGTGAAAATTTCAATAAGAATAATTGAAAATAATGGGACAATAAATAATCCTGTCATTTTAGATGTAACAAATGGAAAGGCTACAAGTCCCTATGTAAAAGACTATGAGCTTATTTTTGAAAGGACAATGAATTTCCCTTTGACATTAAGTGTTTTTAGAAATACAGATGACGGTACAGACGCAAGCTTACAAAATTCTACAAATTGGCTTTCATACACAGAAATTAATACAGATACAAGTGCCTATCAAGGTTTTGCTTATGTTGGATTAAGGTTCAATGCACAGGAATTTCAAAGCTATCCTAGACGTATGTACCGCATCAAAGGAACCAAAATCAAGGTACCTCATGGAACAACTATTGATAGTGATAATGGTAGGGTAATTTATCCAGATGGCTATACATTTAACGGAACATTCAAAACAGATAAAGAATGGTGTTCTGATCCTGCTTGGATTCTTTATGACATTCTGACAACTGATAAAGGGTTTGGTGGTGATGATGGAATTGTACAAGAAGAAAATCTAGATGTTTTTAGTTTTTACTCTGCAAGTGCTTATGCAAGTGCTTTGATTACTGATCCGATTACAAATACAACAGAGCCAAGATTTAGCTGCAATGTAATTCTAAATCAAAGAAATGACGCATATTCTTTAATTAATGATCTTTGTTCTATTATGAACGCAATGCCATTTTACAGTAATGGCACTTTACAAATATCACAGGATAGACCAACAAATACATCTACAAATACATCTGACGCTCAATATTTATTTAATAATACAAACGTTACGGAAGAAGGGTTTACTTATCAAAATCAAGCTGCAAGACTAAAATATACAGAAGTTGAGGTTCAATATTTTGACAATCAAACGCAGTCTATGGAGTTTGAACTGGTAACTGCCGATCAAATTACTGCTCTTGGTTCTGGATCAAATAATTTAGATGCAATTAATAAATATGGTAGAACCAGAAAGACTATAAAAGCGTTTGCCTGTACTTCAATCGGTCAAGCAAATCGTCTTGGAAGATGGTTTTTGTACACAAATTTACTTGAATCAGAAGTTGTTACTTTTACAACCACCTTAGAAGCTGGAGTAGTTGTAAGACCATCTACAATTATAGCTATTGCAGATTCAGTTAGATCAGGAACAAGAAAAGGGGGACGTATTAAAACAGGTGTTTCCACAACAGAAATAATTGTTGATAGAAGCAGTATTGATGGAAATGATTTAACGCATGATTCAGGTGCCACTTTAAGCGTGGTTTTAGCAGATGGATCAACTGAAAGTAAAACAATTTCATCTATAGATGGCACAACAATAACTGTTTCTTCTGCATTTTCATCAACACCACAGTCAAACAGTGTTTATGCTATTGAAAGTTCATCTACAGAATTTCAAATCTTTAAAGTTGTCTCGATAGAAGAAAAAAATCATTGTGAATACACTATTACTGCTGTCATACATGACACAGACAAATATGCACAAGTAGAAGATACAACAGTTGCATTTAATCCAAGAACAATAACAACTTTGATAGCTGAAGCACCAGCGCCGAGCAATTTAGCAGCTACAGAACAAATTGTTGTGTTAAACAATAGAGCCGTTTCAAAAATATTTGTAACATGGGAGCCTGTGAAGGGCGTAAAAGAATATTTACTAGAATTTCAATTTGGCAATGACAATCCCGAAAGGTTTAGAGTCGCAAGGCCAAGTTTTGAACTATTTGAATCAAGGTTAGGCTCATACAAATTTGCAGTCAAATCATTTAACACTTTAGGAGTTTTAAGTTCAGATACCTCAAACTTAACTTTCACTGCTGTTGGTAAAACTGCACTTCCAGACGATCCTTCTGGACTAACATTAGAACCTGTATCAAGTGATTATGTTAGGTTACGTTTTAACCCTTCAACTAATGTTGACGTTTTGCACGGTGGTACTATATCTGTTCGGCATACACCCTCTGTAGATAGAACAACAGCAACATTTCAAAACTCTACAGAAATTATACAAAGACTTTCTGGAAGCGTAACAGAAACACTTGTTCCAGCCCTAACAGGAACTTATAGCATAAAATTTATTGATGATGGTGGTCGAAAATCTGAAAATGCGGCAAGAGTAATTGTTACACAACCAGACCCACAACCTAATCAAGTAATTTTAACTGAAAGAGAGGACACAGATTCTCCACCTTTTCAAGGAGATAAAGTAAATACATTTTTTGATGCGGCTTTAGATGGTTTGTTGCTTGATGGAACATTTTTTATAGATGATGTGACACAAAATATTGATGAATTATCAAGTATTGATTTTTTAGGGCCAATACATTCAAGTGGTTCTTATGAGTTTCAAAATAAAGTTGATCTTGGAGCAATATTTAATTTGACTTTAAAAAGAAGATTTTTAACTTTTGGTATTTTACCAAATGATCTAATTGATTCAAGAACTGCAAATATTAATACATGGACTGATTTTGATGGAACAAAGGCAGATGATGTAAATGCGAAATTATTAGTAGCAACAACAGATATAGATCCAGCAACTTCTGTTTCGGCCACCTATGGGCAAAGCGGTACAACTATAACAATCACAAAAAGTTCGCATGGTTATTCTGTAGGCGATTTTGTTGTGATTGATTTTACTGCGGGTAGTGCAACAGATGGTAATTATGAAATTCAAACTGTTCCCTCTTCAAGCACATTTACTGTTACTTCAGCTACAAGCGCAACAATTTCAAGTGGAACATCTTGTACTTATGGAGCAAACTTTACTCAATTTAATACTTTTGCTAACGGAGAATATAAAGGTAGAGGATTTAAATTTAGAACAGAACTTGAGTCGAATGACCCAGCACAAAATATTAAAATAGAAGAACTTGGATTTGAAGCAAGTGTTAAACGTAGAACAGAAACTGTTAATACTGCAATTGCAAGTCAATGTGCAACAACTGGTTCAGCCAAGACTGTAACTTTTGGAAGTCCATTTTTTGCTGGCACTGGTTCTTTAGGTGGATCAACAACAGCATTTTTACCGACTATAGGAATAACTCTTGAAGGCGCGGTGTCAGGCGATTATTTTAAAATAACATCTGTTACAGGCACACAATTTGTAATAGAAACAAGAGACAGTAGTAACAACTTTAAAGATTTGAGTTTTAAATATACGGCTATCGGGTTTGGTAAAGGATCATAAATGTGTTTATATTTAAGTTATCAACTAATATATACTTAAATAAAAAGGATTAAGTAATGGCAACACATGATTATATTCTTGATAATGCCTCAGGCGCGGCTTTTAGAACAGATTTAAATAATGCCCTTGCTGCAATTGTTAGTAATAATTCAAACGGATCTAGTCCAGCAACAACATATGCTTATCAATGGTGGGCTGACACTTCAAGCGGAATATTAAAAATAAGAAACTCATCAAATAACGGTTGGGTAGAATTATTACAACTTGACGGGACTCTTACTCTTGAAGATGGTAATGTAAGCGCACCAGCATTAGCTTTCAGAGATGATCTGAACACAGGAATTTATAGTTCTGCGGCTGATACTTTTAATGTGGCTACTGGTGGTGTAGAGAGAATGGAGCTAGGTGCTTCAACAATTTTTAATGAAGACGGCGCTGATGTAGATTTTAGAATTGAAGGAGATACAGAAGCTAATTTATTTTGTATAGATGCTGGTAATAATCGGGTTGGAATTGGAACTAATACACCAAATGAACTTTTAAATATTCACGGTTCTGGGGATACTCAAATAAATATTTCTAGTGATTCAGACCAATTTAAAATTTCATGTTTTTCAAATGGTGATGCTGGCTTAGAAACTGTTGGATCGTTTCCAATAAGATTTTTTACTGCATCACAAGAACGCGCCAGAATAGATTCGTCTGGAAACATTTTAAAAGGTATTACTACTGCAAGAGCAGGGTTTTTCCATAGTGTTGTGAATCCAGGAGTACAAATTGAAGGCGCTGGCGATTTTGACAGGCAAATGTCAATTACAAGTTCTTCATCAACAGCAAATTTTGGATCAGTGCTTATATTAGCCCGACAAAGAAGTGGATCTGTTGGCGGAAATACTATTGTTCAAGCTGGTGATTCTATTGGTTTATGTAGTTATCAAGCTAATGATGGAACTAACTTTATAGAGGCTGCAAGGATTGAAGCTCTTGTTGCAAGTGGTGTTGGTGGAAATGATATGCCAACAGAATTAGTATTTTCTACAAATTCAGGTACTACTTCTGTAACACAACGTATGATTATAGATTCGTCTGGGAACGTAATGATAGGTGTAACAAGTGCTTCTGCAAAATTTCATGTTGATAATGGTGGCTCTGGTAATGTAGCATTTTTAAAACACAGTTCAAGTGGTATTGCGGTAACTTTGACTCTGCAAAATAACAGAGCTACTGGTTCATTAGCGGGAGAACAGATATCTTTTTTAGATGATAGTGGTACTCAAAGAGGAAAAATAACAAGTACTACATCAGAAACAGCTTATGTAACATCTTCAGATTATCGACTTAAAGAAAATAATGTTCCTATATCAGATGGTATTGAGAGAGTAAAACAGTTAAAACCATATAAATTTAATTGGAAACATGTACCAGATCGAACTGTTGACGGATTCTTTGCACATGAGGTACAGGATTTAGTTATAGGTGCTGTTGATGGTACAAAAGATAAAGTTGTAACACAGGCGGACAAAGATGCTGGTGATTATTTAGATAAAGAAGTTGGCACTGAAATTCATCAAATGATAGATCATTCTAAAATTGTTCCTTTGTTAACAGCAGCTATAAAAGAAGCTGTTGCAAAAATAGAGGTGTTGGAAACCAAAGTTGCAATTTTAGAAGCTGCTCAGTAATATTGGATAACTTTAAATAAAATTTATGGCAACTCCACAAGAACTTTATGACGAGACAAAAACACGTCTTGATTTAAATATTGCAAAAGCACAAATTTTAGAGAGAGAAATACAGGAAAAAGTTGCAGAAAAAAATAAATTAGTACAACCAATTATGGAAGATCAAGGGGCATTAAAGCAACTTGAAAAACTTAATGATGTTGTTCAACCTGTAAAATCAAAGTAAAATAAAACTAAACATTTTTTATTATGGCTGTTACTTGGGATATTGCTTCTCTAGATGCAACTAAAACTGTTGGTTCATTATCTGATGTAGTTACCACTGTTCACTGGACAGCTAGTGACTCTGAAACTGTTGGCAGTGGAGATTCTGCTGTGGTACATACTGGTTCTTCTTATGGTTCTGTAGCACTTGCTGAAGCTGACTCTGGATCATTTACCGCATATGCGGATATTACAAAAGATAATGCGATTGCATGGGCTAAAGCTGCAATAGGGTCTGATCAAGTAACAACTATTGAAACAGGTATTGCTGCACAGATTACAGAATCAAAAACACCTACTACGACTTCTGGTGTACCTTGGTCTTAAAATTTTACTTTTTCGTGCATTTGTTTAGTCATCATTCCACCAATTAGATATAATGGGGCAAGACCCACCAGTAAAAACAGGAGCATCAAAGAAATAGGTGCAAGGGCCTTAATAAACGCTTCTTTCCACATATGTTTCAAAAAATTTGTCAGATAGCCTCATTGTTGTCGCTTTTACTTTCTGTGTCAATGGCAGCCTTCGGTTACGTTGCCATTCGATATATGGGAAGTCCTGAGTTTGAAAGAACGCTTAAAAACAAAATTATTGGAAGTCTGGAGGATAAATTACCAGATGTTATGGGAGAAAAGATACCTAGTCTCACAGGGCCATCTATACAGCTACCAGAACCACCAAAGGTGAACAAACTTGGAAATCCCAAGAATTGAAATACCACAGATACTAATAAAAGAAATTTATATTCCCAGAACAAAAACATGGGAGCAATATCCGACAACTTTAGATATTATTGACAAACCTAAGATTGATTATCCTGTT
>CEOR01054599.1_pt1 | contig 11176 bp, 15 predicted proteins | sample 530661 | NCBI WGS metagenome assembly CEOR01 (sample SAMEA2620836, study PRJEB7988) | marine metagenome | biome: marine biome (ENVO:00000447); feature: deep chlorophyll maximum layer (ENVO:xxxxxxxx); material: "saline water (ENVO:00002010), including plankton (ENVO:xxxxxxxx)" | depth 65 m
GGCTCTTGACCCCAATAATGGCTAATGGTTAAACCCGTCCGAACGATTGACCCGGTCGGGGTACTCAAAAATTTTCGGCTTCTTCTACCTCATCTTTTTGAGCGATGTGCTCACTGAGAAAAGAGAACAATTTCCCACCCAATTCCAAAGTATCAAGAGGGCCAAATTTTTGGCTTTGTAGCCATTCTTGCATTAACCCCCCGTAGCCTATAGGGTCGGCATCTTTCAAGCTGTATTTGGGGCAATTGCTGCCTTGTATACACATCCCAACCAAAGCAGCAAAGAGCCGCCCCATTTGGGCGCGGTTTGGGTTGGTTGAAATCATAAAGAAAACATCCCAAACCGAACAAAAAGAAGTTGGTAAGTCAAAAGAATAATCGGTGGTTCCAATCATGTGATTCATTTTTTATCCTGCGGCCCGTGTTATCGTCCCATAAACTTCCCCAGTACAACTGATTGAATCGGGGGAACCTTCGGAAAAGGAAGCGGTTATCAAAACTTTGGTCATGGTTACTTTGGTATTTGAACCGGATAAGCTTGTCATGTCGGCTTTGAATTCCAGGTCTACCAAGTAGGGTTCGTATCCTGTTCCACCGGTAGAGCTCGCACCACTCAAAAAGTTTGTTTCCGCAATAAAATCCAAAAGCGTATTTGCTGAGGCGTTCATGAATTCCCGAAAGTGAACCGTGAAAGATACGGATGGGACAGCATCATTTCCTGAACGCAATCCAACAATTGTTCCCCTGTCATAAATGACAATTCTTTCCGCCAAATCTTCGCTATACGTCAAATCGCCAGATTCGTAGCTGCATATATAGGAGGTTGCATCTCCATTTGTTAATGTTATTTGGCCGTCCCGTGGAACTGCCACTACTGTACTTTCCGCCATGTTAATATCCTTAGTTTAAAGGTAGATGATGTAAGATTTCGAACCCGATAGAAGAAAGGATATATTCCCCCGTTTCTACCAGGCTTCTGTTAAGTGTTGTAAATTTTATATGTGTATTTTGATACAAAGTAGCATTTGTTCTGTCGCACAAAGCAATTATTATTTTGTTTTCCAAATCCAAAGCATTGTCAAAATCTGCTGTTTGGGAAAGTGGGCGAAGGCGATAACAAACCGATATATCTAGCTGGGTTTGAGTCAAAGCCCCAACGTTTGGTTTTTGTCTGTTCTCCCCCGCTACTGTCCCAAGAAAGCCAATTGAAAAAGCTTTGTGACCAATGGAATTTGGAGTCCTACCAAATGCATAATACGGAAGAGGTGATTCTTTCAAACCCTCCCCCGCTATAGCCTCAATTGCGGTTTTGATACGTCCGCGTATTGTTGATAGTTTCACCGCTGCCATCAATACCGCCTAAAACCATAATACCCAAAAAGGGGCGGGTTTGACGTTGATATGATAGGCTGGGCGCTTCTTCGCTTCTTTGGATTATCGGCCAAACCGTCTTCATCCATATCATACCGAAAAGACAATTGTTTCCATTGGTATTCATAGCTTTTTATATGGAGCTGATACAAATCGAGATAGCCAGAAGCCGTCCCAATTGCGGTGTGCATATTACGCCAAATCAAAGCCAAAGACAATTCCAAATGACAGCCCCGTAATGCTTGGGGGTCTGTAATCAAATAAGGAAGGTTCCCCTGTTGGCGCAATCGTTCCACAATACGCACCCAAGCTTCATCTATCCATGTTTGATACCCATTTGTATAGCTATCTGGAAGCAATGTCGCCAAATCGCTATAGCTGGCTTCAAGGTCAATTTGGGATACCACCGGGTACAATGGTCTTCGGCACAAATACGCGGGGCGTTGAAATGTATAATCCAAACCGGCAATGGTTACAATCCAGATTTCAAACCAACCATCCGATAAATCGGTGGTGGTTGGAACTTGGGCCGCATTAATGGAAAATTCACAATCTCCCCCCGACATAGTCCCCGCTGTCGCTGGGATAATGTCGGTGCCGTCTTCATCCATTAATTGATATGTGCAGGCCGTTGGAACAACTTGGGCATTATCGCGATAAATCGACAAAGAAACGGTTTGGGTTTTCCCCCGTTGTATCATAGAGGGAACCCGTATTCGTGGAGCGTAGAAGGTAGACAAAGCCATAATTAAGCCTTAATCACTACTACCCAATCGGAACTTGGAGCGCTGCCAGTACAAACCAACAAAGCGCCTTCACCGGCTGCTATGGTATCAATAACGCTTCCACTTTCACGTTTGCAAACTATGCTGTGTGTTCCCGTACTTTTCACCGCAAAGATTGCGCCTTCTTTGTAGGGTGGAAAATGTAATTCCAAAGAACCACCACTGGAATTGTCCAACAATTGAACCATGGAATCTTTGAGCGTCAAAGTTCGGGCCACTGCTATGGTTTCAACATTAACCCCGTTTTTAATTCGTAGTGCGCGGGGCAATACAAAAGCCCCATTTCCGTTATATGATGCCATTTCGATAACTCCTATTAGTATCCCGATTTCTTTCGGTCGTGGCGTTCAGCAAGAACACAAGCTTTTTGACGGGCTTGTTTCTCGGTTAATTTACTTCCCTGTTTTTTGGAAGATTCTATAATTCTTTTTGTCATTCGTTCGACTGCTTCTCTAGACATTCTTCTTGACCCTTTTTGGTTTGGGTGTTTTGATTGGAACGGGTTTACCGGTTTCAATGTATATCTTCATCAGTCTTAAAATTTCTTGGTCCTCTTCATACTTTTTTTGAACCGCTGGAATATGGGTTCTCATAGCATTTCTGGAAACGCGCTTTTCTTGCGTTTCAATTACCATTCCCAAAACATCCACATCTGGTTTTTGTAAGATTCCATCTTCTAGAAGTTCGTTCCGCCAATCGTTAAAGCCGTCTTCGTCAAAAGTCCATACAACGCGCCTTCCTACTACTTTCGGAGTGCTCCAAATATCAGTATAAAAATAACCACCGGATTTTGTAGGGAATCGGGTTTGATAACCCAAACCCATATCTAAGATTTCAAATCCATTATCCATCATGGAAACACGGGCCATTTGGGAATCTGTTCCCCCACGGGGTATCATTCGAACACCATTACACCCCGCCATTTCAAAAAGTCTTCTAAAGCTAGGGAGAAATTTCCAATGATTATCATGTTTAACAAAATCCCAACAAGTGGTTGGATGATGCATTAACCAATAGCTATGGTTTGGGGGCAATGGCAGCCCCGTGTTTTCTTGGCTGTTTGTTCCTGTCCAAGGTTGTACATTCATTTTTTTGGCTCCTAAAATAAAAGTGGGGTTCCCCATCGTCATGGGGAACAAAAGTCGGGTAGACGGGAACCACAACGCGCAACCCGACTACCCAAAATTAAGGTTTATGCATCTGTGCTAATGAGTACGCCACGGGCATCTTCAACAATGGCAACACCACAATAAGCCGTTCCGACTATTTCGGTTAGACTCAAAGAAGCGTCTCTTTGGAGCTCAACCAAAACCGGGGTTCCAGCGGGGCGGATTTGGCCACCAACGGCCAAAGGCTGGGGGGTTCCTTGGGCATAAGCCAAAGCACCACGGCTAAACATTGCGCCTTCACGGTTTCCACCATTAAGGGCGCAATAGCTCGATTTGTGGATGTCTACCCCAAGAAAAGAACCAATCAGCCCTTGCCCAACCATTCGCAAAATATCTTGACCTGCAGGGTCAAAAGCAATAGCGTTTCCGGTCTCATTGCGGATAGAGGCTTGCAAATCGGCCACCTGTCGAGGGTGCAAAACACATGCCAAATCATGGGGGTTGTTTGCGAGTTCAAGAGCATAAATAGCGTCCATGAAATCATCAACAGACATATCTACACCGCTTGTTCCTGCGCTTGTAGAGAACCCGGTAAACGTTGCACAAAGCAAGGTCATAAACTGGGCTTCAAAAGCTCCGCGCATGGATTCAGCAAGGCGGAAAACGTCAATGTCTGAACCAAAGCCGGTCATCGATGCCAGGTCGGTGAGGTCATAGCGCAAACCTTGACGGGCCACGGTTATGTTTGCCGTAGCGTTTGTAAGGTTTGAGTTGGCGATTTCTGTTCCATCTGCTGTGGCGGCCATGGGTGTATACCCATCAAGCGAGGAGTATCTCATCGCGATAACATCCGAGCCAATCCCAGCCACATCCCCAGCAAAAAGCAAAGCGCCACTTTTTCGAATAGAGGCGGAATCGTGCAAAAGTGCGCGGACTTCCGCTTCTATCATTAAATCCATTCTGATACCATCGGTATCTAATACAGCATAATCTATAATTGCCATTTTTTTATCTCCAAATAAGGTCTTTTTGTTCATCTCCCAGAGTTTTACGCTGTCACGGGGGCGACCCTATCCGGTTCTTAATTATTATATATGATTCTCTAGTTCTTCACAAGTTATCAATAAAAATTGGGGCTCATTCATGCGGCCTTTTCGAGGAGAGCCCCCACCCTGAAAAGCGACTGAATTAAATGTGTTTCAAAATCAAATCGTGCAGCTTTGGAACAACGGCCAAAACTGCATCTGTGGCAATCTCGACCTTTTCTTCATTTGTGATTCTTCGACCACCGGGCGAACCGACTTCTTTGGCTTCATTCACATCTTTGATAACATCCTGAATAATGGGTATCAATTCCCGAACAACGGCTATGGCAATAAACAAGGGGTTTGGTTTCATTTTGGGTTCCTCCAAGGAAAAAGGCCCCCATGATGGGGGCCGTGTTAGATTATAGACTTACAGCAATATCAACCGTGATTCCAACCGCACTTGTTAAGGTCAATTGGGTTGTGTTGTTGTATACGACATCAAGCTCTATCAAGTTACCCGCGCTATCCATTGCGGAAACATGGACAAGCTTTTTGCCCAAACCATGGGTAACTTGCAAGCCAGTATTAGCGCTTAAAGTCACTTGACCTTCATAACGGAGCTCTTGAAGACGCAAAGAGAAAGAACCATTGTTACCATCGTAGCTTATCAATTCGTCCGCTTGTGAACCTGCGCTTATTGCTGCGCGAACTCTTCCATCTGTATAGTATAAATTCGCTCCTTCGGCCACGTTTGTTGTTGTGGCATTCAAAGAAAATTGACCACTTCCGTTATTGTAAGCCAATCCAGTCCCCGCGCTAAATTCGCCTTTGACAGAAGAAGCCGTAACACTAAGCGCACCGGTCCCACTGTTGTATGTCAAAAGTTGGGAATCTGGGGCAGACACCGAAGCCAAAGAAATGGAGCCCCGCGCGCGCGCTTGGGTGAAATATTGATTTGTTCCTTCGGAAACATCGCTCGTGGAGCCCGTAAAGGAAAATTGACCAGCAGAATAAGAAAGGGCCGTTCCTGCGGAGAACTGATTTCTTAATGTGGATTGTGGAAGGCTATATTCACCGGTTGCTGAATCATAAACCAAAACTTGAGAATCACCACCACCAACGGGGGCGACACTAAAAGCCGACCGGGCGCGCGCATTTGTGAAGTAAAGATTGCTTGAACCTTCGGCCACAATATCCGAATCCCCATTAAAAGAAATCGTGTTTCCAGCTACGCCAATCCCGGTTCCACCCACCAAACTAATGGCAATTGTTCCGGTTCCAGAGGTGTAAGAAATACCAGTTCCCGCGGCCAAAGCTGCGCGGGCTCTTGCATCTGTATAGTATAAATTTGCACCTTCGGAAACATCGGTCGTGGAACCACTAAAAGAAAATTCACCATTGGAATAAGAAAGGGCCGTTCCTGCGGAAAACTGGGCATGAACCCCGCTAGCGGGTACAGACATAACACCGGTTCCACTGTTAAAACTTAGGAGCTGGGCATCTGGGGCCGAAATACTGGCAACACTAAGGGAGCCGCGCGCCCTTGCATTTGAAAAATATAAATTGTTGGACCCTTCAGATACAATATCCGTATTCCCTGAAAAGGAAAAGGTAATTTGACCTCCAGATACAGAACTTGAAAGACCTGTTCCCGCTGCCAAGTTTGCGGAAATCGTAGCATTTGCCGCGTTAACCGTGATACCATCCCCAGCATTCAAAACCGCGCCCACTTCGGCTTCGGTTAAGGGGCTTTCAATCTCGGTGTAGTTGGCAGCACTGGAACCATTGGCCCCGCTCACCATATATGTCAGGGTTCCACCGGTCGCGGCTGTCAAAATCAACACATCGCCTTCTTTCAAGCTGGCGGCCACTGCGGATTCGTTGGATATAAAGTTGGCTAAGCTCGTTTGGGCATTGTCTACATGTACATCTGTTATTGCCAAACTATCAATTTTCAAAGCGCCATTGACAACCGAAAGCATAGAACTTGAATCCGGTGAGATTTCTTTGATGAAAGAAAGGCCGGCAATGTCTTGTTTTCTGGTTAAATGGTTGTTTGCTGTTGGGGCGTTGTCACATTCGACAGAACCTTTAAAGTTTACGACTGGATTGTAATAATTCATTTGTGGAAATCTCCATGATTGGGTTGATAAGTCTCAAATATATTAAGTCAGATAAACCGTTCCTGAGATGTTTGTAACAAATGTAATTGATACGCTATTGTTGGTGTAAACTATATCCCCCATGATTACCGCCCCGGTGGTATCGAGTATAATAACACGGGGCCGATAACTATAATTATGGCTAATTGATACACTGGATTGATTTTCAAACTGTGTAATCGTTTGGGACACCCCACCGGTGGGGTTGTATATTGGTATGGCCATGGTGGTTCCTAATGGGGACTATTCAAAAATCAAATTGATTGTTGCCGTTCCAGATTGAGAGGCAACAAAAATACTTCTTTCTATCGTGGTTTGCATTGGGTTGTATTGAATTATACTATCCACTGCTTGGGGAAATTTGTGGGTTCCCGGTGTTCCTCCATCGGTCCCATCATAAGCAAAATAAATAGCTTGGGCCGAAGCGTGGATGGTTACCAATTTGGCCCACTTGGGAAGTTTTATTTCCAACCAAGTTGTTCCCACGCTGCCTTGTGTGTAATTTGCTCCACCATTGGACCAATTTAATGTCGTTAAGTCTGTAGCCATGATATTAAGTCTCCTATAATTTCTTTCTTCGTTTCATGTTTAGCGCTATTGCGATTGCTTGCTTTCTGGGTTTTCCTTCGGAAAGGAGAAGTTTTATTTTCTTGCTCAATTTCCCATTGGATGGGGTTTTCCCCGTTGGCGATTTGGGCGAGTATTTTCTTTTTCTTTTTGCCATTGTATTTACCTCTTCTGAAATACATAACCCCATCTATATTGTAGGCGGTTATGTTTGTTTTTTTCAAAGTACCTTTCCCTTTTTGGCGTAATACATTCGCTTTATTTCTTCTCTGTTTTTGCGATAGTATTCAAAATCAGTCGTGGCTTTGGTCATCATGTCTTTGGATGTGTTGTGGTTGGCTACTGGTTGCACGTGGGCATTTGTTACGGGCGCCATTGCTGCGCGGGGTTGGGGGCTTTGTGGTGTGGATTGTGGGGCGCTTTGTGGGGCGCTTTGGGTTTGCCCCATGAAGGGCTTTAAAACATGGGGTATGTTTTGGGGGTCTTGCATACTGCCCAACCATTCCCCCAGCGTTACTCTGTCCTTTTTGTTCATCCCCTCCATTGTCTTTTTGTATTGGTACTCAACCAAATCCCGAACGTCTGGATTCGTTATCCCATGGCTAGCAATGGCACTGTGACGATTGTATCTTTGGTTTGAATTTGTTAGCTCTTCTTGTAGGGTTGCAATTTGACTGTGCAAAGCATCAACCCCCTTTATTCTTTCGCTCATATCGTGGTATGATGCGCGAATCTTTTCCAACTCCGCTTCTGTGGCTCTTCTGGATTCGGAAACTTTGGAAATGCGAGAAGATACAATGTTATCAACTTCGCTCTTCAAGATGTATTCTTTCCCTTCGTGGGTTATTGTTTTGCTCATGGGTGGTTCTCCTATATTTGAAATTCAAGCTTTTCGCGTTTGATGGTTCGTAATTTTTCCCGCGCTTCTTCTTCGGTGATGTCGTAGATTTCCATTGTTGCCTCAACCGGTCCTATCAAACCATTGTCGAGCCGGAATTTTATATCTTCCCTTTGTGCTTTTAATTCTTCGGGGCTAAGGGGAACGCTTATATATTGGATGGAATACACGGGCTCTTCCGGGTAGTCTGTACCAAGAAAACGATTCGATATTTTTGCCCCCAAAATCAAACTTTGCATATCTCCAACTTTCATCACTTCTTGAAACCTACGTTGGGCCGACCTGGTTGCCGCTTGTGACATCGCGATAGAATAACCACTTCGGGGGTCTGAAGACACTTTGGTAACGCTAGCGGGGTCAATGCCCATCTGGGAAGATAAGCGCCTTTCGTAGACTGTTATGGCACTAATCATTTGGTTCGGGTCTTTCAAGCCGGCTTCAAATTGTCCAATCATGGGCTGAACTTGGTTATCGGGGTCGGTGGTAAAGCACAGAATAGAACTTGGGTCGGATGATATCGCCATTCTTCGGGTTTGTTCGCTTGTGTCGTATGTATTCAATCCAGCCAATTGCAAGTTTGAAACATAGCGTTGAGGCCAAGCTGAATCGAGCAATAAATGCTTTAAGAAAGAATAATACGTGGAAGATTGTAAAGAACCGCTAACGACTTCAGATAGCTCATAAGGTTGGAACAACTGAGCGCCCAAACTGGCATGATAAATAACCCAAGGAAGAAACACTTTCCCACTCGAATCGATATAAGGATAGTTGGGGCCGGTCATGTCTCCACCCAAAAACAAATCGGATAAGTCTTCTTCGAATTCCCCATTCAAATCCACTTTCATAACTTTGTAGATGGGGTAATCGGGGTCCCTTAAATCAAAGACATCCGCTGTCCAAAATGCTTCTTTGGTTTTTTCATTTTGCCTTAATCGGTATTCGTACAAAAGGTTTGGTTTGAGGGGGTCCCCGGCTGGGGCTTTTGCATAAATCATATCGGGGGTAACGGGGCGGAAAAGCAATTCTTTGGAATCGGAAACATCAACCCGAACACACATTTCTCGAAGCCCGATTGTTTTAAATTGCACCTCTTCCATTAAAGTGAAAAAGTTCGACCGGTCCAAAGCTCCATCTACTTTAAGATAATCAAAAGCCCTATCTTTCAATTCTATGGGAACACCCACCAAAGGTTTGTCGGAATACAGCACCGCCAAAGCTTGACACCCATGTTTAAAAACGTTTGAAGATTGGTCTAAACTTGCCCAAACCGCGCGCCTATCAAGCGGAATTTGTCTTCTTACATATTCTTCGAGGTCTCCAATCCAAGAACCTTCTAACATTCTTCTTCTTAATGCTGTGGCTTCACTTCTGGCTTGACTGTCTTTGTCGGGGAAATTGGGCTTTGTTGGTATTTCGTACATGTTAAATCCTTCTTATCGGTATTTTTGACACTTTGGGAGCGCTGTACTTCCTATCGATTATTGGTACTATAGCATATCTAAGGGCATCAATTGCATGTTTCCATTCCGATAATCTATCCATTGCACCCGATTTTTTTAACGTCCAATGTGAGAAGCTGCGTATCAATCTTTTACATTTTGGATGAACTTGAAAACGGCCTTGAACCATGGCTTCATGGATTAGCTGGCATCCATAATAAACCGACCACCGCGGTTTATGTGCTGTGTGAATTCGGAAGGGACATTGGTTCCGCGGATAGTCCAAAACATGTTCCAAAGCAGACCGAAGCAAAGCATTAGACATTCGCCCCCCGTGTTTCCCTCCCCCGTGGGGCCGGTCCCCCGTCCACCGGTTTATTTCTAGGGGCTTCAATCCGTTTCTTCGTATCATTGCAATGATTGCGCGCGCATGTCGATTCGCTGTTCCTTGTTCGTCTTTGCCCCCACTAGCAAAGTATTCGTCCAAAACGTAAATCATTGGGTTTTCTGGGGCTTTGTCTATGGCCACCAATATAGCACACTGAGAATCTACGCTGTGACCGTGGTCTATACCAATGGAAAAAACATAATCACCAGCTTGGGGGCATGGAGCATCTGAAATGTGCTGTTCGCCAAACTGTTCAAAGATTTGGCCATCCATGGGAACACCCAATTCCCAACTGCCTTCAAGCCGGGCCGCCCGGTCTATTGATAAATACTGTTCAGACAGTCTTTCTATATCTGCCTCTTGAAGCAAAGGAGCACAATTCAATGGCGTTGTATTTGCTACACTAAGAGGAGCATGTATATCCAAAACCTTGGGCGGCTTGCTTTCCGTCAAACGTCTAAGCCAAGTTAAATCCCCACCTCCAATTGGGGTCATGGTCATAATCATCCGCCCCCTATTCCGAAACAATCGAGCTACCAATTCGCCAAAAAGCTGCTGTGGGCATGGTTCATCAATCCAGCAAATATCGATGGTTCCAGCACTGGCGCCCAATGTTCCTTGATTGGCAGTTTTGAAGAAGAGCATAGAGCCATTTTTTAATTTAAACCATGGATTCTTTGCACGATACCCCCGCCCTTCTTGATAGCCCGGTGAGTCGCTGGCGTATTCACTTGGGGGTACCAAAGCATGAACTTTGGATTGTATTATTTTGGATTGTTCCCAGCTATGTACAATAACCCAAACCGTAATTGGAACTTTCTTTGGAATTTCTTTGTATGGATGATATCCGAACATATAAAAAAGAATTTCCACCGCCCCACATACCGTTTTTCCCAATTGATTCCCAGCCCTAAACAGAACAATTTTTTGACTGTGTGGAGTTTGTAGAACCTTCAATTGTGGGGGGCTTGGGCTAAAAAACTTGAGTGGGTTTTCCTTTGCCATTTCGCCCAAACGATGAGCGTTTCTTGCTGCTTTTAATAGCTCAATCATTTTGTTTGTAGGCGGATAACGTTGGGGGCTTGGGATTCTTCGAGCTCCCTAATGATTTGGGTTTTGAGCAAAGGCGGCAGATTGGAAATTGTTTCCACGATTTCACGCTTCAAGGTTTCACTATCCAAAGATTGGATGTCTTTGTTGCTGGCTACAAATTCCCTTAGTTCATTGTGTATTGATATATGTAATTTGTGAAAGGTTGGGAGGGAGTGAATCACTCTTTCTTCTCGGGCTACCAATATATCCAAAGCAACCTCTTGAAGTTTTTGAATCCTGAATTTTATTGGGTCCAGTTCATAGGCCGGGGGTGTTTTCTGCGCTTTCTTCTTTTCAGCTTGAAGCCGGTCTTTGTGTTTTCGTAAATAATAGGAAAT